>Ga0256839_1001131_pt1 | contig 33139 bp, 35 predicted proteins | sample 354166metaG_FD_185968 | JGI IMG/M metagenome (GOLD analysis project Ga0256839, IMG submission 185968) | Hydrothermal vent microbial communities from Mid Atlantic Ridge, Atlantic Ocean - 354-166 | ecosystem: Environmental > Aquatic > Marine > Hydrothermal vents | place: Atlantic Ocean: Mid... | reverse complement strand
CAGGACCCGGGGAGGTGGAGCCGGTGGCTCACCCAAAAGCGCCGACGCATTGAGACGGTGATTGGGCAGCGGGTCGAGCGGTTTCGGGCGAAACGGACGTGGGCTCGGGACCGGTGGCACTTGGGGGTGAGGGTCTACCGCAAGGTCTTGAGCCACACCTTGGCGGTCTACCTCAACCTGCAAAGGGGAAGAGAGCCGCTGCAGTTCGACACCTTGTTGGCTCATTAGAAACTTGCACATCGCGTTAGTTAAGTTTGCAAATGAGGAAGAACGTCGAAGGTTTCTCTATCGGGAGGCCCAGCTCTTGGAGGATGACGAGCGTTGGCATCAGCGGCTAGCGGAGGCTTTGGAAGTTACTGCGAAAACCTTTAGCGACGACCCCCGCTGGGTGGCCAAAGCCTATGGCTCTCTGCTTCAGCAGGCCCGCAAGGAGCTGGGGATGCGCCAAGCGGATCTGGCACGCTTGTCGGGAGTTAGGCGGGATGACATCAGCAAGCTGGAGACGGGCAACTTCCGGTTTTCGGACGCTTGGGAGCGCAGGCTGCGGCGGGTGCTCAATACGCTCGCTAAGCGCCTTTGGGGAGAAGCTTAGGCGGGTTGCAACTCCCACGCTTGTACGTCTTCCCACGCAGGGGCCTTCTTCGGGGGAAGCTGCGCGAAGCGGAAGACCACCAACAACTTCGGACGGTCGGGGCTGTTGTGCTCGGCGACTTCCCGGGCCCAGCGGTTGAACTCTTCATCCCCATCGATCTGCATGACCAACGCAACACTGCTGGGGATCTCGCCCAGCAGATCCGGTCGGCGGCGGGTCAACTCGTCAAATAGGGCGATAAGCTGGGTGTTCTTGCGCTCGTATGTAGTCATCTTTCCTTCCCTTTCCCTTTGTCTCTTTCCCCGGCCCATGGCTCAAGTTAGGGCTTCAACCCCTGGAGGAATCGTTCTCGGTAAACGGCCCAATTCGCATTTAGGTCGTTCTGAGCCAACGTCAAACCCTCTTCCAAGGACACGTTGAGTATCGTCTTATACTTCTTCCCTGTCAAGTCGTAGCGATCACAATCGACGAACCCGTGGGCGGTGTCGTAGCGGATGACGGGCTTCCATTCGCCCTGTACGCGGACCTCCAGTTGCAGCCGGAAGGCCCGGACCTTGCCCCGCTCAAGCTCGAAGGTACGGCGCTCCCGCACGTCCTCGGCTCGCTCCAGCTCTACGTCTACGGTTTTGCGGTGGGCCGTCATGGGGCGACGCGCTTGCGATGCTGAGCCAGGGTGAGCACCCCGCCTTCCGGCTCCTCATCCGGCACGATCCGCAGGCGCTTCACCCTCCGCAGCTTCTGCCACGCCTCTTCCTCCGTGATCCCCAGTTTCACTGCCACCTTGCACGCCAGTTCCCGGGCTTGGGACTCCGTGATCGTCTGCTTTTTCCCAACGTAAGCGATATACCGTTGCTTGATCCGTTTCTCTTCCCGATCCCAATAGCTGTCCCGCAGCACCCAAGCTGTCCAGTATCCGCCCTCCGGTTTCTTCTTCCTCTGTTTCGCGAGAAACATGGTGTCATCATACCACTTGCGTTTACCAATTGCAAGTTAGACTTGCAGTGTCGGTAAGCCACTTTTTCTGGTGACGAATGTCCCTTCATTTACCCGGCGTTACCCCCTTGACAATCATGCCACCATGTGGTATGATTACAGTGCAAGATCAAAGGATCTTTGACAAGTGAACACCGGCGAAAGCAAGCGAAGCGAAAGCAAGCTACTGAGAGAGGAGAGGGGGGATCAGTGATGACGGTTGTGCAGCGGATTGAGGCGGCCCACCGGCGGCTGGAGAAGGCCAAGGAGATCGTGAGGGCGGGTAAAGTTCACCGGATCGAAGGCGCGGACGACTATTGGATTGTAGAGGGCTCTCACGGAGCTTTCTACATGGTCAACGGGACGTGCACTTGTCCTGACTACCGAAGAAGGGGCAAGGAAATCAAGTGGTGCAAGCACATGCTGGCGGTTGAAATCGTCAAATCCGAAAGGGGGAGAGCCGGAAATGCTCAGTGCAAAAGCACAAAGTCTAATCGAAAGCCTCAACACGCTTACGGAGCAAGAGCTGGAGGCGTTGAGGACGGCGATCGGGGCGGAGCTGATGGAGCGCGATCTCTCCCAGAATGGGGCTGAGAGCACGACAGAGAGCCGGGCGTCCCTGGCCGGGGACCTCCACCCGGCTCCCGTCGCCAAATCCAAAATACGGGCCAATGAGCGCCAAGTCAAGGACACATGGGAGTGGACGACAGTGAGAGTGGCCTGCGGGGAGTGCGGAGGCCAAGGTTGGAAGAAGACGTTGCTGGACGGGGAGCTCTGCGACTGCCAAGCTTGCGACCGTCGGGGATGGCTTGAGCTGACGGTGCCGGTCCTCCGGTGCCCGGAGTGTGGAGGCCCGGCAGATGAGCGCGTCATGACAGGGATGAGGTGCGGTAGGTGTACTTACGGTGGCTGATCCCTTCCCTCTTACCTGACCGGGGGCCGGGGCCTCTCTCCGGGGCTCCGGCCTCCCCTCACCCCCAGGAGTTTATGCAAATCGGCCAAATGGCCGTTTTGCATAAGGCGACTAACCCAAAGGATCCCCAAGCGTTCGGCCTCCTGCTGAACACCCTTCTCATTCCAGTCGGAACCCAGGAGCTGTCCAAATTCGGCCAAATGGCCGTTTTTGGACAAGGCGACTAACCCAAAGGATCCCCAAACGCTCGGCCTCCTGCTGAACACCCTTCTCGTTCCAGTCCGAGCCGAGGAGTTTATGCAAATCCGTCATTTGACGGTTTTGCATAAGGCGACTAACGACGCTCTGATCAACTCCCAACTTCTCCCCAATTTCTTTTTGAGTCCAACCCAGCTTGTAGAGGTGCCAAGCTTGGACTTCGCGTGTTCTCCTCCAGCGTTCGGTGATGTGGGAGACCCAGCGCTGGACGGTGCGTTCGGGGACGCCCAGTCTGCGTCCCCATTCGGCAGCGTTGAGGCCGGGGTTGGCCTAGGAGTTTATCGAAATCGGCCATTTGGCCGTTTCCGATAAGATCCCCCTCCCTCTGAAAATCTTAGGCGCGCAGGGCATCCCCGGCCTCCCCCTCTCACCCCCCAGGGGGTATGCTAAAGGCCCGGCGCATCGATGGAGCGCACTTCCACGTGCTCCAGCCACTCTCGTTCCCTGCGCCACCACCTATTGAGCGCGCGTCGGATGGCGTTGTCTACGTGCTTGCTGTCTTGTCCTCTTCGCCGTCCCAGCAGCAACCCCAGCCACGCCTCCTGGGTGAGTTCCCGTCGCAGCTCTTGGTAATCCCCACGCCAGCCCCACTGCACGTAGGACTGCAGGGCATAAGAGACGTGGCGCTTAACCCGTTGCTCTTCCCGGAGTAGCTCATCCCTCTGCGTCATGCCCAGGATTTTACCTCGGGAAGAGGCCCAAGGTAGAGGAAGTGCTTCCGTCACCGTCCCAGGTGCGGGGAGGACTTGACACCGGGGATAGGGGTTATGCTAGGGTGCTTTCTGGAAGGAGGTGACGCGGGAGGGAGGGAGCTTGAGCAGACGCACTTGGGGAAGGCTCCAAGGAGACGGGACGGCCTAAAATCCGGTTCCTCAGCGAAAAATCCCAGCTCAGTTGGCAGAGCGTCTGCTTGACGTGCAGAAGGTCGGGGGTTCAAGTCCCTCACCGCCCACCCCTCATGGGCTCTTCGCCGAACCCGCCCCGTGTCCCCCTAGAGAAGATCTTCGCCCATCACCCCTTCGCCCGCGAGATCCTCCGAACGCTCACCGAGGCGGGCCACGAGGCCGTCCTCATCGGCGGCGTGGTCCGAGACGCCCTCTGGGCCGAGTGGGCCGGGGACGAGGATTGGGTCCCCGAAGAGGTGGACTTCGCCACCTCCGCCTTCCCCGACGAGATCCGCGCGCTCTTCCCCGACCGCCGGATCGTCGAGGTGGGAAAGGCCTTCGGGGTGCTCAAGATCGAGGCCCCCGACGGACGGCTCTACGAGGTCGCCACCTTCCGCACCGAGGGGGAGTACGACGGGCGCCGTCCGCAGCGCGTCGAGCTCGTCCGCTCCCTCGACCGAGACGTCCGCCGGCGGGACTTCACCGTAAACGGCCTCGCCGCCCGGCCCGACGGGACCGTCGTCGACCTCGTAGGAGGCATAGAGGACCTACGAAAGCGCATCCTCCGGACGATCGGCGACCCCGACGAGCGGTTTCGGGAAGATTATTTGCGGCTGCTGCGGGCGGTGCGCTTCGCCTGCAAGCTCGACGCCGAGATCGCCCCCGAGACCCGGGAGGCCATCCGCCGGCACCGCCGAGGCATTATGTTGATCTCCGCCGAGCGGATCCGCGACGAGCTGCTGGCGATCCTCAAGACCCGCCGCTCCGCCCGCGGGGTGCGGCTCCTGGACGAGCTGGGCCTGCTGGAGATCGTCTTGCCTGAGGTCAAGGCCTGCCAAGGGGTGCCCCAGCCGGAAGAATATCACCCGGAAGGGGATGTGTACGTCCATACCCTCCTGGCCCTGGAGGCCGCGGATGGGTTCGTGGAAGACCCGCTCGTGAAGTGGGCTCTGCTCCTCCACGACGTCGGGAAGCGCGAGGCGTTGGAGAAAAACCAAGGCGAGAACGCCGCGGGGCACGACGCGATCGGGGCGCGCATGGCAGAAGCGATCTGCAAGCGCCTCCGGTTCAGCAACGCGGAGACGGAGCTCGTCGTCTTCCTGGTGAAGGAGCACCAGCGGATCGGCCACTTCCCCGAGATGGGGCGGGGCAAGCAGGTCCGCTTTCTCAAATCCCGTGAGGACCCCTCGCATCCCATAGAGGACTTTCGTCGGAGGTATCCGTGGTTCGCGAAGCTGGTGCAGCTCATGATCGCAGACTGCCAGGCGAGCGCGATGCGCTCCCGGGGCTGGCTCCCCGTGATCGAGCTCCTCCCGCGGCTGCTGATCGACCTCCAAGAGCTGGAACGCTTGACGGAGGCCCGCAGGCTCATCGACGGGCACGACCTCCTCGCGCTGGGGGTGCCTCCGGGACCCCGGATCGGGGAGCTGTTGGAGAGGATCTACGATAAGATCTACGCCGGGGAGCTGCGCAGTCGGGAGGAAGCTCTTCGCTATGTGCACAAACTCCTTCGCTCCGAGGAGGCCTGACCCTCTCGGAACGCGGGTTGTCCGTCGCCACTGTGCCCGAAATCACAGATTCCGGTCGGCCCTTCGACTATAGTGGGAGCGGTATCACCTCCTTGGGCTTGGCTCTCCGAGCCAAGTGGTTGCAAACCCTCTCACCTCCAAGGGCGGCCCCAAGGGCCGCCCTTCCCTCTTTCTCTTTCCTTTTTCCTTTGCGGTTTGAAGGACTCACGTAAAGCTGTGCAGGCTGGCTACGAAATAGTTGATCCCGATCCAGGTGTAGAGCACGACGATATAGGCCGCAATGGAGAGCCAAGACACCCGCACGTCCCGCGGGCCGAGGAAGAGCCGCGCGTGGAGGTAGAGGGCATAGGCGAGCCAAGCGATGAGCATCGCGGTCTCCTTGGGGTCCCACTCCCAGTAGCGTCCCCAGGCTTCCTTAGCCCAGATCGAGCCGAAGATCAGTCCTCCGATGCCGTAGAAGGGGAACCCGAGGGCGTTGGCCTTGTAAGCCAGCTCTTCGATCTTCTGGAGCAGCTCCGGGTTCCCCCCCCGGCGGCGCTTCCAGAGGTAGAGCACGCTGGCCCCAAACCCTGTGGTGAAGAGCGCGATTCCGATCATCAGGAAGATGACGTGGATCACGAGCCAGTAGCTCTGGAGCGCGGGGACGACGGGGGCCACGGCCCGCGGCGCGATCACCGGAGAGGCCGCCGCCGCCAGCATGGCGAAGGCGATCCCGGTCACGATCGCCCCCACCCCAGGGAAGCGATAGCGCCGCTCCAGGAAGAGATAGGCCAGGGGGATGATCCAGGCCATGAACGTGAGCGTCTCGTAGGTAGTGGTCACGGGCAGGAACACGGTGATCGCCCAGTTCGAGGCGTGGCCCAGCTCGAAGGTGCGCAGCACGATCCCCGCCGTGGAGAGGATCACCCCAATCCACAGGCTCCCCCGCGCCAGGGCGTACCAGGAGAACTTCGAGGCTCCTTCCCCCTCCCGTGGGTGCGGGGGAGCTGCGGGAACCGCCGCGATTCCCAGTACGCTCAAGCCCGAAGAGGGCCTGCGATCGCCGGAGTTCCTCACAGGGGGAGCAGGCCTCGCTGGAAACGCGATCGCCAGCAGATAGAAGAACATCGCCAGGAAGTAGGCCGGCGTGCTCAGGAAGAAGTAAAACGTGCTGTCGCTCCATACACTCATGGAATGGGTCCCTCCTTACATCTGTACTACCTCTTGCTCGCGAGAGGGGGTTGCCCTCTCTTGGAATTGCACCTCAGAGGCAGGGAGGTCCGGGTCCGCCCTGCGGATGGAGGGGTGGGCACAAAGGTCGTCTACGATACGCTGAAAGACGGTGGAGAGATCCCCCTTGCGGGCCCGTCCCCCCACCCACAGCCGGCCTCCCTCCTCATCGAGGTGGACCCAGATCATCTGATGGCGCAGGAAGACGTACGCCAAGGTCATCAGGGTCATGAGGGCAAACCCCCCATAGGCGATGGGTAGGCCGGGGTCCCAACTCACCTCGATGCCCGTGAACTCCCATGCCGTCATCCCCTCCAAGAAGAACCGATAGGGGTTGTCCACGACCAGCTGCATCTCGGGGAGCTGGGAGAACGACCACGTGCGGAACAGGAGCTCTCCGCTCTCGACGTCGTAGACCTCGAAGAAGGCGGCCGGGTTGAGCAACTTGAGGGTCTTGCTGTAGGGGATTCCGTCCGCGAGGGCGAAGTCGGGCAGGAAGGCGACGAACCGAACTTGGAGGCCCGCGTCGCGCACCAGGAAGCTCTCTCCCACCATCACCCGATACTCTCCCAGGTCGGCCCCGTCGTCGGCGCGGACCACTCGGACTACGACGCGAGCTTTCCCCAGCCAGTCCTCCCCCATGGCGGCTTGGTAGAAGCTGATCCCCTGGTAGGTGTAGGGGTGGTTGACCTCAATGGTCGCCGTCTCCACCTCGCGCCCCTCCTCGAGGATGGTCAGGCGAGTCTTCCAGTCCATCACCCGTTCCGTTCCGGGATAGTTCTCGCTCCAGAGCGCGTCTACCCGAACCTGGAAGTCCCGCCCCGGCACGGAAAAGACGCTGCCTTCGTATTGAACGGTCAGGTAGTTGTACCCGAAGAGGTCGGTGATGAGCAGGCCGGCAATCGTCACCAGCATGCTGATGTGGAAGATGTCGATGGCAAAGCGCTCCGAGCGCCACTTCTCCGCCAGGATCTGGTTGCCTTCCTTCCGGATGCGGAAGCGCCTCCGGCGAAGTACCCCCATGACGTGCTCCTGCAGCGACGCGGAGGAGCCCCCTGCCGTCGGCGTCGGCGTCGACGAGAGGATCAACTCCGCGTAGTGGGGCATCCGTCGTAGGGCATCCGGGCGCTTGGGGGTCATGGGCGTGCGGGCGTATCGGATGGAAGCGCGCAAACGCTTGATCGTACAAGCGCTCAAGTTGATCACGAAGAGGGCTGTGATCACGTAGCTATACCACGTGCTGAAGATGGTAAAAATCCCCAGCTCGTAGAGTAGATCGAAGTTCTCTTGGCCATAGCGGGCGATCAAGTCGATCCGTCGGTTGAGGGCGAGCTGGGGCACCAGCGTGCTGATCAGTCCCAAGAGCACCAGGAGCGCGATGAGCACCACGGCCAAGCGGATCGAGGTGAAGAACCGATACAGGGCGCCGAGCAGACCGTTCTCCTGCACGCTGCGGAGAGCCCCCGGCAGGCTGCGGAGGGCAAGGGCCAAGAGGCTGACGGCCAAGAGCATCCAGAGGAGTCGAGTGTACCACACCCCGCCCCCGAACCATGGGACCGGGAAGAACTGCACGGGCGGTAGGAGGTCGGGGCGGGTCAGGGAGAGGAACATCCCGGACAGCGTGAGGACCAACAGGCCCCCCACAACCCACTTCGATGCAAAAACCCCCACGACCTCACGGACCATGATTGAGATGAAGTCTACCCGGCCGGTTGTCCCAGCGCAATGACGCGGGACAGGTCCGGGTACGGTATGGGCTCTCCCGAAAGGCTTGACGATCCTCCCGGGCTCCGATACACTTATCCCCGCGCGTGGGGCTATAGCTCAGTGGTAGAGCGCACGCCTGATAAGCGTGAGGTCGAAGGTTCGATCCCTTCTAGCCCCACCACTTTAATCATAAGGGGACGTAGCTCAGCTGGGAGAGCGCCGGCTTTGCAAGCCGGAGGTCGCCGGTTCGAGCCCGGTCGTCTCCACCCTATGACGAGCGAGCGAAACCCTTCGGGTTCGCGTCCTAACACTCCGCGATCCCCTCTCGATCCAAGGGGGCTCCGATGAGTGCCCGGGCCCGACTCCTCACCCTCGGCTTAGGGATCCTCCTGCTCTTGAGCGCGCTCAGCGCCTGTTCTCTCTTTCGACCCTCGCAAGCCCCGGACGAGGGAACCCTCCAAGCGTCCCGGATCGCGTTCGATCCCGAAGATCCCCCCGTCTACGGCTATCGCGTGGTGAACGCCTACCCCCACGACCCGGAGGCGTTCACCCAAGGGCTCGTCTACGACCCCCAAGAGGGCGTCCTCTACGAGGGGACCGGGCTGTGGGGCCGCTCCTCCCTCCGTCGGGTGGAGCTGGAGACGGGGGAAGTTCTGCAGATCCACGAGCTGCCCGATCGCTACTTCGGCGAGGGGATCGCCCTCTGGGACGGGAAGATCGTCCAGCTCACCTGGCAGTCGCGCACCGGGTTCGTCTACGATCAAGAGAGCTTCGCCCTGCTCCGGCAGTTCTCCTACGGGACGGAGGGCTGGGGGATCACCTCGGACCCGGCCAACGGACGCCTGATCATGAGCGACGGCTCCGCCGCCCTGTACTTTTGGGACCCCGACACGTTGGAGGAGATCGGGCGCGTGGAGGTCCGCGACCGCGGACGGCCCGTGGTGCGGCTCAACGAGCTGGAGCTCATCGGGGGCCGGGTGTGGGCCAACGTCTGGCAGACGGACCGCATCGCCGTGATCGACCCGCAGACGGGTCGGGTAGGCGCCTGGGTGGACCTCACGGGATTGCTGCCCCCCGAAGGGCGCACCGGACAAGAGGACGTCCTCAACGGGATCGCCTACGATCCCGAGAACGACCGACTGTTCGTCACGGGAAAGCGGTGGCCCAAGCTCTTCGAGATCGAGCTGGTGGCTCCCGACTAAGACTAAAATTGCACCCGGGGCACCTCGCGCACGCGGGCGTCCTCGATCTCGAAGTAGTCCCGCTTCGTAAACCCGAGCCACTGCGCGATCACGTTGGAGGGGAACACCTCCAAGCGGTTGTTGAAGTCGCGCACGTTCGCGTTGTAGAACCGCCGGGCCGCCTGGATGCGGTCCTCCGTGTTGGCCAGCTCCTCTTGGAGCTTGAGGAAGTTCTCGTTCGCCCGCAGCTGGGGGTAGTTCTCCGCGAGCGCAAAGAGCTGCCTCAAAGCTCCTACGAGAACGTTCTCGTCCTTGGCTTGTTCCGAGGGGCTCCCCGTGGAGGCGAGCGCCCGGTTGCGGGCCTCGATCACCCGCTCGAGGGTCTCCCGCTCGTGGGCCGCGTAGCCCTTGACCGTCTCCACCAGGTTGGGGATCAGGTTGTACCGCCGCTTGAGCTCGGCTTCGACGTTGGACCACGCCTCGTCGCAGGCGTTCCGGGCGCGGATGAGGCCGTTGTACAGTACCATGGCCCACAGTCCGATCGCCGCCAGGATGATCAGCGTGAGATACATCGCGTCCACGTCGCCCTCACCCCCCGCTCCTCTGTTCTTGAACGAGATAGCGCGGCAGGCGCTCGAAGATCCCGCGCAGCACCTCCGCCGCCTGCTCGAACTCCTCCACGGAAAACCTATACGAACGATAGGCGATCGCGTACTCCCCGTCAAATTGGAGGCTGAACCGCGGGGAGTTTAACAGAAACTCCATCGTGCGGGGGTGGAGGACGTCGTAGGCCCAGCGCTTGTCGGGGGACTTCACGTAGAACGCCCGGCTGAACTCCAAGGACTCGAAGTCGATGTCGTCGAAGCCGAGGAACTCCGTGAGCTTGTCGAGGAAGCCCTCGGGCCGGATAAAAAGCGGGCGGAAGGGGATGGGGCACTTGAGCACCACCGCGGAGAAGTGGTGATGATGGGTTCGTCGACCGTGTTTTCCGTAAGAGTACGTCTCGTAGTGGTAATCGAAGCCCAGATAGGGGTAGCCGCGCCAGTTCCCCGCGGTGAGGTTGTAGGCGTAGCGCCGAGAGCCCTGTCTCAAACACGCAAAGGGAAACTGCTCGTCCACGGTGAAGTCCCGCCCGGGGTCGAAGGTGAGCCCCTCGGAGGCGGCCCACTTCTGCAGGGCCTGGCGGCGCTGCTGGGCCGCCCGGTACTGCCAATAGGCAATCGCCCCGGCTACCAGCGCGATCAGCAAAGCGATCCAGAAGTCCCCCATCGCGACCCCTCACTTTAGTCGGCCCTTCGGTAGAACTTCAAGACGTTGTCGCCGTACGTCCGCTCGTCCACGAGTTCCAGCGCCCCGTAGCGATCCTCGAGCCGCTCTTTTTTGAAGACCTCGGTGACCACCACGGCGTCGTCGCGAAGGAGCGAAAGCTCCCCCAAGCGCTCCAGGGTGTGGTGGGCGAGGTTCTGCCCGTAAGGCGGGCCCACAAAGGCCAAGTCGAAGCGCTCCCCCCGGCGACGGAGGCGCTCCAGGGCGCGGAAGACGTCGTCTTGTACGATCTCCGCACGGGAGATGAGCCCCAGCTCTTGGAGGTTGCGCTCGATGATCTCGACGGCCTCACGCCCCCGATCCACGAAGACCGCAAACGAAGCTCCGCGGCTGAGGGCCTCGATCCCCACGCTCCCGGTGCCCGCAAAGAGGTCGAGAAAGCGGCTTCCCTCCACGAAATCGTCCAAGATGCTAAAAAGCGCCGAGCGGACCGGATCGCGCATGGGGCGGATCGCGGAACTCTTAGGAGCGATCAGCTTTCGACCCCGCAAGGTGCCGCCGGTGATGCGCATTGCAGCGGTCGACGCTCAGCTCCCCGCGGGAGAGGGCGGGGACGCTTGAGGAGCTTGTCGGAGGCGTCGGAGGGTTCGCTCCTTGCCCACGAACTCCAGGGTCTCGAAGAGCCCCGGGCCCCGGGTGACGCCCGTAAGCGCCACCCGGCAGGGCTGCGCGAGCTCCTTGAGCTCGCGGCCCCGCTCCGCCAGCCACCCCCGGATCTCGCGCTCCAAGCGCTCCGCGGTCCACTCGGAGTTGGGGACCGACTCCAGATGTCCGCTCAGCTCCTGAAGCAGCGCCGCCTTCTCGGAGGTGAGGAACTTCGTGACGGCTTTTGCATCGTACTCCACGCGCTCGGTGAGCAGGGGAACGGCGGCTTCGGCCAGCTCCACCAGGGTGCGTTTGCGCTCGCGGAAGAGCTCCACCGCCCGGGCCCAGCGCTCCTCCGGGATCTCCTCCGCTTCCTCCTCGGCGAGAAAGCCCCTCTTGAGCGCGAACTCCCGGACAAGCCGCCCCAAGCGCTGAGGGTCCCCCGTCTTGAGGTAGTGCTGGTTGAGCCAGAGGAGCTTCTCCTCGTCGAAGATCGCGGGCGAGGGGTGGATCCCCTCCAGCGAGAACTTCTCGATGAGCTCCTCCCGCGAGAAGATCTCCTGGTCGCCGTAGGACCAGCCGAGTCGGGCGAGGTAGTTCACCAAGGCCTCGGGGAGGATCCCCCGCTCTCTGTACTCGAAGACGGCGGTGGCCCCGTGGCGCTTGCTCAGCTTCGTGCGATCTTTGGCCAAGACCATGGGCACGTGGGCGAAGACGGGCAACTCCGCCCCCAGGGCTCGGTAAATGAGGATCTGTTTGGGCGTGTTCTTGAGGTGCTCGTCGGCCCGGATCACGTGGGTGATCCCCATCGTGAGGTCGTCCACGACCACGGCGAAGTTGTACGTGGGGCGTCCGTCCGATCGTACGAGGATGAAATCGTCGATCTCTTCATTGCGGAACTCGACGGGACCGCGGACGACGTCCTCGACGACCGTGGTCCCCTCCCCGGGGGAGACGAACCGCAAGGCGGGCCTTCGGCCTTCGGCTTCGAAGCGTCGGCGCTCCTCGGGGGTGAGATGACGGCACGTCCCGTCGTAGCGGGGGGTGCGCTTCTCGGCCAGGGCCTGTCGGCGCTTGGCCTCCAGCTCCTCCGGGGTGCAGTAGCAGGGGTAGGCCTTGCCCTCCTCCCAGAGCTTTTGGGCGTACTCCCGATAGAGCTCCAGCCGTTGGCTCTGGAAGTACGGCCCCTCGTCCCACTCGAGGCCGAGCCACCTCAAGCTCTCGAGGATGGGCTCGACGAGCTCCGGGCGGTTGCGTTCGACGTCCGTGTCCTCAAATCTCAAGAGGAAGACGCCCCGGTGCTTGCGGGCGAAGAGCCAGTTGAACAGGGCCGTTCGGGCCCCGCCCACGTGGAGCTCCCCCGTGGGGCTGGGCGCGAAACGGACTCGGGGCTTTGGGGAAACCATGATGCCGTCCAGCGTATCCGGTCCGAGCGGTTCCGGCAACCCCGGATCCGCTTAGGGTTCCATGAGGTCCGCCCGCAGGTACGTGAAGAACCACCCCTCGCCGCGGTCGACGACGAAGAGAAGCCCCTGCCAGCGCTCCCCCTCGTAGGCGACGTCCCAGCGGCTCCAGGCGACCGCGCCCGTCTTCCCCTCTTCCCTCGGCGTCCAGCCCGCCGCCCGGAGCTGCTCGGCGTAGTACGCCCTCAACCCTTCCGCGCTCCAGGCCGACGTCGAGGGCAGCCGCACGAGGGCATAGCTGCTGACGTAATCGTCGCTTGCGCCCCCGCCGCCGCGCCGCTGGCGGCTGCCCTCGGGATGGACCAGGCGCGGCAGGACCTCTTCCCGGACCTCGAGGAGCGGCTTCTCCCGGACCGCCCGGGGACGGTCGCAGAAGGAGAACCGGGACTCCAGGGTGTAGAAGATCCGCAGGTCCGTCGTCCCCTCGGGCCGGACGAAGGCCGACACCCGCAGGGAGGGTCCTCCCTTGCCGCGGCAGAACCTACCGCCGCCCCTTTCGACTCCGGCGGAGACGAAGCCGCTCTCCTCCAAGTACGGGCGCTGCTCCTCCCAGCCGCGGGCGGCCAGCTCCCGGGCGTAGAAGGCCTCGACCTCCTCCGGGGACTGGGGCACGTCGAGGAGGATCGTCCCGTCGGCTTCGCCGACCGCGCTCCCGATCACGCGGGCCTCCGGCGGGAGCGGGATCTCAAACGGCAGTCCCGAGGGCAGCTCCCCCGGGAGCAGCCGGACGCGCCGGAGCCCACCCGAGGGATCGGGATAGCTCGTCAGCCGCTCGATGAGCGCTTCCAACGCCGCTAGCCGCTCGCCGCTCTCCGGCTCTTCCCGAGCGGGCGACGGGGTCGTCCCCGCGGGGGTCGGCTCCTCGTAGACGCTCAAGGGGAGCTGCAGGAAGAACCCCGCCGAGACGATCACCCCGATGAGAAAGAGCACCAGCAGAACTCGCTCTACCATCGTTCTCCCCCCTTCCTACGGCTTCCTGCGCACAAGACTTTACGGGGAGAGATCCGATGGCGTCAACATGAACATGCGGGAGGCTTCGCCGCATCGTTCTTTCTCCGGGTAGAGCTGCCGACATCAGTCCTCCAGGCCGATCGTGAGATTCCCAACCCCCACGCGAAGCCTGAGATCCCCGATCGTCTCAGGCTCAGCATCTCCCGTCTGCAGCAGGAACGAGCCGCTTTGGGGTCCGACCCCGCTGCGCACGATCTCCCAAGGGCCTACGAAAAGCTCGGGAGGAACTTCGACGTCCAAGCTTCCCAGGCTCACCCGGGCGTTCACCCGAAGCGTCACGCCCTTGGGGATCGTGACCTTCAAATCCCCAACGCCCACGTCCGCCCACACCCTCGGGGCGGCTAGGCCCAGAAGTTCCACCCCGCCGACGCCGACGTCCGCCTCCACCTCGGAGGCGCGCACGTCTCGAAGCGTAAGGTTCCCCACCCCAAGCTCGATCTTCACTTCCCTAGGAGTCTCGTAGTCCCGAAGGCGAACCTCGCCGACCTTCTGCTCGATCCGGAGCCGAAGCCCTGGGGGAACCCTCACGACGTAATCGACCCACCAGGAGGCTCGCCCCTCCCGCTCCTCCGCATCCTCCGGATCCGTCAGCCGAACGTCGATCCTCTCGCCCTCCGTAGAGATCCTCGGTACAAGCCGACGGAGGAGTTCGGGAGAGTCCGCCTTTCGGGTGATCTCCAAGGCAACCGCGTTCTGGGACCATCCCACCAACCGGATGACGCCTCGGGGGTTTTCCAAGCGTAGGGTGGTCTTCCCCGTCGCCTCGATCGTTTGTTCGACCGTCTCGGAAAACGCGTACGGGCGGTCGACGTCCAAGCTCACGTCGAGATCCACGCCGTGCGCCTGCAGCGCTTGGAGGACGAAGCCCGTGATCGCAAAGGCCAAGCCGAGGGAGAGTAGGACCATTACCCCTACGGCGAGCAGCAGGAGTTTGACCCAACCCCACATCGCATCTGCGCCTCCTTTCGCAAGGTGAATGCTCCGGGAGGCCGAGGGGGTTCAAGGCCTCATGACCTCGGCTCTGCGCCTGCTGTATCGCAACCGAAAAGATCGGGCTCAGAAGTAGAAGTGAAACCCCACTCCCCCCGAGATCCAGCGGAAGTCGTAGAGGTTCAGCAGGTTGATGGAGAAGCCGTAGTCGATCACGGGGAAGACGCGCTCGATGGGCCAGTCGGAGATCTCGATCTCCCCCAAGACGGCGAGCATGGCCCGCTCCGCGCGCATCGGCTTGTCCTGGACGAACTTCAACGTGAACGAGGGCCCGGCGGTCACGTAGAAGTCCGCGCGCGGGTTGTCGCTCACCTTGAAGAGCCCCCGGGCCGAGAAGTGCAGGTTGAGCGCGTTCGGACACGTGGGCTCCTCCACCGGAGGAGGCGGAAGAGGCGGCTCCTCCCCCGGTTCCGGCTCCGGAGGCGGCCTCCAGGGATCGTAGTCGAACTCGCAGTCGGGAAGCGGCGCTAGGTTGACCTCGACTCCTACGGTCTCGCTCAACCAATAGCGGAAGCTAATGCCCAGGAAGGGGAAGTTGGCCTGGATGCCGACGGCCCACGTCCCCCCCGCGGGATCCCCCTCCGGCTCCTGGGACCAAGCGGGGACGCCCGCCGCCCCCACCCCCAGGGCGGCGAGGAGGATCCCGATAGACGCCGTCTTGGCGATCGTTGAACGCACTTCGTCACGCTCCTTGCTCTTTCGTGTTCATTTCTCGTAGATGGGCACGCCCGTTTCGGGTCGGCCCGTGAGGGCCTTGAAGCGCTCCCGCAGATCCCGGGTTACGGGGCCGGGGCGGCCCGTCCCGATGGGGCGTCCGTCGATCTCGACGATGGGCACGACCTCCGCGGCGGTCCCCGTCAAGAACACCTCATCGGCGGTGTAGAGCTGCGCCACCCCGAAGTACTCTTCGCGCACGGCGTAGCCCGCCTGCCGGGCCAGCTCGAGGATCACCCCGCGGGTGATCCCCGGAAGGTTCGTCGCCACCGGCGGGGTGTACAGCGTCTCCCTCTTGACCAGGAAGAGGTTGTCCGCCGTCCCCTCGGCCACGAACCCCCGCACGTCCAACATGATGGCCTCGTCGGCCCCGGCGGCGTTCGCCTCGAGCTTGGCCAGGATGTTGGTCAAATAGTTCAGCGACTTGATGGTGGGCGACAGGCTCTCCGGCGGGCGGGCCCGCGTGGAGGCCACGATCGCCCGCAGCCCCTTCTCGTAGAGCTCCTCGGGGTAGAGGGACTTCCACTCGCGGACGATGATCAAGACGGTGGGCGGGCCGGGGCACTTCTTCGGGTCGATCCCCAAGTCCCCCACGCCGCGGGTGACGATCGGGCGGATGTACGACGTCCTCAGTTGATTGATCCGCAGCGTCTCGAGAATGGCCTCGCGCATCTGGTCGCGGGTGAGCGGGATCTCGAGTTTGATGGCCCGCGCGCTGTCGTAGAGGCGATCGAGGTGCTCCTCCAGCTTGAAGACGTAGCCGTCGTAGGCGCGGATCCCCTCGAAGACCCCGTCGCCGTAGAGAAACCCGTGGTCAAAGGCGCTGATCTTGACCTCTTCTTCCGGAACGAACTCGCCGTTGAGGTAGAGTTTCATCGCTCGCCCCTTTCCTTCTCTCTCCTCTCGTACTCTTCCGTTGCTCGTCCTCACTGGATCCTCTCGGTCCTGGGTGTTAGGGTCTTGCGAACGGAAGCCCTTTTACGATACACCGAGGGGTTTTGGGAAGTCAACCGCATGGGTCATCTACAATCTAAAGGCTTAGGGGTAGATCTCCGCGTCCTCCTTGACCACGGAGAGGACCACGGAGGTGTTCGTCTCCTCGATGGCCGGATGGCTCAACAGCCGCTTGATCTCGCGGTTCATGCTCTCCTGGTCCTTGAACTTCCCGATCACCAAGATGTCGAACTCCCCGGTGATCTCGTAGACGTGGGTGAGGCACTCGTCTTGCTTGAGCGCTCGGACGATCTCGGGGATGCGGTTCCCCTTGGCCTTGATCTGGGTGATCGTCGTGATCGGGAACCCCAGCTTCTCGTAGTCGAGGACGGGCTTGAACCGGCGGATGACCCCTCGTTCCTGTAGGTGTCGGAGGTGCTTCCTCACGGTCACCGAGGAGACCCCCAGGCGCTGAGCCAGCTCCCTCAGGCTGGCCCGACCGTCCTCCTGAAGGGCTTGGAGAAGGCGCCGGTCCAGGTCTCGGTACATGGCGTGCCCCCTTCGGTTTCGGTGCGCTACTATAATATCATGCCGGCCGGCAAACGTCGCGATGCCGTATCCGCGCAGGCGAAGCGGGAGGCAGCGATTCCCCCTGCTCCCGCTATCCCCTCGAGCGGCCGCAGCGGGCGGTGGGCCGATTTGCTCCTGCTGGGTGTGGCGGCGGTATGGGGGTGGACCTTCGTCTTGGTGAAAGAGGGCCTGGAGGAGGTCCCCCCTTTCACGTTCCTCTTCTATCGGTTCGCGCTGGCCTGGGTCTTGCTCGGCGTGCTCGTCGGGCCACAACTGCGAGGGGTGGGGAGAAGCGGGGACGTTTGGCGTAAGGGAGCCCTTCTCGGAGCCGTCCTCTTCGGGGGGTATGCCCTCCAAACGATAGGGCTGCTCTACACGACGGCGACAAACAGCGGGTTTCTCACGGGCCTCTCCGTGGTGCTCGTCCCCGTATTGGGTGCCGGACTCTTCCGGGAGAGGGTGCCTCGAGCGATTTGGGCAGGAGCCGTGCTCTCGGTGCTGGGGCTGATGGGCATCGCCTTCGGGGCGGAGGTCTCGTGGGGAGCCATGCCCCTCGTCGAGGAGGGGATCGGGATCCCTCGTTGGAACGTGGGGGATGGCCTGACCCTCCTGTGCGCAGGGGCCTTCGCGTTGCAGATCCTGCTTCTCAGTCGTTACACTCGGCCGGAGACGCACGTGCCGATCCTGATGGCCCAAGTGGGCATGGTAGCCGTCCTCAGCGGGGCGGGGATGCTCCTATGGGAAGACCCGTCGCTCCCGAGTTCTTGGCAGGCCTGGAAGGGGATCGTCATGACGGGAGTGTTCGCCACCGCGCTGGCCCTCTGGGTGCAGACGCGCTTTCAACCCCTCTCGGGAGCGGGGAGGACCGCGATTCTCTTCTCCAGCGAACCCATCTTCGCGGCGCTCTTCGGGTACGTCCTCCTCGGCGAGCGCCTGGTGGGCGGGCAGTGGATCGGAGCGGCCCTCCTCCTCGGGGCCATCCTCCTGACACAGCAGGTCTCCACCGCTCCCCCGGATCCTCCTCCCCCGGGACGAGAGGGAACGGCGTAGAACCAGACGAGAAGGCGTTCGAAACGACAGGGCAAACCCAACAGGGCAAACCAAGGAGGTGTGCACCGCAATGCGTGATCCGGCCCGTGGAACGGGTCCACGTCGGCAAGCAGGGAGCTTGCGCGTTCTCCTCCTCGGGATGGTCGCGAGCCTGGGAGGGCTGGGAGCGACCTCCGGAGCGATCCTCTTGGATCCTGTTCCCTCTCCTTCCGCGCCGGAGACGGTCTTCGCCCACGCCGAGGCGCTCTTCCCGGAGCGCTACCGGCCCGAGGTCCTGGACGAGCTGATCGCGCTGTATGAGGACCTCTTGCCCCGGCTGGAGACCCTCTCCCGGGAGGACCAAGCGAAGGTGCTCAACGGCCTGGCCCAGTTCTACTACGAAAAGAGCGTGCTCTTAGAATTCGAAGAAGGGGAAGCCGACGAGAAGCGCCGGTGGCTGGAGGCGGGAAAGGGCTACGGGTTCCGGAGCCTGCGCCTCAACCCCGACTTTGCCGAGTGGGAGGAGCGCGACTTCGCCAAGGCAATCGGCTTCGTGACGGACGTGGCCGCGCTCCTCTGGACCGCAGACAACTGGGGCGGGATCTTCCAATTCGATCCCTTCCAGGGGCTCACGGGCGTGGGGAAGCTCATCGTCATGCACCGGCGCTGCTTGGAGCTGGACGAGACCTTCTGGGGGGCCAGCTGCCACAATGCCTTGGGGGCCATCTTGGTGACCACACCCGGCTTCCTGGGCGGGAACCCGGAAGAGGGCAAAGCCCATCTGGAAAGGGCGATCGAGTTGGTTCCCGACTACCTTACCAACCGCGTGGTGTACGCGGAGTATTGGGGCTTCACCTACGACGCCTTCGGGAACAAGAACGGCGTGCGGGATCGGGAGCTCGTCGAACGCGAGATCCGGATCGTGCTCGGGGCCCCCATCGGGGAATGGCCTTTCTGGAACCGCATCGCCAAGCGGGAGGCCGAACGCCTCTTGGAGGAGCTGGAGCGGTTTTCCGGGCCTTAGTCCCTCGTCGAGCTAGTTGCGATCCGTGCCGGACTCCCGCCTCCGCCGCAGGTAGAGGAGCACGCCGGTGACGTTCATGCGCACCTCGGCCTGGAGGGCGTGCGGCTCGTAGAGCCGGGCCAGGGGGCTCTGCGATTCCTCCTCTAGGAAGTGGGTGTAGAGGGCTTCCTCGTTCTCGTCGCCCAGCTCATGCCACTTCGCCTCGATTCGGCCTACCCACGCCCGGAGACGTCTCTCGTACTCGTCCAGGAGCGTGGAGGGCTCCGGGTGGGCACCGTAGTGCGTGAAGTAGAGCCACTCCGGTTTTAGCTCCCGCAGCCTGTTGAGGGTGGCGAGGCTCTCCTCGAAGTGGAACGACGGGGGCGGGGTGGTCATGATGAACCCGATCTCTCGGCGGTAGATCCCGACGGCGTCCCCCGTGAACAGGCCCCGGGTCTGAGGCTCGTAGAAGCAGGCGTGGTGGGGGGCGTGGCCCGGCGCGTCGATCACCTCGAGAGCGTAGCCGTCCCCCAGCTCGAAGCGCGCGCCGCCCTGTACGATCACCAGGCGCTCCTCGGGGATCGGCTTCATCTCCCCGTAGTAGGGGAACAAGGGCCCCACGGCCCGTTGGACGCTCCTTACGAGCTTTTCGGGGTTGATCAAGTGGGGCGCGCCCACGCGGTGGCAGATCACCCGAGCGTTGGGGCAGCGCTCGGCCAAGAAGCCTGCGCCGCCCGCGTGGTCCATGTGGACGTGGGTGACCGCGATGTAGGCCACGTCGTCCGGGGCGATCCCCAGCTCCTCCAGGGCCTTGAGGACCTTGGGCGTCGTATGAGAGAAACCCGTCTCGACGAGGGCGGGCTTCGGAGCCCTCAGGATGTAGAGCCCGCCGTAGCCCTTCATGCCGAGCATCTCGGCGTCCACCACGAAGAGGTTGGGGTCGGCGGGCGTCGGCTCGGCATACCGCAACTCGGTCGGCATCGCGTCAAGCCTCCTCGGTCTCGGAAAGGGTTTGGACGTTTTCCACGACGGCTTCGGCGAAGGCGTCGGTGGAGAGCCCTTCGGTCCCCCCCAGGAGGCGCGCGAGGTCGCCGGTGACCCGCTTCTGTTGGAAGGTGCGGGCGAGCGCCTCGTGGACGAGTCGGGCGGCCTCCGTCCACCCCAAGTGGTCCAGCAGCAGCGCTCCCGAGAGGATGAGCGCGGTGGGGTTGGCGACGTTCTTCCCCGCGATGTCGGGGGCCGTGCCGTGGGTGGGCTCGAAGACCCCGACCTCATCGCCCAGATTGGCTCCGGGGGCCATCCCCACGCCCCCTACCTGGGCGGCGCAGGCGTCGCTCAAGTAGTCGCCGTTGAGGTTGGGCGTGGCGATCACGTCGAACTCCCGGGGGGGCGTGATCACGTGCTGGAACATGATGTCCGCGATCCGGTCGTTGACCAGCACCTTGCCCTCGGGGATCTTTCCGCCGTGTCGTGAGAAGAGCTCCTCCTCCGTGATCGTCTGTTCGGGGAATTCCTCGCGGGCCACCTCGTAGCCCCACCGGCAGAAGGCCCCCTCGGTGTACTTCATGATGTTCCCCTTATGCATGAGGGTAACCCGCTTCCGCCCGTGGCTAAGAGCGTAGGCGATCGCCTTGCGCACCAGGCGCTTGGTGCCGAACTCGCTGATGGGCTTGACCCCCACCCCGGCGTCGGGGCGGATCTCCACTCCGAAGTGGTCCTTCAAGAGCTCTCGGAATTTGCGGGCCTCGGGGCTGCCCCGCTCCCACTCGATCCCGGCGTAGACGTCCTCCGTGTTCTCGCGGAAGATCACAAAATCCACGTCTTGGGGGTCTTTGAGAGGGCTGGGGACCCCCGGCAGGTAGCGGATCGGTCGTACGCAGGCGTACAAATCCAGCTCCTGGCGCAACGCCACGTTGAGGCTGCGGTGGCCGGAGCCCACCGGCGTCGCCAGCGGCCCCTTCAGGGCCACCTTGAACTCCCGAATCGCCTCCAGGGTCTCCCGGGGGAGGAGTTCTCCCATAAGCTTTTGAGCCTTCTCCCCGGCGTAGATCTCGACCCAGCGGATGCGCCTCGTATTCCCATAGGCCTGCTCGACGGCGGCGTCGAGCACCGCCCGAGCCGCCCGGGAGATCTCCGGCCCGATCCCGTCCCCCTCGATGTAGGGGATAAGGGGCTGCGGGGGCACCCGGAGGGAGCCGTCTTCTACGCGAATCGCTTCTCCGGCAGCGTTCATTCTTATATGGGCCTCACTTGAGGATGATCTCTCCTTGTGGAGCTTCCAGCAACTCAACGGTGAATGATACTTCATAGGGAAGGGTTCTCCCAATGCGGGGGCCTTATCCCTGAGTCTAAGCGGGACGACGGCGCGGGAGCTCCGGCTCCCCGGCTTGTGCCCCCTTCGCCTTTGTCTTACAATCCTTGTAAGAGGTGATCCTCGTGGCGACGACGGTGCTGTCCACCAAAGGACAGATCGTGATCCCCAAAGCGGTCCGCGAGGCGTTGGAGTTGCGGGCCGGGACCCGGTTGAGCGTGGAGATCGAGGGAGAGGCGATCGTGCTCCGGCCCGTTCGTCAGGGAGTAAGCGAGCGACTCTACGGGCGCCTGCGCACGCATGACCTTCTCGAGTTCTTACGGGAAACCCACCGGCAAGAGCGGGAGAAGGAACGGAGACGTGACCAAAAGGGCGGCAGCCGATGAGGCATCTCCCCAGGCCTCCGGCTGGGTACGGGTAGTCTTGGATGCTTGGGCGGTGCTTGCCTGGCTCCAAGGGGAGCCCTCGGGAGGGGGAGTGCGGGACTTGGTCGCCTGGGCGGAGGGCAATTCGGAGGCCCGCCGGACGACTCTGCGCCGTTTTGGAGAACGAATCCCGGGTAACCCCGAGGCCGTTCGTCTCGCCATGAACGTCATCAACCTCGGGGAGGTCTTCTACGTCGTGGGGCGGGTCACGGGAAGCGTGGAAGAAGCTCAGGACATTGTGGCGGAGATCCGGCGAGCTCCCATCGAGATCGTACGGGCGACTCACACGTTGGTTTTTCGCGCAGCCGCGATTAAAATGCGTTGGGCGATCTCCTACGCCGACGCGTTCGCCGTGGCCACAGCCCAAGCACAGAACGCCTTCCTCCTCACCGGTGATCCGGAGCTTAAGGCACTCGACCCGGACGAGGTCTCCCTGCTCTGGCTCGGCGACCGATGAGATGAGGGGGCGATCCTAGCGAGTATGAGAGGACGACGATGGAGAAGGTCTTCCGCGACCCGGTGCACAACCTCCTAAGCTTCGACTTGGAGCGGGATAAGCTCGTCCTAGAGCTCATCGAGGCCCGCGAAGTTCAGCGCCTCCGCTCGATCAAGCTCATGGGCGTAAGCTATGTCGTCTATCCCGGGGCCCGGCACGACCGCTTCTCCCACTCCCTGGGGGCTGCATTTTTGATGAAGCGCATCCTGGAGCGCATGGAGCGGCTGGGCGACGACCCCCGCTTCCGCGCCGTCGTCGAGCAGCTCCGGGAGCACCGGGAGCTGCTGCTGGCCGCGGCCCTGCTCCACGACATCGGCCACTTCCCCCTCTCGCACCTGCTGGAGGCCTTCACGGGCGAGGACCACGAGCGCCGGTCCGTTCAGCTCCTGCGCTGGCCTCAGGGGGAAGCGCATCAGATCCTTAAAGCGCATCACCCCGACTACCCCGAACGTGTAGCCCAGGTCCTCGAGCGGACGTTCAAGCCCTCGTTCGCCGTAAAGCTCATCAGCAGCCAGCTCGACGTGGACCGCATGGACTATCTGCTCCGGGACAGCTACCACACCGGCGTGGGGTACGGACGGTTCGATCTGGAGTGGCTCTTACACAGTTTGAGAATCGTAGAGCGGGACGGCGACTGGGAGGTGGCCGTCGACCTCGACAAGGGCTTACGGGCCGTGGAGAGCTACGTGCTGGCCCGATACTACATGTACCAGCAGGTCTACCACCACAAGACGGGCCGGGCCGCGGGGGTTCTGGTGCTGAGCATCTTGCGCCGGGCCGCCGAGCTCCTCCGTGAAGGACGGGCGATCTTCGCCCCCGACCCCCTGCGGAAGCTCTTGGTGGGCCCCCGATCCCTTACGCCCGAGGAGTTCCTCGAGCTGGACGACGTCGTGCTGGGCTACGCGCTGCGGATCTGGAGCCGGAGCGACGACCCCGTTCTGAGTGACCTCTGTCGACGGTTTCGGCAGCGACGGATCTTCAAGACGGTCCCCATCGAGGCCGAGCGCTACGAAGCCCTGAAACCCGAACTCGAGGAGCTGGCCCGCGGGCGCGGCTTGGAGCCCGACTACTACGTGGTGCTCGATCGGGCCGTAAGCGACCCCTACATCGACGGGCTCTTCCGGCGCGATCCCCGAGAGGTGGGCGAGAGCATCTTCCTCGTGGATCGGGAGCTGAACCTTCGGGAGCTCTCGGAGCACTCGGAGCTGATCCGGGCCGTCACGAATCGGCTCGTCGTGCGGGATCGACTCTGCTTCCCCGAAGAACTGCGGGCTGGGATCGTCTCCCTCCTGCACCCTCGTCGCTAGACGACTTCCGAACCCATCGTCTTAAAAGCGCACGGTCAACCCGAGCGCACCGCCTACCAGGAACGCGCCTTCCGGATCTGTTCCCGTCTCCAGGAGGATGACCTCGGCGTCAAAGCCGATCACCCCGGCAGCTGCCTCCGCTCCCACCGCCAGCCGATCGAAGTCCAGGGTGCGTGTGAGAGGGTCGATATCGTAGCTCAGATCGATCTGCAAGCGCAGCCCCGCCCGCCAGAGACGGAGTCGTCCGTCCACGCCGATGAGGCTAGGATCCCCGCGCAGCTGCAGCCGCAGCTCGGCCGGGTTCGTGTCCGGATTGACGGGAAAGGTCGCGGTGAAGAGGACAAACGTCGGGAGCAGTGTGGAGGGGCTGATGCGCATCTGCAGGGTGACCGGTCCGCCCGCCGCCTGCACCTCGAGGTCCGACAGCATCCCGGCCCCCAGGGGGCTGAAGGTGCCCAGCGTGATCGTCACCGTGTCGAAGAGCGGCCCTCCGGTGATCGTGCCCACCCCCTCGAAAGCACAGGCGAAAAAGGCTCCGGCCTCCGCGCTCCCGGCCAGACTGCCGCATCGGATCCGCACGTCGGCTCGGAGTCCCGCGGCTAAGGGGATCCCTTCCAAGCTGAGCGTCTCGAAGCTAAACACCATGGGGGGCTTGACCGAAGGGGTCTGCACCCCACCGTAGCAATCGCGGTTGACCGTGTACCGCCAGACGTGTTTCTTGATCGCGTTGACCAACTGTTCGGCACAGATCCCGGTGGTCGCTCGTACCGTGATGCCCGAGGGGGTTTGCCCTTCCAGCGCGATCACGTCTCCGAAGCCGAACTGCTGCGACTGCGCGCCGTAGGTGAGGCTTGTGTCCACCCCCTTGAGCGGGGGCACGCATCCGAAGAGGTCGTAATAGGAGACCTCGAGAGACCCCACGAAGAAGTCCTGACAGTAGTCCGGGAAGTTGACGTCCTCAAACAGAGCTAGGTTCTCCCAGGTCAGCCCCCCCAGCGAAAGGGTGAGTTCCAGCCGTTTCTTGACGAAGAGGAGGGGACAAGAGCCGGAGCCGATCTCCTCTTCCAGGCAGAGGGGCACCCGCTGCCCTGTAGGGAGCAGGCCATCCGCAAAGGGCTGGGCGAACACCAGCGTGCCCGCGAGGTCCAAGGCCCCCAACGACATCGAGAGGGAGATCAAGGCGTCCTCAAACCCTGTGGTCCCGATGTGCACGTGGAACCCGGCCGTCAGCCCGCTTACGGTGACAAACACCCCCGCATCCGTCTGCACGTCAAACCGAAAGATCGTCCCCTCGCAGGGTTGGTCGCTCAGCGGTTCGAAGCCGCCGGCGTCCGGATCGCTGAGGAACCAGAAACGACAATCGATGGGAGAAAACCCCACATCGAGACGAAAACTCCCCGTCACGTCCGCCCTCCCCGGGACTTCCAAGACAACCAAGACGACAAGGAGGGATAAGGCCATCCCAAGCAAGAGGAGGACGAAGGAAGAGCCCGTCCTCGTCCCCATCCCCATCCTCATCGGTCCTCCCGCTTGACCTCGGCCCGGGAAAGCGCTCGCCCCTTGCTCGTGCATTCGCTCTCTCCTCCCCCCCTCTGTGCGTGATCTCCTGCGTGGATGCGGCCTCTCGGACGACTCCATGACGCTCCACTCGGTCCGGTCGTCTCGCTCTTTGCAGCCTACCGGAATGGGGCATCCGCATCGGTAATCGAAACCACGTCAGGGGAGGGCTTGTCGAAGGGGAGATGGCTGCGTAGGATATGCGCGGAGGAGACGATGCCGCCGCGTACGCTCTTGCAGGCCGTAAACGACGCCCTGCGCACCGCGATGCGCCTCGATCCCGACGTCGTGGTGTTGGGAGAGGACGTCGGGAAAGTCGGGGGCGTCTTCCGGGCCACCGAGGGGTTGTACGAAGAGTTCGGCCCGGAGCGGGTGGTCGATACCCCCTTGGCGGAGTCCGGCATCGTGGGCACCGCCATTGGGATGGCCCTCTACGGCCTCAAGCCCGTGGCGGAGATTCAGTTCATGGACTTCATCTACCCGGCGTTCGACCAGATCGTGAGCGAGCTGGCCAAGTTCCGCTACCGCTCCGGCGGGGAGTACGCCTGCCCTGTAGTGATAAGAACCCCCTACGGCGGCGGGATCAAGGGCGGCGCGTACCACTCCCAGAGCGCGGAAGCGTACTTCTGCCACACCCCCGGCCTCAAGGTGGTCGTGCCCGCCACCCCCTACGACGCCAAGGGACTGCTTCTTGCCTCCATCTTGGACGAAGAGGATCCCGTAATCTTTATGGAGCCTAAGCGCATCTATCGGGCCCTGCGCGAGGAGGTCCCCGAGGGGGACTACCGCGTCCCCCTGGGAGAGGCCCGTACCGCCCGCGAGGGGGAGGACGTCACGGTGTATGCCTACGGGGCGATGCTCCACGTGGCTCTCGCCGCCGCCGAACAAGCGGAGGAGGAGCACGACGTCTCCGTAGAAGTGATCGATCTGCGCACGCTGCTCCCCTTCGACGAGGAAGCGGTGCTCGCGTCGATCGAGAAGACGGGCCGGGCCGTGATCGTCCACGAGGCCCCCAAGACCTGCGGCTTCGGGGCGGAGATCGCAGCCACGATCGCCGAGGAGGCCGTCGACCATCTGGCGGCCCCCGTGGTAAGGGTCACGGGGCTCGATGCGCCCTTCCCCTACACGCTGGAGACGGAGTACCTCCCGAGCGAGGCGCGCGTGCTCGATGCGATCCTAAGAGTCGCACGCTATTGAGTGGAGTGAGCTGAGATCGAGAAGGCGAACTACAAAAGGAGTGATCGCGAAGATGGCGTTTGAGTTCAAGCTCCCCGACATCGGCGAGGGGATCCACGAGGGCGAGATCGTCAAGTGGCTCGTCAAGGAGGGCGACACGGTGAAAGAAGATCAACCCCTCGTCGAGGTGATGACGGACAAGGCCACCGTGGAGCTGCCCTCCCCCGTGGCCGGGACCATTCTAGAGATCCGCGCGAAAGAGGGCGAAGTGGTGGAGGTGGGCTCCGTACTCGTCGTGATCGGCGAGGCCGGGGAGGCCCCCAAATCCGACGGCAAGGAGCGCGAGGCCGTCCCCGCTCCTGCCCCCGCCGCCCCTGAGCCCGTAGCCGCCGCAGCCGCCTCCCCGACGCCTTCCGCGGCCCCCGCAGCCCCGACGTCCCCGGCCCCTCCGACTCCGAAGCGCAAGCGGGTGCTGGCCACCCCGGCCACCCGTAAACTGGCCCGCGAGCTGGGCGTCGACCTCACCCAAGTCGAGGGGACCGGCCCCGGAGGCCGCATCACCGATGAGGATGTGCGAAGGTTCGCGGAACGCGGTGCCCCGGTGGCCGCTCCTACGCCTACGTCTACAGCTCCGGCTCCGGCACCCGAGGCCGCTCCCCCCGTGACCGCGGAGGCCCCGAAGGCGGAAGCGCCGCCGCGGTCCGCACCCCGGCCCGTCCGCTACGAGGAGCTCGAGGAGCGGGTGCCCATCAAAGGGGTTCGCAAGCGCATCTCGGACCACATGCACCACGCCAAGTCCACCGCGGCCCACTTCACCTACGTCGACGAGGTGGACGTCACCGAGTTGGTGAAGGTCCGCGAGTCGCTGCTGCCCGTAGCCGAGGAGCGTGGGGTGAAGCTGACGTACCTTCCGTTCATCGTCAAGGCCGTGGTCGCCGCCCTCAAGAAGCACCCCACCCTCAACGCCCACGTGGACTACGAGAAGGAAGAGATCATCCTAAAGCGCTACTATCACATCGGGATCGCCACGGCCACCGACCAGGGGCTGATCGTCCCCGTCGTGAAGGATGCCGACCGGCTGAGCATGCTGGAGATCGCGGCGGAGATTCAATATCTGTCGCAGAAGGCCCGCGAGGGCAAAATCGACCTCGAGGACATCAGGGGCTCGACGTTCACCATCACGAGCTTAGGCCCCATCGGGGGGCTCTTCGCCACCCCCATCATCAACACGCCCGAGGTGGCCATCTTAGGGGTCCACGAGATCAAGAAGCGGCCCCTCGTCGTCGACAACGAGATCGCCGTCCGCGACGTGATGTGGATCTCCGTCTCGTTCGACCACCGGGTGATCGACGGCCACGTCGGCGCGGCCTTCGCCAAGGACGTCAAGGCCTTCCTGGAGGACCCGAAGTACCTCCTGGTGGGAGCGTGAGGTTGAAGTCTACGACCACGGCGGCATTCGACCCATCCCGCGGGGAGGTCCCCCTCCGATCCCGAACGCGAAAGGGGGAGGCGTGGCTCCTCGACCTGGGGCTCCGGGACTATCGAGAGGCGTGGGAGCTGCAGAAGGAGCTGGTCACACGAAGGGTTCGGGGGGAGATCCCCGACGTCTTGGTGCTGGTGGAGCACCCCCACGTGATCACGCTGGGCCGGAAGCGCCCCGCGCAGCCGCCCCTGCGGACCCCCACGCTTCCCCCCGAGGTTCGCGTCTACGAGGTCGAGCGGGGCGGGGAGGCCACCTATCACGGCCCCGGCCAGCTCGTGGGCTACCCCATTTTGCGCTTGGAGGGCGAGGAGCGGGGCCTCCACCGCTATCTGCGGGAGCTGGAGGAACTGCTCCTCGACGTGCTCCAAGATTTCGGGATCGAAGCCCAACGTCGGGAGGGGGCCACGGGGGTCTGGACCCCCGCGGGCAAGAAGATCGCGAGCATCGGGGTGGCCGTGCGGCGCTGGGTGACGTACCACGGGTTCGCGCTCAACGTCTCGACGGACCTCTCGTACTTTCGCTGGATCTCCCCCTGCGGCTTCCCCGGTTCGGTGATGACCTCGATGGAGCGGGAGCTGGGGCGCCCCGTGCCCATGGAAGCCGTCAAGGAGCGGGTCGGTGTGCGCTTTGCGGAGCGCTTTCGGCGGGAGCTTCGGCCTCCGAGATTGAGACGGCGATGAGGATCCTCCTGTACCGCGCGCTCGGGACGTTCTTCCTGGGGCTGGGGTTCTTGGGGCTGGTCCTGCCGCTCTTTCCCGGGACGGTCTTCGTGCTCGCGGCGGCGTACTGCTTCGCCCGCAGCTCCCCCCGGCTGTACGGGTGGCTCGCCCGCCATCCCCGCTTCGGCGTCTACCTTCGGAACTGGGAGGAGCGGCGCGCGATGCCGCGAGGGGCCAAGGTGATCGCGCTGGTGTTTACGGCGCTGGGGGCCGCCTGGATCTTCCTCGTCGTCTCCTCCCCTTGGATCCAAGCGGCCGTTGTGGTGGGCGCTCTCGGCCTGATCGGAATCCTTCTCCGCATTCCGGTATATTGACCATAGGCGGGATGCCAAACCTCCGGAAGAGGGCACGAAAAGCATATAATAAAACACGAAGGAGCAGAGAAGCGCGGGGAGGTGATCCGCTGTGATCCGGGGCGAAGGCGAAGAGGGCTTCCGCAGGATGGGCCTCAGCGCTCTTCTTGGGCTCTTGGTCGTCGGGGGGGCGGCGCTCCTTGCGTCGGCCCAACCCGTGTCCGATCTCGATCGGGATCGCGAGGCCAGTGAGGATTGGATCACGGTTCCGGTAAACGTCTTCATCGTTGGGGGGACGCCCTCACCTCTGGCAAGGGATCCCTCCTTTGCCGCGCCCGGCGCTTGGCTGGGAACGCCCAGCGGCCTGGCTCGGCAACTGGTCGCGCTTGCCCTGGAGCGGGTCAACCGCACGTGGGCCGTCTGCTCCCTGCGCTTTGAGCAGAACGTCCTGGCTGTGGTCGCGGCGCAACGGCTTGCCCTCCCGAGCGGGAGGACCCTCCTGCAAGAGCGCAAGGAGTTCGCAAGCTACTATCGGGCTCTCCCTCTATTGGCCAACCGAGCCCTCCCCTCCGGAGAGCGCGTGTACCGTGCTATCAACCTGTTCGTGGTGGACGCCCTGGTCGACGTGCTGGGACTGGGCGCGCTGCCCTCCGCCCGGAGGGACGCCCGGATCAGCTTGGTGGCGTGGCGCAGCTTGGGCCGCATCCCCACCCGGACGATTGCCCACGAGTTCGGCCACAACCTCGGGCTCTTCCACTCGGATCTCTCCGGCAACCTGATGGTCTCCGGAGGGCGGGGACGTGCCCTTACGCCCGAGCAATGCCGACGGGCACGCCTGTTCGCGCGAGATCTGAATTGGAGCATGCGTCCTCAGATCCTAGACCTCACCTTCCCCGGGCGGGTTCCCGTCGGATCCGAGTTCGCTGTGAGCGTGGTCTTCCGAGATCCCGATCGGGATGTAGCGTTTGCCATCCTGTCCCGAGTCGAGATGCAGCCCTCCCCCGGGGTGCTGAAGCCGGTAGCCCGCGTCTTCACACCCGACGTCAAAGGGCGCATCTCCGGGACGTTCCGACTGACGGCACGTTGCTCCCAAGAGGGTCGGGTCGTCTGGGAGGTCCTCGTAGTTGACGAGCTGGGGAAGAACACCGCGAAGACCGTGTCGGTCGAGTGCACGGCGCGGGGGGAAGCAAGATGAGAGGATGAGCGAAGACCCGATCCGCCGCCCCTATCCGCCCCGTCTTGAGGGGCCGAACGCCTATTGACATCGTCGGGATGTTCGATCATAATACGGTAACCTCGGAGCCCGAGCCCGAGCTTCGAGGGCCTGCCGACCGACCGGGGACAGGTCAACGGGAGGGAGACGGAGGCAGCCAGAAGGGGCGAAGCCAGTTCAATTCCATATCGCAGGCGGGTGGTGAGAGGGATGACGCAGCTCCGGGACTTCAAGATCTTCGCCGACTTGGGTCCGAAGGACCTCGCCGTCTTGGAGAACATGGTCCGGCGGATCAAGTATGGCCAGGGGGAGATCATCTACCAAGAGGGGGCCCCGGCCTTCGGGTTCTACCTCGTCTTCTCCGGACGAGTCAAGGTGGTCAAGCGCACCCTGGGCGGGAAAAAGCAGATCTTAAAGATCGTCGGACCCGGCGAGACCCTGGGGGAGACGACCCTCTTCGACAAGGGGGTCCACATCGCCTACGCCAAGACGCTCACCCCGGCGGAGGTGGGCTTCCTCGAGCGGGGGGACTTCTTCGGCTTCTTGGAGCGCCACCCCTCGGTGGTCTTCCGCATGTTCGAGAAGCTCTCCGAGGAGCTGAAGGCGTTCCAGTGCAAGCTGGCCGAGCGCAGCTACAACGGGAGCAAGGAGCGCCTGGCCCGCATCATCCTCAAGCTGGGGGAGAGCGGCATCGAGCTCTCGCGCACCGAGCTGGCGGAGATGGCCGGCGTCTCCTCCAAGACGGCCATTCGCACCCTCGGGGAGCTCGAGGATCGCGGGGTCATCTCTGTCAACGACCGGGCGATCACCGTCTTGGATCCCGACAGCCTCCAGAAGATGGCCGAACCCTTCCCCTTCTCCCTGGACGAGAGCTTGATCATCTAAATAAAGGGGATGATTTCGCCAAGACAAACGGGGCCCCCGGCCCGGACAGCTGTCCTTCTCCGAGCGCACCGAGGCGCCTAGACTGGGGGCAGCCCACCCCGGTGGAGAAGGAATGAATCGAACAGCGTGGACCGGAATCGGGAGAGCCCTCCTCACCGCGGCGGTGTATGCCGCCCTGTTCGCCCTGCTGTACGGAACCTCGGTCCACTCCCCCAAGGTCGTCTTCGCCCTCCTGGGCGTGGGGTATCTCCTCACGGCCCTGCTGTGGGAGGTCGGGGGGAACGTGCTGCTGGCGGTGGCGCTCCCCCTGTTCGCGTTGCCCCTCCTCCCTTGGGAGCCCGGCTCCTGGGGCTGGGCCTTGGGCTTCTCGCTGGGCGCTCTGGCCGTGGGCGGGACCCTGGGAGCCATCCGCCGCCAGGAGCGCAAGAGTCGCCCCGTCCCGAAGCAGCCCAAGCAGTACCCGGAGGACGTCTTCCGGAGGGCGTTCAACCCGATGCTCATCGTCGACCCCAGCGGTCGGGTCCTGGACCGCAACGAACGGGCCGTCGAGCTCTTGGGGACGGTCAAGCACATCTCGGAGGTCATTCACATCGACGATTTGGAGCGGGTCCGCGGCGAGATGGAGCGGGCCCGCACCCTAGGCGAGGCCGGAGGCTTCACCCTGCGGGCCGTCTCGTGGGACAAAGAGACGTTCCCTGCGGAACTGCGCCTGCGACGCCTCTCGGCGGAGGAGATCTGGATCGAGCTCCGGGATCTCTCCGACCGCATGGAGCTCGAGCGCAAACTCTGGGAGGCCGAGGCCCGCTATCGCTACCTCATCGAGGACGCCATCGACACGCTGGACACGGGCATCGTGCTCCTGGACCGGGATCGGCGGATCATCTGGGCCAACCGCACCTTGGGGTACCTCTTCCACCTCGACCGGGACGAGATGATCGGCGAGGACCTCCAGCGGCTCCTCCTGAAAGTGAAGGACCGACTCCCCGATGAAGAGACGCTGGAGCGTCTTCTAGAGGCCGAGGAGGAGAACTTCGTCTTCCCCCTCAAGGCCCGGGTGGGCGGGAACGGGAACGGCCACCCCTCCGAGGAGCGCATCTTGGAGTTCCGCTCCATCCCCATCGAGACGGAGCGCTACCGCGGGGGGCGGATCGACCACTACATCGACCTTACGGAGATGAAGAAGCTGGAGCGGGAACTGTTGGAGAAGACCCGCCGCTTGGAGGAGAGCAACCGCAAGCTGGAGGAGTTCTCCCACGTGGTCTCCCACGACCTCAAGCAACCCCTCCGGACGATTCAGGCCTTCACCCAGTTCCTGCTGGAGGACTACCAAGAGAAGCTGGACGAGCAGGGCGTGAAGTTCTTAGAAAGCCTCCACCGCTCCTCCGTGCGGATGAAGAACCTCATCGACGACCTGCTGAAACTCTCCCGCATCGGGACGAAGCGCGAGCCCCTCGAGCCCGTGAATGTAAAGGAAGTCCTCGAGGAGGTGCAGGACGACCTGGGGGCGACCTTACAGGACGTAGAGCTCGTGGTCCCGGGGGAGCTGCCCACGATCGCGGCCAACCGCACGCGGACCGCGGAGCTCTTCGCGAACCTCCTCAGCAACGCCGTCAAGTACAACGACAAGCCCCACAAGCGCGTGGAGGTGGGCTGCGAGGAGAAGCCCCGCGAGTTCGTCTTCTGGGTCCGAGACAACGGAATGGGGATCGAAGAGCGCTATCGGGAGAAGATCTTCGAGCTCTTCGAGCGCCTGGGCCCCGTGGACGACCCGGAGAGCACCGGCGCGGGGCTGGCGATCTGCAAGCGCATCGTCGAGGAGTGGGGAGGCCGGATCTGGGTGGAGTCCACCCCCGGCGAGGGGAGCACCTTCTACTTCAGCGTCCCCAAGCGCCCGGAAGGGGTGCGGCTGAGCGGGAACGGCCATCGCCATCACGCCCCTCCGCCCGCGAAGGTGTCCGCCGCTTCTCCTCGGGCTTCTATCTCTGAACCCGAGCCCGAGTCCGAACTCGAACCCAAACCCAAACCCAAATCCAAACCCTAGGAGGACCCGGCAGGACAGGAAGAAAGGGGAGGTCGACCTACCGTGAAGCCGAAAAAACTGCGCATACTGCTTGTGGAGGACAACCCGGAGGACGTGCTGATTGCGGAACGGGCGCTCAAGAAGACCCATCTCAAGGAGAGCAGCGAGCTCTTCGTGGTCAACGACGGCCAGGAGGCCCTGGACTTCCTGCGCCGACAGGGGGCGCACGCCGACGCCCCTCGGCCCGATCTCATCTTATTAGACTTAAAGCTCCCCAAGGTGAGCGGGCACGAGGTGCTGGCCGAGATCAAGAAGGACGAAAATTTACGGCGCATCCCGGTGATCGTGCTCACGGTGAGCGAGCGCGAGGAGGACATGGTCAAGG
>Ga0256839_1001130_pt1 | contig 33144 bp, 28 predicted proteins | sample 354166metaG_FD_185968 | JGI IMG/M metagenome (GOLD analysis project Ga0256839, IMG submission 185968) | Hydrothermal vent microbial communities from Mid Atlantic Ridge, Atlantic Ocean - 354-166 | ecosystem: Environmental > Aquatic > Marine > Hydrothermal vents | place: Atlantic Ocean: Mid... | reverse complement strand
CCGGGAAGTTGCGGGCATTGGTTTCATCGCGAAATCCCAAATATACCGCATCCGCGCCCTCATCCACAGCAACGCGCAAAGCCGCAGGGGTGCCCGCTGGACATATAAGCTCTAACTTTGTCATATCTTTGTTTTCCGGCTCAGGCTTTGCAGACGTTTCTGGGTCTTGGTCAGCATTTTGTCCAGATGATCCACCCTGTTTCGAAGGCTTTGATTGTCATGCTCAAGCCCCTCACAGCGTTTTGACAGGGGGCGGGTTATGGCCTGACTGATTAAACTCATATTGCGCGACAGGCTTTGATACAGATGGTCGCCAAGGTTTAAAGCGGCCTTTGCCGGGCCAGCCAACAGACCAAAGGAGGCAATGATTTCTGCCCGAAGATCAATATCGTCGCTGTCGACAGCATTGCGCAGGGTCAACAGGGCCGCAGTATCGCCTTCTATTGTTAAATCTCGGGAAAAAAACAAGGCATCGCCGTCCAGCTTTCCGTCCATCATATCCATAAGAGACAAAAGAGGCCCGCAGATGGTCACATCCGCAGGGGTCATAAATTCATCTTCAATTTGGCAGGACATACGGTGTTTTTGAATGGTCAGACGAAAGTCATGGGGAAAATCCGTTGGCCGGATAAGAAATACCGTGCCTGCGATCTGTTCAAGCCGGGCAAGAATGGCGGGATGGTTTTTCTGAATGTGATCTGTGGTATATTGGAGCCATCGATTAAGCGGCGTTTTGGGCAATGGTTTGATCATCAAGCCCGCCACTAACAGGGGCGAGAACGCGTCATTCGCGTTATGAGTATCAGGCTCAAGGGGCATATTCAGCTTTTCCAAATCGTGATTTGTTGTTTTTCGGGCATTTATAACCTGTTTATTAAACAGGTCGATTGATTCATATCAAGGAAGCTTGTGGATAATAGATTGTTTTTATTGATCTTTTAGATATTAAATATTTTTTTTTGATATCTTTGAAGATCAAATTTTCTGCACGGAAAAATATTGGCATTACAATTAGTTAACCGACCGTTCGGGGAATTTTCTTTCTCTAACAGGTTTAATAAGACATTTTCTTTCGTAAAATGGCATGTTTTAAGTGTTTTATCCTTGCGATTGCTGATAAATATGATACGCTTTATTTAAATTTAATCAAATTAATGTATCATATTATTGTCATCATTGACTGTGGACAGGAGAAGATTATGAGCGCGAAGGCCGAACAAGTTTCCGTGACAGCAATTAAAACCGGCATCACCCACCAGATGACCGGGAATGAAGCCATGGCCCGTGGGGCATGGGAAGCCGGCATCAAAGTTGCCTCGGCCTATCCCGGAACGCCAAGCACGGAAATTATGGAAAATATGAGTCATTATCCGGCAGGTGATATTAAAGCCCAATGGGCAACCAATGAAAAGGTCGGCCTTGATGTGGCCATTGGCGGTTCCTTTGCCGGGGTGCGGTCCTTGACCATGATGAAACATGTGGGCCTGAATGTGGCGTCCGATGCCTTGATGTCACAGTCTTATATTGGCGCGCATGGCGGTTTGGTGCTGATAGTGTGTGATGACCCGGGTATCCATAGTTCCCAGAATGAACAGGATAGCCGAATTTTTGGTCAATTTGCGCAAATTCCCGTGCTTGAGCCTTGCGATGCGCAGGAAGCTTTGGATTTTACAAAAATCGCCTTTGATATCAGCGAGCGATTTGACACGCCGGTGATGGTGCGCAGCACAACCCGAATTTGCCATACGCGAAGCCCCGTTCTGGTGAGCCCGCGCGTGGTGCCAAAAGATCTTGGGTTCAAGTCGGATGTTGTTAAAAATGTTATGGTGCCGGGCCATGCGCGTGCGCGCCATCCTTTTGTTATTGCGCGGCTCGCGCGGTTGGCGGAGGAACTGGAAACTTCAGACCTGAACCGAATTGAAATGGGGCCATCAGATGTTGGTATCATTACCGCCAGCATGAGTTATGTCTATGTGAAGGAAAATCTGCCGGATACCAGCGTTTTAAAGCTTGGTTTGAGTTTTCCGCTGCCGAAAAAACTGATTGAGGATTTTTGCGCCAAACATGACCGTATTATCGTGGTTGAGGAATTGGAGCCGGTGATTGAAAATCAGTTGAAAGCCTGGGGCCTGAAAGTAGAAGGCAAGGAATATTTCCCGCGCCTTGGCGAATTTTCGCCGGAACTTGTGCGGGCCAGCTTTGAACAGGCCGGTCTGCTTGAAACTGAAGAAAATACGGTGATACCCGCCTTTGAACCTTTGATCCGTCCGCCCGTTCTCTGCGCTGGATGCCCACATGCCATGAGCTATACCGCCATACGCAGCCTTGATGTCTGGGTGGCGGGTGATATCGGCTGTTATACTCTGGCCGTGGGCGATCCGCTGACGGCCATTGATACCACAGTGGCCATGGGATCCAGCATTGGCAATGCGGTCGGTATGTATTTGGCCGGATTATCAGACAAGCCTATTGTGGCGACCCTTGGCGACAGTACTTTCCTCCATTCCGGAATTCCGCCCTTGATTGATGCGGTTTATAATGATGCCAATATTACGGTGATTCTGCTGGATAATCATATTACCGCCATGACCGGCGGTCAGGAAAACCCAAGTACGGGTAAAACATTGCGCGGCGACCAGACCCATAAGCTGGATTTCGAAGAAATGATTCGGGCTTGCGGCGTTGAATGGATTGAACGGGTGGATTCATATGATGCCGGTTCCATGATGCAAACCATGCGCGAAGCCATTGCGTACCGCGGGGTATCCGTTTTAATCGCGGATCGGCCCTGCGTCCTTGACCCGGTGAAGATTAAAGGCCCGACAATGACCGTGGACAGTAAAGATTGCAACGCCTGTCAGGGCTGTATGAATTTGGGCTGCCCTGCTCTGATCTGGAGCGATGAATGGTACGAAGGGCGCCATATTGTCAAAATTGACCCGGCTGCCTGCATCGGCTGTTCCATGTGCGCCCAATTTTGCCCAACCGGCGCCATTCAACCAACAGTAAATTCAAAAGGCGAGAAAATCACGCCTTGCGGGGGAGCGTGACCATGGCCAAAGCAAAGAAAAACAAATCAACCCGCAAGGCGGATATTGCGAACCGCATGCCGTTAAAATTGAACCCGAAAAGACTGGATCCGGAGACATCGGATGAAGCGATTAATGTTTTGATCGTTGGTGTCGGGGGCCAGGGTGTCATTATGGTGTCAAAGGTCTTGGCGCAAATTTGCCAAAATCTTGGACTTCAGGTGAAACAGAGTGAGGTTCACGGCATGGCAAAACGCGGCGGTGTGGTGTTCAGCCACGTGCGTTTTGGCAAAACCGTCTGGTCACCGACCATTCCCAAGGGCAAGGCCGATGTTCTGGTTGCCCTTGAATGGGCCGAGGGATTGCGATGGATGGATTACTTGCGGCCTGATACCGGTATTTTCATAACGGATACGAAACGTATCGTCCCGCCTTTTGCCTGCCGCTCGCGCATATTGGGCGCAGATATTGGCTATTTAAAGGATACGCCGGATGACATCATTGGAAAAGTGGCGGAGACTTTTGCCATTGATGCCACGGATATGGCCGCAAAAGAAGGCAATGAACTGGCCGCCAATACGCTTCTTCTGGGGGCCTTATCGACCACATTGACCTTTTCAAATGAGGTCTGGAGAGAGGTCATCACGCAGATGGTGCCGCCCAAAACCATAGACGTCAACCTTAGCGTATTTGACAAGGGGCAGAAATGGATCGAAGGTTCCCGCAAGGGCGAGCCCGTGGAAGGGTCGGCCTTCATCCCGCTTGTGCAGCCGGAAGATCATCCTGTGCGTACCACGCTTTCCATAATCGAAGAATGGTGCAAAGGCTGTGATATCTGCGTAAAAATGTGCCCGGAACGTTGCCTGACCTTGAATAAGGATCAGGTGGTGGAACTTGCCGATCCGGAAGAATGTACGGGCTGCCACATATGTGAATGGCTCTGCCCGGATTTTGCCATTTCTCTTAATCCCGCCCTAAATCCCCCCCCTAATCCTATAGTTCAGGAGGCCGTAGCATGACCGGACAAGCTTCACAAAATACGCCGGATAGTCAGGATAGCATTAATATTCAGGGCAATCACGCCTGCGCTCTTGGAGCGGTGGCGGCGGGATGCCGCTTTTATGCCGGTTACCCGATCACACCGTCTTCGGAAGTGGCCGAGAAGTTGGCACAGGAACTCCCCAAGGTTGGCGGTGTTTTTATACAGATGGAAGATGAGATTGCCTCTATTGCCGCGACACTTGGTGCCAGCATGGGCGGCGTTAAAGCCATGACCGCCACCAGTGGGCCGGGTTTCTCGCTGAAACAGGAAAATCTGGGTTATGGCATGGGCGCTCAGATTCCCTGCGTCGTCGTTAATGTCATGCGCGGCGGCCCGTCAACGGGCATGCCGACACGCCCTTCTCAAGGGGATTTGATGCAGGCCCGCTGGGGCACCCACGGTGATCACCCGGTGATTGCGCTGACCCCGGGATCTGTGGAAGAAATTTATAGTCAAACGGCTCGTGCCTTTGCCCTGTCGGAACAATTGCGCATTCCGGTATTGGTTTTGTTCGATGAAAGTCTGGGTCATCTTGTGGAAACGATTTCTCTGCCGGATGTGGCAGAATATGAAAATACAGTGCGTAAATGGGCCAGCGGCAACCCTGAGGATTATAAGCCTTACCGCCCGGATGCGGATGGTGTTGCGCCCATGGCGCGGCCCGGAGATGGTTACCGGGTTCATACCACAGGCCTGACCGTGAGTGAAAGTGGCTTCCCAACGCAAAAATCTATTGAGGTAGATCGCGCCATGAAACGTCTATTTAACAAGATGGAGATCAACAAGGATTTGATCGAGAGTTTTGAGGATGTTGATTGTGAGGATGCAGATGTGGTGATTGTTGCCTTGGGAATTGTCGGGCGCGCGGCCCGCAAGGCCGTGCGGGAACTTCGGGCTGAGGGGCTTAAAGTTGGTCTTTTCAGGCCAATTACCCTATGGCCCTTTCCGACGCAAACATTTCGCAAGCTGACCAAAAAGGCCAAAAACTTTGTGGTGGCGGAAATGAACAGTGGTCAGATGATATTGGAAATCGGGGCCGCCAAACAAGGAAAACAGGTTGTTTCCGGTCTGAACCGTTATGACGGGGAGCCTATATCGCCGTCTCAAATTATAAATGCCGTTAAGGAGGTTCTCGATCATGAATAAACATGTTATGCCCCAGGCTGAACAGCCCGCAGAACAGGGTAATCAATTAGACAAGATCAGGGATTTTGAAATTCAGGATTATCTGCGCCTTGATTTATTTCCCCATTTTATGTGCCCGGGATGTGGCCATGGAATCGCGCTCAGGGCGCTTCTTTGGGCGATTCATGATCAGGGCATAGACAAGGACAAGCTGGCGATCGTCAGCGGCATTGGTTGTTCCGGGCGGGTTGGCACCTATATTGATGCCAACACCTATCATACCACCCATGGCCGGCCCTTGGCCTTTGCCACCGGTTTGAAAATGGCCCGGCCTGATTTGCATGTGGTGGTTATCACCGGTGACGGGGATTGTCTTGCCATTGGCGGCAATCATTTGATCCACGCTGCCCGGCGCAATCTGGACATCACCTGTATTATGCTGAATAACGAAATTTACGGCATGACGGGCGGGCAAGTATCGCCGACCACGCCATATGATCGTTTTACCACGACCACGCCGGCCGGTAATATAGAACCTGTTTTTGATGCCAGCCGTCTGGCCGAGGCCGCCGGTGCCGGATTTGTGGGCCGCGAGGTGACGATACATGTGCCGCGCCTCAGAGATTTGATTTCTGAAGGGCTGGACTATAAAGGATTTTCTTTCATTGAGATTATGTCAGACTGCACGGAAATCAATGGCCGGAAAAATGATCTGGGGTCATCATCGGAAATGGTGCTGGGCCAGACAAGAAGCATGCGTCCCGCAGATTTTAAATACGGGGAATATGACAATAATGTGGTTGATCACCCCTTCCGCCCCAATAGCATGAATACGGGCGTCTTTGTGAAATCTGACCGGCCGGAATATGGCGAGAGCTACCGTGAATTGGTTCATGATATACAGAAAAAGCAGAAAGGTCATTGAGGATGAAAAATCTTGAAATGCGGTTTAGCGGCGCAGGTGGTCAAGGGCTTCAGCTCTGCGCAAAAATATTCTCCCGCGCCTTAACGGGGAAGGGATATCATGTCTCCATGTCGCAAAGTTATGAGCCAACGTCACGCGGCGGCTTAAGCCGCGCCGATATTGTGGCTAGTGCCGGAACACCGGATTACCCGCTGACCGCTGATCTGGATACATTATTGATATTGGATCAGGCCGCCGCAGAGGCCTCAGAAGGCCTCATTCGCGACGGGGCCCTGGTTATTGTCGACCCGAGGCGCACGAAAAATCCGCCAAAGGGAAAATTCAAGGTCATTGAACTGCCGTTAAGCGCCGCCGCTATTGCCCTGGGGTCAGAGCGGATAACCAATGTGGTGGCAACCGGCGTTATTGCAGAATTATCAGAGGATATTGATCTGGAAACTATTGAGAGTGCCTTGCGGTCCATATCACCAAAGAAATTTTTAACATTGAATATGGATGCTTTGCACGCGGGCGTGGATCTTGCCAGGGGGGCAAAAGCGGCTTAAAATAATAACTTAAAATTTAAAAATAGGGAAAAATAATAAAATGACGATGTTTACAGGGATTAACGGGTTTGAATATGCCAGCCGGGAAGAAATTGAGGCGGTTCAATTAGAGCGTATGAAATGGTCGCTCAAGCATGCCTATGACAATGTGCCTTTTTATCGAAAGGCTTTTGATGAAAAAGGGGTCCGCCCAGACGACCTTCACGCGCTGGGCGATTTGGCAAAATTTCCTTTCACAGTTAAAAAAGACCTCAGAGATAATTATCCCTTTGGTCTTTTTGCTGTTCCAACAGAAAAAATATCCCGCCTTCATGCCTCAAGCGGCACAACGGGAAAGCCGACGGTTGTCGGCTATACCGAGCAGGATATTGATGTCTGGTCAGAAGTGATCGCGCGGTGCATTCGGGTGGCCGGCGGGCGGGCCGGCGATATGGTTCATGTGGCCTTTGGCTATGGCTTGTTCACCGGCGGGCTTGGCGCCCATTACGGGGCAGAACGCGCGGGCTGTACGGTGGTGCCGGCCTCTGGCGGGGCGACGGCGGCGCAGATCCAGCTTATTATGGATTTCAAACCGCGAATCATCATGGTAACGCCATCCTATATGTTGTCACTGGCGGATGCCTTTGACAAGGCTGGCATAGACCCCCGTTCGACTTCTCTTGAAATTTCCATGCATGGGGCAGAGCCCTGGACCGAAGAGATGCGCCGTGAGATCGAGCAGCGTTTTGATGTGAAGGCCGTTGATATTTACGGCCTTTCTGAAGTGATGGGCCCGGGCGTTGGCTCTGAGTTCGGGGAAACCCAGGATGGCCTGACCATTTGGGAAGATCTATTCTATCCGGAAATAATTGATCCGGAAACCGGCGAACTTATGCCCGACGGCGAAGAGGGCGAATTGGTTTTTACCTCACTTTGTAAGGAAGCCTTTCCGATCATACGTTACCGCACCCGGGATTTGACAAGGCTGCTGCCGGGTTCCCTGTCCAAAATGCGCCGCATGGCGCGGATTTTTGGCCGAACAGATGATATGATGATCATTCGCGGCGTCAATATATTCCCGACCCAGATTGAAGAGATTATTTGCCGGGACGAACGGCTGACCCCTCATTATTTCTGCGAAATCCGTCGGCCAAAAGTCATGGATGAACTGACGGTTGTGGCAGAAGCCAAGATAGCCTTTTCAGATGATCATAACAGGTCGCATATTGAAGAAGAGCTGAAAAAGAGCATTAAAAATCTCTGCGGGGTGAGTGTGAAGGCAGATGTTCGGGAGCCGGGCGGCATCCCCCGCTCCGCAGGCAAAGCCCGGCGGGTTTTTGATTTCCGCAATTTGGCAGAGAAATAAGTCTGGCATTGCTCTAGGCGCAGAATGCTCTGATATTTTCCAGAATTGCCGTAACAATCTGGCTCTGCCCCCCCAGGGGCGGGGCCTTGTGAAAGGAAAATTCGGGATATTTTTTTGTGGCAAGGTCTGTCTCAGCATATATATCAGACAGCAGACGCCCTGAAAACAAGAGATATGGCAGGATGATCACATGGTCATAATGTGACGCCGCCGCTTGCGCGAGGGCCGTGCCAAGACGCGGGGTGGTTCCAGAATTATAACAATATCGGCTATCCCCCAGCTCAAGTCTTTCATGCAATTTGCGGCAAAGGTTAATGGTCTGATCGGCGATCAGGCGGTCTTTTGATCCGCGCCCGACAAGGAGCAACTGACAGTTTTCTGCCCGCCCCTTTGGCATGACGGACATGACGGCACTGGCGGCGGCCTCAATAACGGCGGGGGAAAGCCCCAGAAATGAGCCATAACGAAGCCGTATATCTGGATGACTTGCGGTGAAATCAGAAATAATTTCTGGAATATCGCGGGTGGTGTGGCCCGCGTTATAAAGGGTGACGGGTTGCAGGATGATGTCGCGGATGCCTTGATCATAGAATGCCTGAAGGCCTTCTCGGATGCCGGGAGCATTAAATTCCAGAAAAGCGGTTCTGACCGGCTGATCCGGTATTTCCCGCCGGATATTTTCTGCCAGATCATTAAGCTCTTTGGCGGCTTTTGGTGATCGACTGCCGTGGCCGCATAACAGGACGGCGGGGGGGGAATCCTTTACAGGGGATAAAGGGCCGGTCATATTATGCTCTAATCATTTGCGTCAAATTTAATGCCTTGTGCCAGCGGTAATTCCGTTGAGTAATTCAGGGTGCTGGTCATGCGCCGCATATAGGCTTTCCAGCTGTCAGACCCACTTTCGCGCCCGCCGCCGGTTTCTTTTTCACCGCCAAAAGCCCCGCCGATTTCCGCGCCGCTGGTGCCAATATTGACATTGGCAATGCCGCAATCACTACCTGCTTCACAGGTGAAAGTCTCAGCCTCCAAAACATCACGGGTGAAAATAGCCGATGACAGACCTTGTGGCACATCATTCTGGCGCTGGATGGCCTCTGCCAGATCAGTATATTTGAAAATATAAAGGATCGGCGCAAAAGTTTCTTCCTGCACATTATCCGCCTTGCCGGTCATTTCCACGATGGCCGGATTAACATAATAGGCCTCGGGAAAATCAGCCTCCATGACCCGTTCGCCGCCAATGATTTCGCCGCCATTTGATTTAGCCAGATTAAGGGCAGCCGTCATATTGTCATAGGCTTGTTGATCAATCAACGGGCCAACCAGTGTTTGGGGGTCAAGGGGGTCGCCAATGGATAACCCCTCATATGATTTTTTCAGGCGCGACACCAGCTTGTCATAAATATCCACATGGACAAATACCCGCCGGGTCGAGGTGCAGCGTTGCCCGCAGGTGCCGACCGCGCCAAACAAAATGCCCTGAAAGGCCAAATCAAGATCGGCGGAAGGGGCGACGATGATGGCATTATTGCCGCCAAGCTCAAGAATGCTGCGGCCAAAACGGGCGGCGACTTTTGGCCCGACAATGCGGCCCATGGCGGTGCTGCCCGTGGCGCTGATAACGGGAATGCGCTTGTCATCGACCATAAGTTCCCCGATGTCCTTCTCGCCGATCAGGATTTGGCTCAGGCCGTCCGGCGCATCTTTGCCAAAACGTTTGCAGGCTTCGGTGAATATTTTTTGGCAGGCCATGGCTGTCAGCGGCGTTTTTTCCGATGGTTTCCAGAGGGTGCTGTCGCCGCATACCAAAGCCAATGCCGCGTTCCAGGCCCATACGGCCACGGGGAAATTAAAGGCTGAAATAATGCCCACCGGCCCGATAGGCTGCCAATATTCGCGCATTTTATGAAGCGGCCGCTCAGAGGCAATGGTCAAGCCATAAAGCTGACGGCTAATGCCCACAGCAAAGTCACAGATGTCGATCATTTCCTGAACTTCGCCGAGGCCCTCCTGATATATTTTTCCGCATTCCAGGGAAACGAGTGAGCCCAAGGCCTCCTTTTTTTCCCGAAGAATTTCCCCAAGCAGACGGACCAATTCGCCGCGCCGAGGCCCCGGCACCATGCGCCAGTCTTTAAAGGCAGCGGCAGAGGCCGCAATTTTTTCTTCTACCGTTTTGGCCGTATCGGTGCGGACCATGCCAATCAGCGCGCCGTCACGCGGACTATGAACGGCCAATGTTCCGCCGCCAAGGTCATTGTCCGTCAGGTTCAATTGGCTAAAGATTTCTTGAATATTCATGATCTGTCCTGTGTTTATTGCTTAATTTGTTCTCTAATTCGATTATTTCTTTGAAAAATAGACATTTGTCAACATAAATTGAACAATTATGATGCGATAATAGACTTATGGGTATGGTTTCTGGTTACCGCCACAGCAATAACAAAAAGAAAAATTGGAAATGGGGAATATAACGCGCCGTCTACCAGAGCGTTCAGGGTTGTTGAGAGGGCAAGGCCATAGGCAATCAAGGGCATCATGCCGATTTGATCCGGCGTGCGGTAAAGCGCCCAGCCCCTGGTCCAGAATATTGTGAAAATCCCGCCTAAAAAGGGCAAGCCCCCGATGACGCCCCAAGCGAGCAGGGCTTGAATAAAAATATTATGGGGTTGAGCAAATGTTCCGGAGGCAGATTGAATCACGGTTTTGGTTTGACCCGCGCCGATTCCAAACCAGATATTCTCTTTCCAGACATTAATCGCTTCCGCCCAAAAGACGGTGCGTCCTGCGCTGAAGCTGGCAATGCTTTCTGCCTCCGTAATTTTTGTCAGGAACCTGAATATGCCATAAGATCCATTTGGGACAGGCAGGAATATTGATGTTGCAGCCGCGAGAATCATAATAACAAAATTAAAGAACAAGATTTTTTGCCAGCCCGGGGGTTTGAAGAATATCAACAGGCCGCCAATGGCGGCGGCGGCGGCAATGCTTGAGCCGCGTCCGCCGCTCCAGAAAAGCATGACCCAGCAGATAAACAACATAAGAAAAGCCAGACCTGTGAGAAGCTGTGAAAAATTCTTAAAGCTTTTGGTCAGGAGGGAAAGCCCCAGAATGGTTGTGAGGCTGCCCAGAAAATAATCCAGATGCCGGACATTCTCAAACCCGGGTAATGACCAGGCCCAGTCGAAACCAGGGCTATCATAGGTTCCATATAGCTTTAACCAGAAAAAAGGCATAAAAACAACAGCCGAAAGCAGGATGGAAAATATGAGCAGGCGGCCTGCCTGAGGCTGGATTTTTAAATAGCTGCTCACGGCAACAAAAAAGAAAAAATGAATGAAAAATTGCGTTGTGACGATAATGCCGCCAGCTTTCAGGGGCATATTGGGAATATTGAAGAGAGCGACGGCGGCCCAGACAAGAAAGCCGATCCAAAGAATGGCCGGCAAGTGATTAATCGGGTAACCATGCCGCCATTTTGTGATCAGTAAAATAAAAATAAAAAGAATTTCTATGAGGCTGATCATGATAAAAAATACAGGCTCCAGCATATTTCCCGTGAGAGGCGGGTAGGTGAAGACCCTGATTGTCGGAATGAATATTATGGCAAGAACAAGAAAGCGGCCCGCCAAATGTAATTGTTGGAACCTTGCAAGTGATAATATATTTTGGAATGAAGTCATGGGTATTTCCAGACGTTTAAAGGCGGACATAAACAAGAGGGTAACCCTGTTATAGCTTACGATCAAATTTTTCTGACAGGATGATGTGGCTTTCGGTTTTGATGATGCCATCCATCATGGCAATCTCGGTGAGGACCCGGTCCATTTGGCGGTTATCACGGGTTCTGATCACGGTAATGAAATCATAAAGGCCGGCCACCGTTACAAGGCTGTCTATTTCTGCCATGGCGCGCATTTTTTCTTCTATCTCTTTGGATTTTTTGGGATCACGGGTAATTAAGACATAGCAGCTTGAGTGATTGTCAGCATCAAAATCCTTTAATTTTATGGTATAGCTGTCGATGATTTTTTCTTCGAGGCGTGTCAACATCATATGGACAGTAGACCGGGCTAAATTCAATTGCCGGCCCAATTCCGCCGCGCTTAACCGGCTGTTCACTTTGAGCAGGTCCAAAAGCTTTTGTTCTTTATTTTGTAGGTACATTCCTATTCTTTCGTTATATTTCTTCGTTTTTCCGAACAAATATACATTAAAAATGACGATTAGTCATAATAATAGGACAATATCCCATGGGTCAATATATAATAATCATCATCAGCTTGCTTTAATTAGACCTGATAATACTCTAGAATATAATATCGGTGTTTTTAATCTGTGAAGGGAGGGGATCGATGGTGAATAATGACAGGTCAATCGTGATTATGGGCGGCGGGCCGGCAGGCGTCTTTACCGCATGCGGCCTTGTTGATCTTGGCTATTCTGCGACGATCATCACCCGGCCCCGGCCTTTTCCGGCGTGGGAGGGGATCTCTGAGCGCCCGCGCACCAGTTTGCAGCATTTTGGATTTAGGGCGGCGACGGCGAGTATTGGCCCCATGGTAACCCGCGCGGCCCATTGGAATGGCCAGTCTCAAGCCCAGAACCGGGAATATATCCTCAACCGCCAAACGTTCGATCAGGCTTTATTACGGGATGCAAAAAACCAAGGCGTTCAGATCATTCATGGCCGCGTGGAAAAGGCCGTGCGCCAAGAAAACGGTTGGGAGGTTTCATATGCCACTTCAGGGGGGCACCCGCATCAAAAGGCCAGGATCAAGGCAGATTTTCTGGTAGAGGCGCGGGGGCGTGAGAGTAAGCTTGGCAAAGGGGGTGATATTGCAGAAGGTGATTTTACGTCCGGGCCCGCAACCTCTGCTTTGCTGAAATCTTATGAGGTTTCCCCTGATCTTGACGCCATGACGTCGGTGGCGTCTTTTCCAAAAGGCTGGGCGTGGTACCTCAGGGACGGCGAGGGGACGGCTATTCTCCAGATATTTATCAGCAGTGAAAAGGGCGAGCTTCCTCCCAAAGCGGGGCTGGCGCATTATTTTTCAGAATTAATCAAAATATTGCCCGAGGCCGAGCTGTGGCTGCGCGGGGCCATAGGGCGGGCAAGCGGTGTTTCCGTTCGAACGGCGGCGGTCAGTAAGGCGGCTACTGCCGGCGGGCATGATTTTCTGGTGGTGGGTGACGGCGCCCTTGCCCTTGACCCTTTGTCGGGCAACGGTATTTTTTATGCCATTGGCAGCGGTCTTTCGGCGGCACCTGTGATCAATAGTCTGCTTAAAAAGCCGGAAGATAAAGAGCTGGCCCTTCAATTTTATCAGGAACGACTCGATAATGCTTTTAAAGCGGGCTGCCTTATGGGGCGGGAATTTTACGCCGCCGAGGAACGCTGGCCGGAGGAGGCATTTTGGAAGGCGCGCCGCCTATGGCCGCGCGGCGGCGGCCCCTCTCACCCGGATATCATGACACAGCCCGCCAGAATTTGTCAAAAACCCGTGGTTAAAGAGGGTTTGATCGCGCTCGAAGATGTCATAGTTACGGCGGATCATCCGCGCGGGGTCTGGAAAATTGACGGCATTCCCCTGGTTAAACTTATGACATTTCCGGCGGCAAAGAAAACTGACCGTGAAACTGCGGCGGCTTTCGGGGCCGAGGCGGCGCAGGTGACTTCCGCGCGGAACTGGTTATTGTCCAGAAATATACGACCAGAAATATATGAGAAGCATAATAGGAAAACTTGATTTGGATCAGACGGAGAAAAATAAAAGAAAGCGCCAGAATGCGCTGGCATGGGTGGGCCGGTTTATCCGCCCCGAAGTCAAATCCTTAAGTCTTGTCATGCTGCTGGCGGCCTGTATGACAGGTTTCGCGCTGGCCCAGCCATATTTTACGAAAATACTGATTGATGACGGCTTGATGGCGGGCAATATGAATGTGGTGATCCGCTTTGCGGTGCTGATCATTATTATGGCGATTATCGTTTTTGTCGTCAGCGGATTTAACCGGTGGCTATATGTGGCTTTGTCGGGCCGGATTTTATTTCAGCTCAGGGAAGATGTTTATGGCCGTCTTATGAAATTATCGCCGGATTTTTTCGGCCATTGGCGCACCGGTGATATTGTCTCGCGTCTTGACGGTGATGTGGCCGAGGTTCAGCGCTTTGCCACCGATAGCCTTCTGGCTGTTGTTAATGGCACATTGGCCCTCATCGGCAGTCTGGCCATTATGTTGATGCTCAGCTGGCAGCTGACCCTGATTGCTTTTGCCCTGCTGCCTTTGCAGGTTATATTCCTGCGAAAAATGCGGCCCCTGGTGGAAAAGGGCAGTTTAACCCTGCGGGAAAAATCATCGGACATCAGCAGCTTTTTCATTGAAACCCTGTCGTCGGTTAAATTTATTCAATCCATGTCGGGGACTACGGGTGAGCAGGAACGGCTGTCAAAGCTTAATCGCTCCTATCTGGACGAACTGTTGAAATTACAGGTCATCAACCATATGACCGGCGGTATCCCCGGATTATTGACCAGCGCGGCCACCGCCGGCGTTTTTATTCTTGGCGGCTATTATATCACGCAAGGCTCGGCGACCATCGGCACGCTCATCGCCTTTTCCGCCTATATGGCGCGGGCGACGGGGCCGGTGCAGACGTTCCTCGGGCTTTATGTGGCCTATCAGCGCGCGATGGTCAGTCTGGTGCGGGTGCGGGAGCTGAGAAAGCAAAGAATATTGATTCATGACCCTGAAAAACCAGTTTTGATCGAAGGCAAGGCGCGCGGCGATATAATATTGGATCAAGTCAGTTTTTTTTATGACAAGGCACGGGCCCAAGGGGTGCGTGATATCTCGCTGCATATCTCCCCCGGCGAGAAAATTCTCATCACCGGCCCGTCCGGCTCTGGCAAATCAACGCTGATTAATTTGCTGCACCGTCATTATGATCCCATTAGCGGGGGCATTATAATGGACGGCGTGCGGTATATTGATATGTCCCTGAAACAATTGCGCGGGGTTATCGCGGTGGTGGATCAAAATACCATCCTGTTCCATGGCACCGTCAAGGAGAATATCACCTACGGCGTGCCAGAGGCCACGATGGATCAAGTGATCATCGCGGCCAGGGCATCGCGTATTGATGATTTCATTCAGAGCCTGCCCGAGGGATATGATACCCACATCGGGGAGCGGGGCGCGCGCCTGAGCGGGGGGCAAAAACAACGTATATCCATCGCCCGTGCCTTGTTGATGGATCCACAGATATTGATTCTGGATGAGGCCACATCGGCTGTCGATCAGGAAACCGAGGCGGAATTTCAGGATATGCTTGATCGGTTTTTTGCGGACCGAACCCGTATTATCATCAGTCATCATGTGGGCGCGATCCATAATCTGGACAGAATTTTTTCCATGCAGAACGGCATTTTAACCGAGGTTACGCCATGAAGACAAGACCGATTCGCCTCGGCCTGGTGGACAGCGGGTTATCGGCTAGTCAGGAAAAGCATGTGGTGGCCGGGCGCGTTTTTTTGGCAGATACAACAGAACAGAGAATCTCAGAAGTGCCTGAGCCAGATGCGCTTGGACATGGCACGGCTGTTTGTGACGTTATTCTGCATTATGCCCCAAAGGTCGCCTTGTATAACGCGCAGGTTTTTGATGGGCGCGGGATAACGACGGCGGCGTCAGTGGCCGCGGCCATTGACTGGCTTGTGCAGGAAAAGGTCCCTGTGATCAATTTAAGTCTGGGCCTGCGGGAGGACCGCGAGATATTGAAAGAAGCCTGTGCCAAAGCTGTGGCGGCGGGAAACATTCTCATTGCGGCGGCTCCTGCGCAAGGCCGTGCGACCTATCCATCGGCTTATCCCGGGGTCATCCGGGCGACAGGGGACGCCCGCTGCGCGGTGGGGGAAATATCTTTTCTTGATTCTGTTCAGGCCGATTTCGGGGGATGTGCGCGGGACATCAGCCCTGATCAGAACCCTCCCCCAAGTCAGGCAGGTCAGGCGAGGCAGGCAGAAAATGCAAGGGTCGGGGGGGCAAGCATAGGCACCGCGCATGTTTGCGGTCAGGTCGCGGCCTATTTACAGGCCGGCGGAAGGGTTTCGTCTGTTCGGGAATGGCTTGTCTCTCGGGCAAATTATCTCCATAATGAACGCAGAATAGAATAAATATACAGAATAAATATAATGGACGTCATGTCAGAAGAAAATTTTTCCATCGCAGGGTCAGAAGATTGGTTGACCAAATTAAATAAAACCATCTGCAAGCTGGGACGGGCGGAATTTGAAGACAGCCTGTTTGATCTGGTCAATGCGGCGGTTGGCGTGGATCATTGCGCGGTTTTCATTAATAACAACGATGGGACGACGGCCCATCTTTTCACCAAAAGCAAGCTGGACGCGGATATTTGCAAGAGCCTCGCCAATGCCTATACAGAAGGGTTTCATGTTAAGGACCCCAAGCTTGCGCCGGCACGGAAGGGCTTGAAAAAATCCAGTGATATAAGGCCGGACGATATAAGAATGACGCTGTTGCCCTATATGCCGACCACGGCCTATGATCAGGACTATCAGGATCGTTTTTTTAAGGATACCGGACTGGTTGACAAGGTTTCAAGTCTGCTTCAAACCCGTCAATATACCATTTATTGCAGTTTCTACCGCCTAACGGACAGGGGCCGTTTTGCGCCGCGAGAATTCAATGATTTATCCCGCATTCTACCCATATTGACCAATTTGATTTTTAAACATTCCCGTTTGCTTGAGCTGAAGGGACATAGTTCCGAATTAGCTGATCCAATCATCACTCAGGTGGCGCTGAGCCGTTCTCCTGATGCGATGACGCATTTGCTCGGGGCGAAAAACGAGATATTCGGCCAATTGACAACGCGGGAGCGAGAGGTCTGCATTCGGATTTTGCAAGGCTACAGCTCTGAAGCCATATCACTTGATTTGAATGTGGCGAAATCAACCGTCAACACCTATCGCAAACGGGCTTATGCGCGGCTTGGTATTTCTTCTCAGAATGAATTATTCAGCCTGTGTCTGGAATTTATTTCCGTCGTCGGATAACCCTCTCCTCACAAATCTGCTATACTAGGCTGTCCCCATTTATGTGGACAGACAGTTATTTATTTAACATCTATAACAGTATCAAATGAAATCACAAAAACATCACAGCCATAATCAGGGAAAATAAAATATGACCGACAAGAAATTTGCCTCTCAGGCCGACATGGAAGAAAAGAAAATATCCTTTACCAAATTATCCGAGCATGCCTATGCCTTCACCGCAGAAGGTGACCCGAATACGGGCGTCATCATTGGCGATGACTGTGTCATGGTTCTGGACACGCAGGCAACGCCTGTGATGGCCCAATTGGTTATTGAAGAAATTCGCAAAGTAACTGATAAACCAATTAAATATGTTGTGCTGACCCATTATCATGCGGTGCGTGTTTTGGGGGCCAGCGGCTATAGCCCCGAACATATAATTTGCAGCATGGATACGCGGGATCTGATCGTCGAGCGGGGCGAGCAGGATTATAAATCAGAATATGAACGCTTTCCGCGTCTGTTTGATGCCATTGAAAGCGTCCCCGGACTCACATGGCCGACCCAGACGTTCAAGGGTGAAATGACCATCTGGCTCGGCAGTGTCGAGGTGCAGTTGAAACAGGTCGGACGCGGTCATACCAAGGGCGATACCATTGCGTGGCTGCCTGATGACAAGGTGCTGTTCAGCGGCGATCTGGTTGAATTTGGCGCGACGCCCTATACGGGGGATGCCTATCTTGAAGACTGGCCGGCAACTCTGGATAATCTGGTGGCGATGAAGCCCGAGAAACTGGTGCCGGGGCGGGGTGATGCCTTGATGAATGCGGATCAGTGTATGGAGGCGCTAACCGAAACCCGTGCCTTCATCAGCGATATGTATGGCTCGGTCAAGGCCTGTCAGGCCAAGGGTATGGACTTGAATAGTACCTATAAAGCCACTCTGGAAGCCTTGAAACCAAAATATGGTCATTGGGTAATTTTTGAGCATTGCCTGCCTTTTGATGTGACCCGTGCCTATGATGAATGTCAGGGCATTCGCGATCCGCGTATCTGGACCGCAGAGAGAGACAAGAAGATGTGGGAAGACCTGGAGGGGTAACCGCGCCCCGTATTAAGATCACTAGACACAAGGAAAATGCGTAATGTTAAATACATATACTTGGCCTGAATATCCATACGTACAATCGGATGACCAGAAAAATGGCACCGTAAAGCGAAAGCCCGTCATTGTTATCGGGGCGGGCCTGATTGGGTTGTCTGCGGCACTGGATTGTGCGCGGCTTGGCATTCCTGTGATTATTCTGGATGATAATAATACGGTCAGCATCGGATCGCGGGCGGTATGTTATGCCAAGCGTCCTCTGGAAATATGGGATCGTCTTGGCATTGCGGACAAGATGGTTGAAAAGGGCATAAGCTGGAATGTAGGCAAGGTTTTCTTCAAGGAAGACCTGGCCTATGAATTCGATCTTCTGCCTGAAAAAGGTCATAAGATGCCGGCCATGATCAATCTTCAGCAATATTACTGTGAAGAATTTCTGGTGGATGAGGTCATGAAACATAGTGACCTCATTGACCTGCGCTGGAAACATAAATTGATCAGCCTGACCCAGCATGATGACCATACCAGTCTGCAGGTGGAAACGCCGGACGGCATCTTTACCATGGAATGTGACTGGATGATTGCCTGTGACGGGGCCAACAGCATGGTGCGCGACATGGTCAAGGCTGATTTCACGGGCCAGTTTTTTCAGGATCGTTTTTTGATTGCCGATGTGGTTATGAAGGCGGATTTCCCCACAGAACGCTGGTTCTGGTTTGATCCCACATTCCATAAAAACCAATCGGCTCTGCTTCATAAACAGTCCGATGATGTCTGGCGTCTGGATTTTCAAATGGGCTGGGACGCGGATCCGAAAGAGGCGACGAAACCTGAAAATGTCATTCCTTTGATCAAGGCCATGCTCGGCAATGATACGGAATTTGAGCTGGAATGGGTGTCTATCTATCAATTTGCCTGCCGCCGCATTGATAATTTCCGGTATGGCCGCATATTATTTGCCGGTGATGCGGCGCATCAGGTGTCGCCTTTTGGCGCACGCGGTGCCAATACGGGCATTCAGGATATTGACAATCTCACATGGAAATTAAAAATGGTCATGGACGGTGATGCGCCGATCGAATTCATGGATAGCTATGATGAAGAACGCGCCTTTGCCGCTGATGACAATCTGTTGAATTCCACGCGCTCAACTGATTTTATCACACCGAAAAGCAAAAGCAGCCGTATTTTCCGGGATGCGGTTCTGGAGCTGTCGAAGAAATATGAATTTGCCCGCCCCCTGGTTAATAGTGGCCGTTTGTCCATGCCAACGCCTTATGTGAATTCCTCCCTGAATACGGCGGATGAGGATGGTTTTGAGGCCGGCGTGGCCCCGGGCACCAACTGCGCCGATGCGCCGATCATCGCGGACGGCGCGGAAGGCTGGTTGCTGAATAAGTTAAGTGATGACTTTACCGTGCTGGTTTTTGGGGATGCGCCCGATAAATCCGAAATCAAGCTGGGCAATATAAGGGCGCAGGTGATCACGGTGGGGGCGCAGATCGAAGATAAAGCCGGCCTGCTGACCCAAAGATATGATGCAGAGGACGGCGCCGTATATCTCATCCGTCCGGATCATCATGTGGCCGCCAGATGGCGAAAGTTTGATGAAGGAAAAATTATCGCTGCCTTGGCACGGGCAACAGGTCAAAAATAAAATTACCGGAGAATAAACATGTCATTGAATTTAAAAAGAAATATAGAGCGGCCCGATGATTTTTATCAGGAATTGATTGATATGCAGCGGGACATGGAAGAAGATCAGGTGCAGGTTATGAATGCCAAGCTGATTTTGATCCTGTCCAACCATATCGGCGATCACAAGACTTTGTCCGAAGCCATGAGCCTGGCAAAAAGTTAACGCCCGTCGTTAATCGGCCTGAACTATTACACTGAAATCACCGACATTTGACGCGAAAGATTACATTTGGTAACATTCCCGAAACTATAATGATGAGCCTTGATAAAAGGGCCGTGATATTGATAGCTTCAATTAAAATATAGTAGGGACCGAATGGAAATAGTTTATCCCAATGAGAAAATATCTCCCATTGACCATGCGGAGCTATGGGCGCAGTCTTTGAGGGCTGTCTGCGGGAGCTTTCAAACCTTTTCCAGTGACTGGTCCAATTTCAAAGGTACCATTGACTTACGCAATATTGGCGGTTTTGATGTTGCGGGTATTGCCATGAATGCGGATAAGGTCGTGCGATCCCGCAAGCAAATCGCCCATGACGATGACAAATATTGTTTCCTTATCATGCAGATGCAAGGCCGGGCGGTTCTGTCACAGCGCAATAATGAGGCCTTTCTTGAACCCGGCGATATGGCTTTGATTGATTCCGGCTATCCCTCTGAATTTGTTTACGATGGATTTATGCAGCAGATTTCCCTGCATATCCCAAGGGAGACTCTGGAATCCTGTATGCCGAACCGGCGTATTGAGGAAGCCCGCACCATATCCGGCATGTCTGGAATGGGGGCGGTTATTCGGGATTTTCTCAAGTCTACCTATAATGAGGCTGCCTATATAGAAGAAAAAGACAGGATAACAGTTCGGGGATCGTTGCTTAATTTTCTGGCCGCGACACTTCGGGGGCATGAACCGGAACGGACGCTGGCCCTCAAAGTACGCCAGCTTTCCCGAATTCGGAAAAATATCGAACAGCATCTTACCGATCCCTATTTATCACCAACGATGATCGCGGAGTTAAGCGGAATTTCCACGCGGCATTTGCATCGCCTGTTTCAGAGGGATGGCGTATCATTCGGGGAATGGGTGCGCAAACGCCGCCTCGCCGAAGCCCGCCGGCAACTGGCAAATAAACATTTCAACGACCACAGCATCATCCAGATTGCCTTCCAATGGGGTTTTAATGACGCGGCACATTTCAGCCGCGCGTTTCGGCAAGAATTTGGAACCTCACCCAGCAAATACAGATCAAATACAGGATAAGAGCTCAAGGCTTCTGGTGAAACTTCACAGGCTCAAGAGTTAAGCAGGGGAACAAAATATTTGTCACTCTGCAACGCCCTTGCTGTCACGCTCAGACAAGAAAACGGCATATGTATGATGTTAGTATGGGAAAAATAATAACAATAATAATGCGTATAATATATTCATAGAAAAAATAGAGGAAGTGACCATGCGGGAAAATACACAATCGATTTTATGTCCAAAACTATGGCGGAAATTAACCGGGACAACTTGTCTGACAGCCTTGATAGCTCTGGGATCTGCGGCACCAGTCATAGCGCAAGACGCTGAAAAAGAATTTGGCGGCCTGGAAGAAATCGTCATTACGGCCTCGAAAAGAGAGCAGACCATTCAGGAGGCCGGCATGTCCGTGACCGCCATCGGCGCGCAGGAAATGGAAAGAATGGGTGTGAATTCATTTGCGGATTTTGCGGTTCGCGTACCGAACCTGGGTTTTGGTAATGAATCGGATGGCCGGTTTAATTCTAATTCTCCGGCAATACGCGGCGTTTTTGGAGATAATACAACGGGTTTTTATATTGATGATACGCCTATGCCGGCGTCCCTTCAGCCACGGGTGATTGATGTGGCGCGGGTCGAAGTGCTTCGCGGCCCGCAAGGCTCGCTCTATGGCGCGCGCTCTATGGGCGGAACAATCCGTCTGATCACGCAGCAGCCCGAATTTAATGAGAGTTTTGGTGCGGTGCATGGAACCCTGTCCACGGTTAAGGAAGGCGATATCAACTGGTCCGTCGATGCGTCAATAAATATGCCTGTTATAGATGACAAGCTTGCCGTGCGTGTAATGGCCTATTTCGGGCAGAATTCAGGGATTTTTGATCGGGAATATGTTCCGTCATGGACCAATGCCCAGACCGGTGCAGAGGTTGTAAATACAGCCCCCGCATTCGAGACCAATGAAAATGTAGATGACGAAACCTTTGGAGGCTTTCAAATTGCTGCAAAGGCACAGGTTTCCGAAAATTTAACATTCACGCCAAAGTTTATGTATCAAAAAGTTAAGGCGGACGGATTGCCATTTGCGGATATTTCCCCGGACAACTTCACCGAAAAGCGTTTCTTTGATACTGAAGAGCCAGGTTCAGACCGATGGTATTTAGCCAGCGGGACATTGAATTGGGATATGGATTCCGGGGTTATCGTATCTACTACGTCCTACTTTAATAGATTTATTGATGAGCGAGAAGAAGAAGCCACATTCTTGCATTTTCTTTTTAATAATGTGATAGGGGTTCCACTGGACCCTCTTGAATCCCCACTGGATGAAAGTGAACGGTTTAAATCGTTATCTCATGAAACGCGATATACCTCTGCGCTTGACGGGCCTTTTCAGTTTACGGCCGGGGTGTTTTATCAGAGAACTAAAAATCATCTGCAATATCCGCCAGCCCTGCAGCCTGGAGTCAATGCTGCATTTAATGCGGCTGTGGGCGGTCCGGCCAATATCGTGCCGGGTGATTTGATTTTTCAAACAGAGAATTTCTTCAATACGAAAGAATATGCGGCATTTGGCGAGGTTACCTTTGATGTTTCAGAAGCGATTTCCATCACCGCCGGTGGCCGTTATTATAAAACAGAAACCGATGCGTTCATTGAATCAGATGGTTTTGCCAATGATGGTCCTTCTCGTCTTCCCGAGGACCCATTGCTTGATAAAGTAGAACAGTCAGAATCTGGTTTTAACCCTAAACTTCTTGTTCAGGCGAATGTAAGTGAAAATCTGGACGTCTATGCGTCTGCTTCCAAGGGGTTCCGAATTGGTGGTGCCAACGGCAATTTACCGTTAGGCTTATGCGGTGCCGAGATGGCGGCTTTGGGTATTAACCCTGCTGAAGTAAGAACATTTGATTCGGACTCCCTCTGGAGTTATGAGGCGGGATTAAAGTCAAAATTAGCAGATAATCGTGTTTCTTTAAATGTTTCTGCGTATCTTATCAAGTGGAATGATGTTATCCAGCAGGTCAGGCTGGCTTGTGGCTTCCAGGCTAAATTAAATACTGGTGCGGCCGAAGTTAAAGGCTTTGAGATTGAGGTGATTGCGGCCCCAATTGATGGTTTGACAATGACTTTTGCTTTGGGGTATGCGGATGCAAAAATCACTGATCCGGGTACAAACCCGGTTGTCTCCGTCGGCGATTATGTTCAGGGCGTGCCTAATTGGACTGTTGCGGCATCTGGCGAATATATCTTCCCGATGAGTAATGAAATGGATGGTATCATTCGGGCAGACTTTAACCATTATGGTCGAAGCTTTAGTTCAAATAATGGCGAACAACGCGAGCGTCCGGCATGGACGGCACTTAATGTGAGGGCTGGTGTTATTCGAGACAGTTGGGAAATTACGCTTTTTGTCGACAATCTGACCAATGAACATGCCAATTTGGCAGATAGCCGTTCAATTGCCGCAGAGACGCCCGGACGTCAACGTATTGTAACCAACCGTCCGCGGACGATTGGTATTGATGTACGCACGCGTTTCTAGAACAATAAGATTTTAAGGCGGGCTTGATTATAAGTCCGCCTTTTTTCTTAAAAATTAATTTTTTTGGCCTCTGGATTACGGGAACAAAACATGAAGTTAAAAAATATCTTGTCTATGACTTTTATTTTGCTCTTGAGCGGGTTTTTATCGGCCTGTTCGGATGACGGGAAAAAGACGGTAAAGACGCTTAATATTTCAGAAGCTGAAATGCAGGCGGGCCGCGCATTGCTCGCGGATAATTGTTCCGGTTGTCATATGGAATCCGGGGACGGAAATTTCAGCCGCATCAGCCAGATACGGAAAACGCCCGAAGGCTGGGATATGAATATCGCCCGCATGATGATTTTTCACGGGCTGGATATTGACGCGAAAGACCGCCGCAGTCTGGTAAAATTTCTGGCGGATACCCAAGGGTTGGCGCCTTCCGAAACGGCGGCGCACCGGGATGTTCTGGAGCGCAAACATAATATAATAGAACAAGGTGCAGATCCTGACCTTATGGCCATGTGCGCGCGCTGCCATACCTATGCCCGTGTGGCTTTGCAGCGGCGGGACAGCGAGGAATGGCAAAATCTTGTTCATATGCATCTGGGCCAATGGGCCTCTATCGAATATCAGATGCTCGCGCGGGAGCGGGACTGGCGGGCGGATGCCCTGGGCCCTGTTTCGGAAAAACTGGGCCAGATGTATCCCCTGAAAACCCCGTCCTGGGATGAATGGCAAGCCACGGAATGGCAAGATATGTCCGGCGCATGGCGTATGGTTGGACATCTGCCGGGCCGGGGTTATATGGACGGTATTATGACGGTAACGGCGGTTGGCGGCGATCGCTATGACGTAACTTATGACCTGATTTATTCTGATGGCAGGGCCGCAGTCGGCACGGGGAAATCCATCGTTCATTCCGGTTATGAATGGCGCGGCGCGGCCACATTGGGCGACCAGAAATACCATCAGATATGGGCCGCATCCGAAGGCGGCAATGTCATGACAGGACGGTTCTTTAAACGAGACCATCCCGAAGATGGCATGATCATTACCGCATGGCGTCAAACGGCGGATGCCCATGGTATTATAAAGCAGGGTATTATGAATATTGTCCCATCGGCCCTGAAGGTCGGCCAAGAGACAGAAATTGTCATCAGCGGCGTTAATTTATCTGGTGATGTCAGCATTGCCGGGGCCGAAGTTACCATCAAAAGCACAGCGCCGGGCCGTATTGTTATTTCGGCCATGGCGGAGGAGGAAATGGCCGGTTCCGTGATGCTCGCCGTGGGTGAGGATAATGCTGTGATGAACATCTATACTCAAGTTGACTATATTAAAGTCACACCGGATTATGGCATCTCTCGCGTGGGCGGCGGGGGCGGGCCTATCCCTAAAGTCATGGCGCAATTTGAAGCAACCGGTTATTCAAATGGCCCTGACGGGCTGGCCAATACGGATGATGATATTTCGCTTGGCATGGTGCCGGTGGCGTGGTCTTCGGAAAATTACAGCGCGGCCGCCGCAGCCATGCAGGATGCAAAATATGCCGGCCATATTACCGCAGAGGGGACATTCATTCCGGCCATAGCCGGCCCAAATCCAGAGCGGAAATATGGTACAAATAATGCGGGCGACCTGAAAATTATCGCCACTTACCGCGACGCAGAGAGAATATTGACCGCAGAAGCGCATTTGATTGCCACCGTACAGCGCTGGAATAATCCGCCTATCATGTAAGCAGGATCAAGATCATGAAACATTTAAAACCCATGAATAAAAAAGCCCACCAGCTTACCCAGTCAGGTGATGCGGGCGCCAGAGAAGAAGTTTTTGCCATGCAATCCATCGCGGGCTGCACCACATCGGTTGATCCCGGATGGGAAGTGGATCCGTTCGGGGGCGTTGCCTCCCTTTGTCAGCCCATGGAGGCGGATTTATATGGCTGCTCTGACCCATGCTGGTGGCCTGCCGCTGTTCCTGACACGGTCAATACTTATCCCGACTGGTCAAAACTGGAGGATACCCGCAAGAATTGGCGTAAATTACAAGCCGTTTTTCCAGAGGATTGAGCCAGAGGATTGAGATTGTGAAAAAAAATTATAAATTACCGGTTATTCTTACAGTATTTCTCTTGTCTTTTTTGGTGCCCCCCTTGCCATATGCCAAAGAAGATAGCGCTAAGCAAGATATTACCAGAGAATATATGATTGTTGGCGCGCGCCCGGACAAGCTGTTTGTTATCGATATAAAAGCCCGCAAAGTTGAAAAAACCTTCACCATACCCGACAGCACCGCTCCGCAGAATATTGTGATCTCGCCGGATGGTAAAATCGCTTATGTGGTCACCAATAGCCTGAAGTCCATTGTGGGCATTGAACTGGAAGACGGTAATGTGGTTTTTCGTGCCGACCTTGATTATAAGGATGACGAAAGAACATGGAATTATGGCATAGATTTAAGTCCGGACGGTTCCGAGATTTATTCCTATGATATTCCGACAAAAATTCATCTTGACCGGTTTGAATCCCTTGAGCCGCGCTTAAGTGTTTTTAAAACAAACGCCGGATTAGAGGCCGCGGTGGCCCGGGAATTTCCCATGCCGCGCCGGATTCATCTATTGATGACGGCCAAAAGCGGTGCGCTTTATGCCATGGGCTGGGATTTTTATAAAATAGATGTTCAAACGGGCGCTTATGAGGTGGCCTATCCCTTGCGCCATTGGACAAAGGAAAATCTGTCGCAGCCCGACGCGCTGGCTTTTTGGCCCAGCTGGGATAATAACGGCATTTTCTCAACCCCGATCTATTATGCCCGCACGGATATGGCCGAAGATAACATGGCCCGTTACCGTACGGGGGTGCTGTCCCTTGATCTTAAGACCGAAAAATTTGATATGATTGACTTTCAGGGAGAGCCAGAGGTTCTGTTCAGTACGGTCTATCATCCAGATCGTAAAACCGCCTATGCCGCTTATAATACCCTGCTTAAAATTGATCTGGAAAAGGCTGAAACAATCAAACGTATAGATCTGGATCATTCTTACTATCAGACGGAAATTTCCGCTGATGGCACGGAAGTTTACGTGGGCGGGACGGCCTGTGATATTGCCATATATGACAGCGAAGACCTGTCGCGTATCGGCGAAGTCATCTTGCCGGGTTGTCCTGATATGGGGGCCACAGTGGTCAGAATGATCCATAAATAACATTGCCCAGAAATGAAGAAGAAACGAAGCAGAAAACTAATCACCCGAGACGATAATGGAGACTATGATGGAATATAATTTATATATAAATGGCGCGTCTGTGCCAACCGCAACACATATGGATATATTCAATCCGGCTACGGGTGAATTATTGGGTAAATGTCCGGTGGCGGGTCGGGAAGAACTGGACGCCGCTGTCGCCGCCGCGGCGCAGGCTTTCAAGTCGTGGAGCAAGGTAAGCAATGAGGATCGCAAGGCGGCCTGCCATGCCATTGGCAAACTTTTGGAAGATAACGCAGAGGAACTGGCAAAATTATTGACGCAGGAACAGGGCAAACCGCTGAATGGTGTCGGGTCACGCTTTGAACTTGGCGGCTGTCAGGCCTGGACTCATTTTACAGCCGATCTGGAATTGCCCGTAGAGGTTATTCAGGATAATGAAGAGGGCCGCGTGGAACTACACCGCAAGCCTATTGGTGTTGTTGGCTCGATCACGCCGTGGAACTGGCCCTTGATGATTGCCATCTGGCATGTGATCCCGGCTCTTCGCACCGGCAATACCGTGGTTATCAAGCCTTCCCCCTATACCCCGCTCAGCACGTTGCGCATGATTGAACTGATCAGCGGCATTTTGCCCAAGGGCGTTTTAAATGTGATCAGTGGCCGGGATGATCTGGGCCAGATGATGAGCGAGCATGAGGATATTCATAAAATCATTTTCACCGGATCATGTGCCACCGGCGAAAAAATCATGGCGAGCGCGGCCCCGACCCTGAAGCGCCTGACCCTGGAGCTGGGCGGCAATGATGCGGGTATTGTCCTGCCGGATGTGGATGCCAAGGCCATTGCCGAGGGGCTTTTCTGGGGGTCTTTCATTAATGGTGGCCAGACCTGCGCGGCCTTGAAAAGATTATATGTCCATGCGGATGTTTATGACGATGTCTGCGCGGCCCTGACCGAATTTGCCCGTAATATACCCATGGGGAACGGCCTTGATGAAAATATGATCATGGGGCCTGTACAAAATGAAATGCAGTATAACAAAGTCAGAGATTTGGTCGAGGATGCGGTGGCGGGCGGCGCGCGCGTTCTGCTCGGGGCTAATCCCGAAGAGGGGACGGGATATTTTTATCCCCTGACCATTTTGGCAGATGTCAGCGACGGCACGAGAATTGTGGATGAAGAACAGTTCGGCCCGGCCCTGCCGATCATCAAATATACTGACGTGAACGATGCCATCGCGCGCGCCAATGCGTCCGACAATGGTCTCGGCGGCTCCATCTGGAGCAATGACATTGAACAGGCAAAAGCGCTGGCCTCACGCCTTGAATGCGGCAGTGCATGGATTAACAAGCACGGCATGATCCAGCCCAACGTCCCCTTCGGCGGCGTCAAAGGCTCCGGCATCGGCGTCGAATTCGGCGTCGACGGCCTAAAAGAATATACCACCATTCAGGCGGTTTTTACCTGATTTTGGCCATAGAGTTCTGGCCAAGAGTTACCCCTGCTCAAATAGCTTTACCTCGGCCTTTGGCCGATAGGTAAAGCTATTAACTTTTTCTCTCTCCGCTGACCCCATTGATTTTTCAAAGCCTATAATGTATGGCGCTTTGTCATCTCTGCTACATTTAATGAGGCTAAGTAAAAAGTTGCAGCACCAACTACAGAACCGATAATTGCCATCCCTATAACAACAACCGACCAATAATTGTCAAATTTTGGTACAGTTATCCATACAAGAACCCCGGACACACAAAAAAATCCTTGATAAACAATTCCTATCAATACACGCGTTTTTAGATATCGGAAGTTTGGCCAATTCTGTAACAGGCCTTGTGCATCTTCTGAAGGAAATAATATTGTTTTTGACTGTTTCAGACACCAAAATGTAATTCCTACTGGAACTAATGCTATATATTTCACCCCATCAGGAGCTTCAGATAATGCTTTTGAGATAAGTAAAAGAAAATTTGGCTTAAGAATGATGATCAGAATAGCAAATATGGTAACCAAAAATTCAGGAGATATTACTGTCCTTCTGATTATGTCAAAAATGCTGCTCAATGTTTCATATCTCGCTCTGCTGAGACCTTAGCAAATTGTCTTTGTGCCTCAACTGCCAGCTTACTGCCTTTTGGTTCTTTATCAAAAAGAAAGCTTTTTTGGGTATCTGCAGTGCGAATAACTACATTCTCATCCTTTGTCACACCAATCACTTTACCTGTGCCATATCCATCTGCGGCCATAAGAAGAGCTGCATCAGCCAGGGAAGCAGGCCTCTCAGCTTTATCAATATTTTTTTTAACTATAGCATTTATCAAATTCACTAAATCAGTACTCAAGCCATCTTCATCAGTACTTTTTTCTACTATCTGAACTTCTGTAGCATTTCTGGATTTAATATATTCGTTTAAATCCTTCCATAAATCACCAAAAAGTGGATTTGGAGGATATACTTTGGCGTGAATTTCAGAAATTTCCTCAATTGCCTGCAATTTGGATATAAAAGCCCTATAATCCGCTATAGGCTCAATTTCACAGTTGATAAAAAATTTATTAAATGCCTCTTCAATTAAATTTTTAAACCGGCGACGAAAAACATTTTCTTCTATCCCATGCCAAACATGTAAATAAGCAATGCCTGAAAATTCAGGTAAATACACAAAAGGCGAACTCGCAACAAGTAAATTTTCAGTAACGGCATCTTTCTGAGAGTTAGTGTCTGTATCAACAATCGTCATATGACCTTCTTGTGAATATTTGGCCAAACGAGCAAAAATATAACCTTCTGTCTCGTTAGTTTTGTCCAGCATATCTGTAAATGTCCATTGGAACTTACCAACACTTATTGTCTTGGGTTCTTGGATTGCCTCAGTGAGCCGTTCGCGATTTAAATTCCCAAGTTTTAATACTCTACCTAGATAGTATCGACCTCGTCCCATGTAAATTTTCCCAATAATTTAATACTATTAACGCCCCGTTTGTATTTTTTCTAGACATAACGAAAACTTTATATCTGATTACCCACAGTGGTGACCATGAATACTGTACTATCATTGGTGGTTAGTCAATGTCTGATAGAATTGTCCAACAATCAATGGGGGGGGCAGAGTAAGTCGATTTTAATGCGGCAGCGTATGGATTAATAAATATGAAATGATTTAGCCTGATATACCACAATTTAAACCACCTTTGTTTAGGGGTCTTTAAATTATTCACCCTCCTCAAACACCCTGACCTCCTCCATCAGCCAGCCTGTGAAGGCGCGGACTTTTGTTTTGTCGGTGGCGGTGTTGGTGTTGATGACGTAATAGCCCATGCCGGTTGGCAGGCTGATGTCAAAGGGGCGAACCAGATCGCCTTTCTTTAAAGCCTCCAGCACCAAAGGCGTTCGGCCAAGGGCGATGCCATGGCCAAGGGTTGCCGCCTGAAGGGTGATGTGATAATGGGAAAATCCCGGGCCACGGTTATAATCCACGCCCTTGATGCCCGCATCATCAAGCCATTCTTTCCAGCCAATCACTTTATTGTCATGCAGCAAAATATGACGACCCAGATCATCCAGAGTCTTTAGGGGCAAGCCGCCTTTGAGCAGATCCGGACTGCAGACGGGAAAGATTTCTTCCGGCAGAAATTTCTGACTTTCCACATGGGGCCATTTGCCATCGCCGTAGCGCAGGTCAATATCCACATCACCGGCCTTTAAAAGATCAAAATCTTTATTGGTGACCATGATTCTTATATCAATATTGGGATATTCGGTATAAAATCTATCAAGGCGCGGCATGAGCCACCCTGTGGCAAAACTGCTGAGCATTGACACTTTTAAAATTTGAATTTCACTGTTGAATATCAAATTTGTGGCATCGGCAATAAGATCAAAGGCATTGGTCATGGGCTGAAGCATGGCCTGACCCTCCTTGGTCAAAAGCAGACCTTTGTTGTGGCGGCGAAAAAGCATCACGCCCAATTGTGCCTCCAATCCCTTGATCTGATGGCTGACCGCCGCTTGGGTGACATTCAATTCCTCAGAGGCGCGCGTGAAGCTTAAATGCCGCGCCACGGCTTCAAATGCCCGGATGGAATTTAAATTTGGTAAATTGCGGCCCATGATGCTTTTCTGTCTTTCATACTTGCCTTCGGCGCGGTGAGTCTTGTTATTCACTTTAGAAATACTTATATCAACTAACATAAATTTATGAAGATTTCACGATTTTTTTACAAAAATATGCTATAATTTAACCTTAACCATATATTTTATATATATTTTTCTGGCTATTAGTTTTTCTAAGTCAAATCATAAGAAACTATCAATTGTTTCAAGGGCGTATTTTCCCCTATTCTTTGGGTCGGGTATTCATTAAATGATTAAAAAAATCAGGGCAAACCCATTATAATATACAGGAGTTCCCATGTCTTACCTTGCAGAGATCCCTTATGGTGCTTATTGGTCAACGCCCTTTTGCCGGTGGCAGGGCAGCCTTTCCAATCTTCACAGCCTTAAATTTGCTGCTCATGTGGCCGTTAAGGAGCTGGCCCGGCGCAATATAGACGGCGGGCTTATTGATTATGGCGTGCTGGGGACATCGGTGCCGCAGCAGCATGTTTTTTACGGGTTGCCGTGGCTTGCGGGGATGGCAGGACTTGATCATGTGAGCGGCCCGACCATTGGTCAGGCCTGCGCCACAGGGGTGCGCTGTATCTTGAACGGCGCGCAGGAAATTGAAACGGGTCAGGCTACGGCGTCCTTGATTGTCACGGCGGATCGTGTCTCGAACGGCCCGCAGGTTTATTACCCTAATCCAAAGGGGCCGGGCGGGACGGGCAAAACAGAAAACTGGACCATGGATAATTTCGGGTTTGATCCGATGGGCGGGCACTCCATGCTTGCCACAGCGGAAAATGTTGCCCGTGATTATGACATCACCTCCGCGCGTCAGCATGACCTTGTTCTACGGCGTCAGGAACAATATGCGGACGCTCTGGCCGATGATAACGCCTTTCAAAAACGTTATATGACCTTGCCGTTTGATGTGCCGACTCCAAACTTCAAGAAAATCGCAAATCAGTTGAACGGTGATGAGGGGCTTGTGACCTCAACCGCAGAAGGCCTGGCCAAGCTGCGGCCTGTGGTGGCTGGCGGGACGATTACTTTTGGCGGTCAGACCCATCCGGCGGACGGCAATGCGGCCATGATCGTGGCCAGTTCGGAAAAGGCGAAAGAGCTTAGTCAGGACAGCGGTATTCAGGTGAAGATTCTGGGTATTGGTCAGGCGCGGGTGGAATTGGCCTATATGCCAAAAGCCACGGTTCCGGCGGCAAATGCCGCCCTGACACAGGCGGGGATTACCATTGATCAGATTGACGCCATTAAAACCCATAATCCTTTTGCCGTTAATGATCTGTTTTTTGCGGATCAATTCGGCATTGATGTGCGGACCATGAATAATTTCGGCTGTTCTTTGATCTGGGGTCATCCCCAAGGGCCCATGGGGATGCGCGGCGTTATTGAATTGATTGAGGAATTGGCCCTGAAGGGCGGTGGTTATGGCTTGTTTAGTGGTTGTGCGGCGGGGGATACCGCCATGGCGATCGTGATACAGGTCACAGATAGAAAATAAGAGGAACATTAAATGAGTCTGAAAATTGGTATTGACGTTGGCGGAACCTTTACGGATTTTTTCGTAGATCAGGCCGGGCATGACACCCGCATCCATAAAACCTTGTCCACCCCGTCTGATCCGTCCATTGCGGTTATTCAGGGCCTGACGGATATTGCCGAGGCCATGACCCCGCCCATGACGCTGGAAGAATTGGCGGCAAATCTGGACACGATTGTTCATGGCACGACGGTGACCACCAATGCGACCTTGACCAGCAATGGGGCCAAATGCGGCTTGATCACGACCGAAGGCCTGCGCGATGCCCTGGAAATGCGGCGCGGCATTCGGGAAGAGCAATATAATAACCGCTGCACCAATGTGGTGCCGCTGGTGCCGCGATATCTGCGGCGCGGGGTTGGCGGGCGGCTTGACCGTAATGGTCAGGAGATTGCCCCATTAAGTCTGGATGACGTCAGGGCGGCCATTGACTTGTTTAAAGCCGAAGAGGTCAAGGCCGTCTCCATCTGTTTTATGAACAGCTTTGCTAACGGCGATCATGAGAAACAGGCCGCTGAACTGGTGCGCGAATTAATGCCCGAGGCCTATCTTACGGTATCTTCCGAGCTGTTGCCGTCCATACGTTTTTACGAACGGGTCAGCACCACGGCGCTCAATAGCTACATCGGCCCC
>Ga0256839_1001129_pt1 | contig 33146 bp, 32 predicted proteins | sample 354166metaG_FD_185968 | JGI IMG/M metagenome (GOLD analysis project Ga0256839, IMG submission 185968) | Hydrothermal vent microbial communities from Mid Atlantic Ridge, Atlantic Ocean - 354-166 | ecosystem: Environmental > Aquatic > Marine > Hydrothermal vents | place: Atlantic Ocean: Mid... | reverse complement strand
CAAATGCGAGCGCAACCCCACCCCAAACGCCTTCCCAAGTTTTACCTGGACTCACATATTGAGCCAATTTTGTTTTTCCAAAGCGCTTACCGCTAAAATAAGCCCCCGTATCCACCGCCCAAATAATCAACAGGCTTAACAACACAATTTGAGGTGAAAATTCATTTCGAAAGAGTGTTAACGCTGAAACAAATAACACCACAGATAAGAGTCCCGTTATTAGAATAAACGCAGCTGATGTCGGCCCTCTTTCGCCTTGACTACGCTGATAACGCAAGACGACCACCACAAGTAACAGACTTTCAAGCAAAGTTAAAATCACGAGACTTTGAATTGAAAGCCACGCCAATCCAAGCCAGCTAACCAAAAGAACCAGCAATGAAAAACACGCCTTTTGCCACAAAGCTGTTAATCGTGCAAAACCTGACCACTCCCATGCCATGACCACACCAATCAACAGCACAATCCACTGCCAAACAGCATCCGTTGATTTAAAAAGTGCCAGCACAGCCAATACGGCCAAAATAACGGCCGTAAGAATACGTTGCTTTAACATTAATTCGCTACCTGCTCACTGGTTTTGCCAAAACGACGTTCACGCGAAGAGAAGGATTCAATCGCTTTATCAATACTTGCCTCATCAAAATCTGGCCATAAATCATCGGTAAAATAAAATTCTGCATAGGCCATTTGCCAAATCAAAAAATTACTAATTCGCTGTTCACCGCCGGTTCGAATTAATAGATCCACCTCTGGCAATTCATTCAAAGCGACATACCGATCCAATGCCTCCTCAGTCATTTCAGAAACATTCAAACCAGGGTTTGCTAACTGCCACTTTTTAACCGCTTCAACAATATCCCAACGACCGCCATAGTTTGCAGCAATCGATAAAACCAAGCCAGTATTGTCACGAGTTGTCGCTTCTGCAATGGCAATATGCGTTTGAATTTCTTCACTAAAACCAGAGCGGTCTCCAATAATTAACAGACGAATATTATTTTCATTCAGCTTAGAGACCTCTTTTTGTAAAGCCTTTAAAAACAGCCCCATCAATTTATTAACTTCATCAGCCGGCCGTCGCCAATTTTCGGTACTAAACGCAAACAAAGTTAATGCGTTAATGCCTAAAGCAGAACAGTGTGCCACCAAACGTCTAACCGACTTAAGTCCTTTTTGATGGCCTATAAATCGGGGTAAAAAACGTTTTTTAGCCCAACGTCCATTACCATCCATAATAATGGCGATATGTTGTGGCTGAAGATCATGATGTAAATTTTGAGACAAAACAAACCTCTAAAAAATAGAACAAAAAACGGCTCAATTCAATTTGATAATGTTCAAATTGAATTGAGCCGTTTTATTTGGAATAAAGTTGATGAAACCTTATTGAGATCTTTTCTCAGACCACAATAAAACTCACTAATTATGCCGTAATTGCGTAAAAATAGCGACTTAAATATCCATTAAGCTGGCTTCTTTATCCGCTAAAGCCGCATCAACTTTCTTAATTACCTCATCCGTTAACTTCTGAATTTGATCATCTGACTGACGCGCTTCATCTTCTGTAATATCCTTATCTTTCAATAACGACTTTACATCGCTGTTTGCATCTCGACGAATATTACGAATTGCAACACGCGCATTTTCAGCTTCAGAGCGTGCAACTTTAATAAAATCCCGACGACGCTCTTCCGTCAATGGAGGCATTGGAATACGCATCATATTTCCAACCGTTACAGGGTTAATCCCAAGATCCGACATCATAATCGCTTTTTCAATAACAGAGACCATCGGCTGCTCCCATGGCTGAACGGTTAAGGTACGAGAGTCTTCTAAATTAATATTGGCAACCTGACTGATTGGCACTTGTGAGCCATAATATTCAACGGTAATTGAATCCAAAATACTTGGATGTGCACGTCCTGTTCGAATTTTAGCAAAATTGGTCTCTAAATTTTCAAACGATTTTTGCATTCTTTTTTTTGCATCTTCACGAATTTCATTTAACATCACTTCTCTCCTTCTGCCACTAACGTGCCTTCACTTTCACCTTGCACGATCCGAATGACTGCATTATCTTTAAACATATCAAAAACACGAATTGGCATTTGATGTTCACGACACAACACAAATGCCGTCATGTCCATCACTTGCAAGTTTTTCTGAATAACATCATCATACGTTAAAAACGAATAACGTGTTGCACTTGAATCCTTCATTGGGTCTGCCGTATAAATACCATCGACCTTCGTGGCTTTCAATACAATCTCTGCATCGACTTCAATTCCTCGCAACGCGGCGGCAGTATCAGTGGTAAAAAAAGGACTTCCTGTTCCTGCGGCAAACACTAATACTTCACCATCTGCCAACCGTTTCTTAGCACTATTCGCCTCAAAACCAACTGAAACACCGTCAATTGGCATTGCAGATAACACCTGAGAGGTCATTCCCATGCTTTCAATCACATCACGCAACGCAAGTGCATTCATGACCGTCGCCATCATTCCCATCTGGTCACCCGTGGTTCGTTGAATACCTGAGCCTTGAATTTGAGCACCACGAAAAATATTCCCCCCCCCTACAACAATCGCCACTTCAACCCCTAAGTCACGCAAGGCTTTCACCTGAGAAACAACCACCTTCAGGGTGCCTGCATCCAAACCAAAGTCACCTGATCCCATCAAGGCTTCACCACTAAACTTTAATAATATACGTTTATACTTAAGAGCCATTTACATGCATCCTTACGTTATACAATTTAAAAAATACAATCCAAAAAATATTTTGCAATGCTCAATCATGACAAAATATTCTCAAAACTCACATACAAAAAAACCATAGCCCGTCTACTGTAAACAGTAGAGCTTGACTATGGCCTTCTTCATCGAACTAAACTAGCCTGTTACTGCTTTCGCCGCTAATGCAACTTCTTCAGCAAAGTCTGTCTCTTCAATTTCAATGCCCGCACCCACTTCTAAACGAATAAAGGCGGTAACGGTTGCATTGTTCTCTTTCAAAAGTTTCTCAATGGTGACATCAGGGTTTTTAACAAACGACTGACCCACTAATGTAATCTCTTGTAAGAACTTACGCATACGACCATCAATCATTTTTTCAATGATCTCTGCTGGTTTACCACTCTCTTGAGCTTGCTCAATTTGGAACTTACGCTCCTTAGCCAACATCTCTTGATCTACTTCATCCGCCGTAATTGCAGATGGATTTACCGCAGCAATGTGCATCGCAATATCACGTGCAAGCGCATCATCACCACCGTCAAGCGCGACAACAACACCAATCTTTTCGCCATGCTGGTACTGACCAATTACGCCGTCTGATTCGATTTTTTGCACAAGACGCAATGCCATATTCTCACCAATGCGAGCAATCATTTCACGACGGGTAATATCAATGGTTTTACCAGAAGCCATGCTTAATCCCATGATCGCTTCAACATCGGTAGTATCCGCAGCCAGTGCCAACGCGGCAATCTCATTTGCAAACGCTTTAAACTCGTCGCCTTTCGCAACAAAATCTGTTTCACAATTAACTTCAGCAATCATGCCTGATTTTTTATCATCAGAAATCGCAATCGCAATCACACCTTCCGCTGCAACACGACCCGCTTTTTTATCGGCACCCGCCATGCCTTTTTTACGCAAAAACTCAATTGCGGCATCCATGTCACCGCCTGTTTCAGTTAGTGCTTTTTTACAATCCATCATCCCTGCGCCAGTTGCTTGACGCAGTTCTTTTACCATAGAAGCTGTAATAGCCATCATTCATTCCTTCTCTAATTTTGTCTAAAAAAACAAGCGACCTAGTGAAGTGAATTAACCCTCCAAACTAGGTCAATAAACACTACTTAGCTGTTTTTTCTTTTGCTTCTACAAAATCATCACCCTCAACACCGGTTGTGATGGTCGCTTTTCCTTCAAGCACCGCATCCGCAACTGCGGTTAAGTATAGCGTGATTGCACGAATGGCATCGTCGTTACCAGGAATAACATAATCAATACCACGTGGGTCGTTGTTAGTATCAACCACACCGATTACTGGAATTCCAAGATTTTTTGCTTCTTGAATCGCAATGTTTTCATTTCCAGTATCAATAATGAAAATCGCATCAGGCATCGCACGCATGTCTTTAATTCCGCCTAAAGACAACTCTAACTTTGTTTTCTCACGGGTACGAGTCAACGCTTCTCTTTTGGTGATTTTTTCAAACGTACCATCTTTTTCCATCGCTTCAAGCTCTTTTAAACGCTTAATAGACTGCTTGATGGTTTTGAAGTTCGTTAACATACCACCTAACCAACGGTAATCAACGTAAGGCATGCCACAACGCTTCGCTTCTTGTGCAACTAACTCACGTGCCGCCTTTTTTGTTCCTACAAAAAGAACTTTACCCTTATTTGCGGCAATTCCGCCAATCATGTTTAATGCATCATTAAACATCGGTAGTGTTTTTTCTAGGTTGATGATATGAATTTTATTACGAGCGCCAAAGATGTACTCAGCCATCTTAGGGTTCCAATAACGAGTTTGGTGTCCAAAATGTACACCGGCTTCTAGCATTTCACGCATGGTAACTTTTGCCATGATATTTCTCCAAGTTTGGGGTTAAGCCTCCGTTTACCCCATAAGACGAACCAAAAAAGCGTATTAGGTAAAATTTTACCCCCCTTTTTCAGCACCCCGTTTTATGTGTCGGTAAACGTGCGGATTTTTTTATAACGACTCAACGAGCCATCAAATATGTTGGTAACGGCTCAGATGACTTCTGAAAAGAGAACAAATCAAGGCTAAAAATGTGCGTTTACACGTGTAAATATCCATTTTTTAACACGGAGTTGACTCTTTTCAGGAGTTAGCTGAGCAGTTACCAGATTTTTTGTTAAAATTCCTCTCAATAGAAAGGCGCGGCATTTATACCATAAGCAAGCTTATTTAACAATTACAATTAAGAAAACACCCTTAATTTTTATTAAAAGACTCAAAAAATGACCATAAAAATCAAAACCGAAGATGAAATTCAAAAAATGCGTGTCGCTGGAAAGCTGGCCGCAGAGGTACTTGAAATGATCGCACCTCATGTTGTTGCAGGCGTGACCACGGGACACTTAAATCAAATTATGCATGATTACATGGTCAACGAGCAACAGACCATTCCTGCTACGCTAAATTACCATGGGTTTCCAGCCTCTAGCTGCATCTCCATCAACCAAGTGGTTTGCCACGGTATTCCAGACGACAAGAAAAAGCTTAAAAAAGGGGATATTGTAAATATTGATGTTACCGTTATTAAAGATGGCTATCACGGTGACACCAGCCGTATGTTTGAAATTGACAACGTCAAACCATTTGCCAGCCGTTTAACCAAGGTTGCACACGAATGTTTATGGCTCGGTATTCAACAAGTGAAACCCGATATTAGCCTTTACGAAGTGGCGCAGGCTATTCAGACACATGCTGAAAAAAATAATTTTAGTGTCGTTAAAGAGTATTGTGGCCACGGCATTGGTGCAGACTTTCACGAACCCCCTCAAGTATTGCACTACGCTGCCCCCGAACTGAAAGAGATCATTTTAAAACCTGGAATGGTCTTTACGATTGAACCAATGATCAACTTAGGCAAAGCGGATGTTAAATTATTAGCCGATAACTGGACCGTCGTCACCAAGGATCGTAAACTCTCCGCTCAGTGGGAACATACCTTAGTCGTCACACAAACCGGCTATGAAGTATTCACCTTAAGAACCGATGAGCAACCGGTACTGCCATAATCCTAAAAGAGATCGCCAATGAATACCACTGAAAACCACAACGCCTCTTTTATTCAGGCGCTTAACAGCGAACAAATGGTCTACCCTGATATATTAAAATCAGGACGCTTGGTTCTAAAAACCTTTTTAGACTACCAGTTTATCCAGTATGAAAATGGCATTGCGGTTTCCAGTTTAATTAAAGAACGTGCACATTTTATCGATCAGCTCCTAAAAACCATTTGGAACACCTACCTTCCTTCAGGTGTCGCCTCCCTCATTGCTGTCGGAGGCTATGGCCGTGAAGAGTTGCATCCCTATTCCGATATTGATCTGCTTATTCTCTGTAATGAGATTGATGCACACAAAGATAACCTATCTAAATTTATCACCCTCTTATGGGACTTAGGCTTTGATGTAGGCTCCGCCATTCGTACCGTTGAAGACTGCTTTGAAGCAGGATTAGAGGATGTTACCACCGCCACCAATATTTTAGAATCTCGTTGGCTCACTGGAGACTATGCCCTATTTGAACGACTACACTCCATTTGGAACCATGCCGATTTCTGGCCAAGTAAGGCTTTTTTTCAAGCCAAATACATTGAACAAGAGAACCGCCACAAACGCTTTAATGATACGGTATATCAACTTGAACCGAATATCAAAGAGAGCCCAGGTGGGTTGCGTGATATTCAAACCATCTACTGGGTCGCCAAACGCCACTTTAATGCCTCCTCTATTAACGAACTGGTGCAACGAAATTTCTTGAGCACCGAAGAATTTATTGAGATTGAATCCGCCTATAAATACCTAAATCGCGTGCGATTCGCTTTACAACACCTTAAACGGCGTCGAGAAGATCGTTTACAGTTTGATCTACAGCAGTCAATCTCAGAATCTTTTGGTTATGTCGATACGGATGAAAAAATGGCTGTTGAACAGTTTATGAGCAGCTACTATCGCAATGTGCACAGCACCGTCAAACTCAACGAAATCTTATTACAGCACTTTAGAGAGACCCTCTTTAATGATGAAAAGCACACCGAAAGCATTAATAAACGCTTTAACGTGGTGAACCAACACCTAGACATCAAAGACCCCGATATTTTTAAACAGAACCCAACTACCCTACTCGAAGTCTTTATTATTTTAGAAACGCGACCGCATATTACTGGATTACGCTCAAAAACTATCCGAGCGATACGTGATCATCTTTACCTAATTGATGATGATTTTCGAAAAGACCCCATTAATATCGCCCTATTTATTGAAATTTTTCGTCAACCCAAAGGGGTGAATGCTGCCGTAAAACGGATGCATGGCTATGGCATCTTAGCCGCCTATCTACCCGCCTTTAAAAAAATATCTGGGTTAATGCAATTTAACATCTTTCACGCCTATACCGTTGATGAACATACGGTTTTAGTTATTCGAAACCTTCGCCGTTTCTTTGTCGAAGAGTTCACCTATGAATTTCCAACGGCTCACCAAATAGCTACTCAGCTGAACAAACCCGAAGTGCTCTTTTTGGCAGGGCTGTTTCACGACATCGCCAAAGGCCGTGGTGGCAAACATGAAATAGTAGGCGCACAGGATGCACTCGAGTTTGCCAAACAACACCACCTAGCCGACCGAGACAGTCAAATGCTTCACTGGCTAGTACGTAACCATTTAGTCTTTTCAGGCACCGCGCAACGAAAAGATCTAAGCGATCCAGAGGTAATTAAACAGTTTGCCGACTTAATGCAAGATCAAGAGCATTTAGACTACCTCTATCTGCTCACCGTTGCCGATGTCTGTTCCACATCCGATGCGGTATGGAACGATTGGAAAAATTCACTCTTTTTAGTACTTTACAATGAAACCTCAAACGTTTTATCGCAAGCAAAAAACATCCCACAAGACCGTGCAAAGAAAGCCCTAAAAATCCAAGAGAAAGCCAAAGAGATACTCGCTAAAAAAGGGATTCGACCCACACACTATCAACCTTTTTGGAACAGCGTGGCACAAAGTGAGTTTTTCAGTCGCCAAAATGCACAGGATGTCGCACGCATCACCCAACAGCTTTACATCATTGAGCACGATCAAACGCACATTTTTCTCAAAAAGAAAAAGTCGCTTGGTGCCACAGAACTGATGATTTATATGCAAGACAGAGACTTCTTGTTCGCCCACATAACCCACGCTTTAGACCTACTCAATTTAACGGTAGTCGAAGCGCGTATTTTCAGCACTCAAGACCAGATGACGCTGGTTATTATGTACATTCTCGATCGTGAAACGATGTCCTACCTAGATCAAGCGCGACACCCAGAAGTCATTCAAAAAATTCAGACCAAACTCTCACAAACCGAAATCGATAATCATACGTATCAAGGCAGCACGCAGGCACGTCGAATTCGTTGCTTTGAAACACCAACCGAACTGACCTTTAAAACCTTAAATGAACACCGAACAGAGCTACACATCACCACCAAAGATATTCCAGGACTACTCTCAAAAATAGGCCACGCCCTCAAGCGTTGTAACATCCGATTACACGACGCTAAAATCCATACGGTAGGTGAAAAAGCAGAAGATACCTTTATTATTAGTGATACCAATAATAATGCGATAAAAGACCCTCAGCTAAAAGAGAAAATTTCAGCTGAGTTAATGGATTTGATTGAATAAAGAAACGGTAGGTGTAGATCCTATATCTACCCTCAAAAGGACGAAAATGGATTCCGCCCCTACGAATGGTTTTATAGATTTAAATCAAACAGGGTAACCACTGGGGGTTACCCCTACAGTGGTTAATCGTTGCTATGCAATGCGCTGTTGAGTCCGCCCCATAACGAGCCATCTGTCACAATTGCTTCTACCGCGCCAGTTTGACTATGACGTCTGAATAACAGTTTAGAGGCACCAGACAGTTCACGCGCAGACACAATCGAGCCGTCAGGCATTTTTACTTTGGTACCTGCCGTTAAATACAGACCCGATTCAACAATACAATCATCGCCCAACGAGATACCCAGTCCAGCATTTGCACCCAATAAGTTACGCTTGCCCATTGAGATGACTTGCTTACCACCACCAGACAGTGTACCCATAATAGACGCTCCACCACCGATATCGGTATTTTCACCGACCACAACACTGGCACTAATACGCCCTTCGACCATTGAGTTCCCTAGGGTACCGGCATTAAAGTTTACAAATCCTTCATGCATAATCGTGGTTCCTGGTGCTAAATGTGCGCCCAATCGAACACGATCCGCATTCCCAATACGAACCCCTTCAGGAATCACATAGTCGGTCATGCGTGGAAACTTATCAATGCAGGTGACATTAAACTGATGCACTTCATTGGCAATCGCTTCACGCAAGTTTTCAACTTCAGCAGGCAACACAGGGCCCGCTGTTGTCCAAGCGACATTGTTTAACAGACCAAAAACACCGTCTAAATTAATTTCATTGGGTTTAACGGCACACTCAGACAGTAAGTGAAGACGAAGATACGCCTCTTCCGCCGAAGTCGGTGCATCATCCACCGATGCAATCTCTACCGTAACAAAGTCACCTTTAATCAAACCCGCTTGCAACGCTAAACAATTACGAGAGATCTCTTTATTAGAGCGTGGAAACCACACATCTAAAGTCACACCAGTTTTCGTATCGCTGTAGCGATGTCCAATTCGTTTGATGGTCATAATGCTATTCTCTTAATTAAATGTTAAAAATAAATTTGGAGAGAGTATACCTTCTAAAGACAGAACTTTCAGCCTATACTGTGTCATAAAGTCTAAAAAACAGGGACAATAAAACCATGATTCTATACGGCATACCCAATTGCGATACGGTTCGCAAAGCACGAAAATTTTTAGAACAAAACAACATTCCCTACCAATTTCACGACTTCAGAAAAGATGGCGTAACGCTCGAACTTCTGCAAACGTGGCTCAAACAACACCCCATCACCACCCTTGTGAATAAACGTAGCACCCGTTGGCGACAACTCAATGAATCACAAAAAGAAGCACTTATCTCGCACTGCGAACTCACCACTCTAATTGAGCACCCAACCCTTATTAAACGCCCAGTATTACAAACAGACAACACACCAAACTCCCCTATCATCATCGGGTTTAAAGAGAGTGAATATCAAACGCTTACCCCTTAAATAAATTCTGCCTCCCCCTTCTAAAACTCACATAGAACGCCTAAAATAGGGAATCATTTATACTAAAATAAGAAAACACTCATGTCTGACCACGCTAGCGAAACCATTCAACTTGCCCAACGCCTGATTCAAATTGACTCTGTCACGCCAAATGATAAAGGCTGTCAGAAAATTATTGCCGACCATTTAGAGCCTTTAGGGTTTCAGATCGAGCCGATGCCGTTTGGAGAGGTGGACAATCTATGGGCGCGTAAAGGCAACGCCAGCCCGTGTTTCGTATTTGCAGGTCACACCGACGTGGTACCGACGGGGCCAGAAGAAAAATGGACACACCCACCTTTTTCAGCACAGATTGATGACCAAGGCATGATGTACGGTCGCGGCACGGCGGATATGAAAAGCAGCATTGCCTGCTTTATGGTCGCCAGCAAACGTTTTGTACAGGACTATCCTGATCATAAAGGTTCCATTGCGTATCTCATTACCAGTGATGAAGAGGGGCCAGCTCTTGACGGCACGGTTAAAGTCATTGAAACACTACAAAACCGTAAAGAGCATTTTGAATACTGCTTAGTAGGTGAACCCTCCAGCAGCAAAAAGCTGGCAGACTCCATTAAAAATGGACGCCGAGGTTCATTAAGTGGCACCTTAACGGTTAAAGGAGTACAAGGGCATATTGCCTACCCTGAGCTGTCTCTCAACCCAATTCATCAAATTGCCCCCGCTTTAGAACAACTGGTACAGCTTCAATGGGATCATGGTAATGAATATTTCCCCCCCACCTCCTTCCAAATTTCCAATATCAATGGCGGCACGGGCGCAACCAACATTACGCCAGGCACGGTAGAGGTCTTATTTAACTTTCGATTCTCAACCGAGCACACGCCCGACAGTTTGAAATCGAGTGTTCACAACATTCTGGATCAACATAAAATTGATTACGACTTAGAGTGGACACTCTCCGGACTCCCCTTTATTACCCCAGCAGATGGTCAACTGATTCAAGCCGTTAAACAAGCCTCAGAAATCGTTTTAGGTTATCAACCCAAACTCTCTACCGCAGGTGGCACCTCCGATGGTCGCTTTATTGCACCAACGGGCGCACAAGTTATTGAACTCGGCCCTTTAAATGCCACCATTCATCAAATTGATGAACGTGTCAGTGTCGATGACCTTAACCAACTCACCGAAATTTATTACCAGACTCTCATTCAATTACTGGCTTAAAAGGCACGCTTTATGATCGAGACAGAGTTGCCTACGGGCATTCAATACCTGCTTATTGGCGTTCAAGTGATTGCAACGATTGGCTTTCTTTACCTCATCTGGCCTTATGTTCGTAAAGAGCGATGGCGTGAAAAATTTATTGAAAACAAGTCTGCCCGATCCATTCTGATCGTCTTTGTCATTATTTTTCTCTTTAGCTACGGAATGGGCGCTTTTTTTGATGCCTTCTTTCCGGTAGAACGCCTTGATGTTGCACATTAAAGTCTCTTAAAGAGATATAACAAATACCAGAAATTACGCTTATTTACATAGCGTTATACAAGGTATAGGCGTAAAATATAAGGGATTTTTAATTTAACTAATAAGGAGTGCACAATGCCAGAAGCTAAAAAAATTAAGGACTCTATCTTAGGACAAGACTTAAGTGAAAAAGAGTGCAAAATACTTGCAAAGGCCGTTGAAACACGCAAAGTCGCAAAAGGAGATATTTTATTTGATGCGGGTTCTCAAGATGACACACTCTATATTCTGGTGAGCGGAAAATTAGAAGTCTTAAAAATGCTTACTGCAGAAAAGTCCCTCTCGATCGACACCCTTAAAGAGGGCTCTATGACGGGTGAACTAAGCTTTTTAGATGGTAACCCTCACTCCATGCGCCTCATCGCCAAAAAAGACAGTGAAGTCCTCATGCTTTCACGCAAAGCATTTGAAGAGATGATTGAAAAGCACCCCCATCTGACCTTTAATGTTATGCGCTCTATTTTGCGTTATTCACACAAGTTACAACGCAAAATGAATGCAAAATATTTAGAGATGCATCGTATGATTCAAAACCAGTATACGGCGCAATATTAACCTTTTCTACGCTAGTCACCCTACCAATCAATAAAGAGGGAGAAAACTTAAAGTCGCATTTTTAAACTTTCTCCCCCCTGTCTTATTCAAATCTCATCATGATCTTGCTTCATTAAGCGCATTCCAAACATAAATAGCATAGATGAATAAGCTCACTGCAATCATCCAAACCACGCTCTCTGATGCCACTAAACTGGACGAAAATACCACAAGCACCGCGACTGGTGACAACCACTTGAGATCTAAAATTAACAGTTGCATCCAAGGCGCTTGCAGATCAATTTGTTCCTGAACCTGCTCTCTCTTCATGACCCATGCCATAAAGACTGCGGTTAATAAACCTCCCAACGGTAGCATGATGTTAGAAGTAAGATAATCGACCGAATGAAAGAAATTACGATCCCCTAAAAAGTGAACATCTTGCCACTCATTAAATGACAACACCGTTCCCACACCAAGCATCCAAATTAAGCCCCCTAAAATCCAAACGGCTTTTTCTCGCTTAATGCCCCAATTTTGATCAAACCAACTTACGACAGGCTCAATTAATGAAATCGCAGAACTTAATGCCGCCATGACCACCAATGCAAAAAACAAAGTACCAAAAAACCACCCTCCAGTCATTTGACCAAAAGCGACTGGTAAGGTTTCGAACAATAGCCCAGGTCCTGAGCCCGCTTCTAAACCATTGGCAAATACAATTGAAAAAATGACCAACCCAGCGATCAACGCAATGGCGGTATCCGCAAACGCGATCCACAAACTTGCTTTTACAATTGATCCTTTTTTAGACAGATACGAGCCATACACCATCATGGTTCCCAACCCGATACTTAAAGTAAAGAAGGCATGTCCCATGGCGATTAATACCGATGCCCATGTGAGTTTGGAAAAGTCGGCTGCAAATAAAAAATTAAAGCTTTCACCAAATGCGCCCGTCGTGGTCGCATAGCCTAATAACACCAATAAAATCAGCAGTAACGCGGGGAGCATCAAATTAATTGCTTTTTCTAAGCCCTGCTTCACTCCTTTCGAAACAATGTAAATGGTTGCCAAACTGACCACTGTATGCCAAAACAGCAGTTCATAGGGATTAGCCATTAAACTTTCAAAATGACTCCCTGCTTCATTAGCAGTAATATCAACAAAGGCACCTGAAATACTTTGCACAAAATAGGAGACCGCCCAACCGGCAATAACGGTATAAAAAGAGAGAATTAATGCTCCTGCCAAAACACCATTCAGCCCCAATAGTGCCCATAATCGGCTGGCACCATTTTCACGTGCTAAGTTCGACATCGCCTGAACGGGGTTGGCTTTTCCAGCACGACCCAAGGCTATTTCAGACATTAAGACGGGAATACCAATTAACAACACACATGCCAAGTAGACTAAAACAAAGGCTCCGCCACCATTTTCACCGGTAATATAAGGAAACTTCCATAAATTACCAAGCCCTACCGCAGAACCGACTGCCGCCAAGATAAAAACCGTTTGTGAAGACCACGCATCGGTAGAAAGTTTTAACTGCCCCATCTATCTTCCTTTATAATAAAAAATCATTTTGAAAACATTATACACAAGACCCTTATGCACATTCAGGCCAACTACTCACTGCTTCCTCATAACACCTTTCAAATAGATGTTAAAACCCAATACTATATTGAGATTAATCGCCAAAGTGACATCCTAACCCTTAGAACCGATATCAAACTCGCCTCTCTCCCTTGGCGCATTATTGGCGGAGGCAGTAATTTACTGTTTACCCATGATCTAGAAGGGGTCACGATTCGCTGTACCTTTAAAAAAATAACCGTGGTCAAGGAAGACAGTGACAATATTTGGATATCCGTTGGTTCAGGGGTTGAGTGGCATGATTTAGTGACCTATACCGTCGAAAATGACTGGTGGGGGCTGGAAAATTTAGCGCTCATCCCTGGAACGGTTGGTGCGGCACCGGTACAAAACATAGGCGCGTATGGTGCTGAAGCTCAGGACAGCATTACCCGAGTGCATACCTTAAATATTTACGATGGACAGCGCAGAGAGTTTCGACACTCAGAGTGTCAGTTTGGCTACCGAACCAGTATTTTTAAACAGGAATTTATTAATAAACTCCTCGTCTACCGTGTTACCTTTCGGCTTAGAAAACGTCATGAAGGCAAGCCCAACTTAGTCTATGACCCGCTTAAAATAGCGCTTGAATCGTATAAAAAGAGCGACTTAACCCCTAAAATAATCTACGATACGGTTATTAAAATTCGTGAAAGCAAAATTCCGGATTATCACAAAACGGGTAATGCGGGTAGCTTCTTTAAAAACCCCGTTATTGATGTCGAATACTTTGAAAAGCTCCGTGAAAAATACCCAGAAATACCGCACCATAAAATGCTAAATGGCGATTATAAAATCCCCGCCGCTTGGTTAATCGAACACGCTGGCTGGAAAGGTGAACTACACGGACATGCCGCCGTATCAAACCAACATGCACTTTTTTTGATTAACCTAGGCGGAGCAACAGGCGGAGAGATAGGGGAGCTTGCACAGCTTATCCAAGAAGATGTAAACCATAAATTTGGGATTTATTTAGAACCTGAAGTGATTATTTTATAATTTTTCATAATTTCTCCCCCTCATAAAAAATAAAGGGGGGGGGGAATATTATTATCCCTTTTTTTCAGTATCAACCAATACCTCAGTATCATTCGACATCGATTCAATATGCAAGGTTCGAGTCGGAAAGGCCATCTCTGCGCCATGTGCTTCCACAATATCACTAACTTTTAACAACACATCCTCTTTAACTTCATGAAAACGAATCCAGTTAGTGGTTTTAGTAAAGGTGTAGATAAAAAAGTCTAACGAGGAGGCATTAAATTGATTAAAGTTCACAATCAAGGTTTGTCGAGTATCAATCTCGGGATGGTTCTGTAGCATCGATTTTACCGCTTTAATAATCTCACGAATTTTGTGTACATCAGCATAACGTACCCCCATGGTCTCTTTAATACGGCGGTTGGTCATTCTTGAGGGGTTTTCAATCGCAATATTGGCAAAGATTCCATTGGGAATATACAGCGGACGTTTATCAAAGGTGCGCACCGTCGTCATACGCCAACCAATGTGCTCCACTGTTCCTTCAATTTGTCGATCGGGAGATCGGATCCACTCCCCAACTTTAAAGGGCTTATCTAAGTACAACATTAAACCACCAAAGACATTTCCTAATAGGTCTTTCGCGGCAAAACCAATGGCGATTCCCCCAACACCACCAAAAGCTAATAGTCCTGTTAAGCTCACGCCAAATGCATTTAAGAAAAACAGTCCCGTTAAAATAAAGGCAAAGAGCTTAATAATTTTTGCCAAAGCTTCAACCGTTACTTCATCTAGCCGATCGTCCTCTGAAGCAAATGCTTTAAGGTGTGTTTCTAAACGTTGCACCAAACGAATTACAAACCAACCGACAGAGAGGGTTAAAATGGTGTTCTTAAACGCATTAATATAATCCACCACCTCCACATAGACTTCAAGATGCAAAATCAACGTCGTTAACGCCAAGATGGTTCCCGTGACCCAAATAAAGAATGAGACTGGCGCACGCGTCGCATCGACAAAACTGTCCAGCCAAACTCGCTCTTTGCGCTCTAAATACAGATGTGTTGTTTTTAAAACACGACGTTGAACCACATCAATAATTGCCGTGACCAATAAAATGGAGATCACTAATAGCAACCAAACTTGCCCGCCAAATAGTGCGACTAAGTTTGCCCAAAGTTCCATCAAAAATTCCATTAAATTAACTCCTGCTGATCATTTACTTGGTTTAATTCATTCACGACACTCACGGCCGCTTGCCATTGAGGGTCAAATCGTAAGGTTGCATAATTAAATTTACCGTGCCCATGCAAACGAATCAATCGAGCATGAGATAAGGTGCAAGCGTGCCAAACTAATTTTGCCAGCACTTCATCTGAAGCTAAAGGATCATTACACACCAACACTAAATCGCACCCTGCTTGCAGCGCTTTTAATACTCGCTCAGAAGGCGTGCCATAGGCTTGTGCCGCTTTCATGCTCATATCATCACTGATAATCGCCCCTTCAAAGTGACACTGTTTTCGTAGAATCGCCTGCAACCAGACCTCTGAAAACCCTGCGGGTAAGCTGTCAACTTTCGGGTAGATCACATGTGCGGGCATCACCGCATCCAATCCATTTTCAATCAAATGTAAAAATGGCTTCATATCATGTTGCTGAACTTCCATAAACGGTCGCTCGTCCACCACCATCTCAATATGCGTATCGGCCTCAATAAAGCCATGCCCAGGAAAGTGTTTTGCCACCGACGCCATGCCCGCTTTTCGCATTCCTAACATCAAGTGAAACGATAAATTTCCCACCGCAGCACTGTGGCGATGAAACGCACGATCGCCAATCACGGTACTGCCACCATAGTCCAAATCAACAACAGGGGCAAAACTAAAATCAACGCCAACCGACAGTAACTCTGCCGCCAATAACCACCCTATTTTTTCAGCGACTTGATAGCTATTAGAGGGGTCTTGTTCATACAACGTACCTAACAAGCGCATCGGCGGAATATGGGTAAATCCCTCTCGAAAACGTTGTACTCGCCCACCTTCATGATCCACGGCAATTAAAAGCCTTGGATGGCGTAAGTTATGAATCTGAGTGGTTAAGCGTTGTAACTGCTCGATCGTCTCAAAATTGCGACTAAATAAAATAACGCCCGCCACCAACGGCGACATCAACCGCTCTTTTTCAATCGGTTGCAAGCACGTGCCCTCAATATCAATCATCACGGATCCTAAAGACATCGCCTCGCCTGCTACTTTTTTCATCTTATCTCACTCTGAGACCTTTACACGAAAGGATGCACAGATAAAAAAGGTTAAAATATACCTGATTTTTGTTGAAAAACTTGTGAATACCTAGGTATTCCCTGCATTTCCCGCCTCAATCAGCCAAATTTTATCTCTTTTTTCTCTAGCGCTCCTCTCGAGCAAAGGTCTCTGTACTTATTCACTAAAATGTCACATTCATTGTTTTATTGGCTCATTATAATGCCGTCTGACCAATTTATAACAGAAGAAACGCATCATGCCAAAACTTATTGGGATTGCAACCCATGCCCAGTCAAAAGGGGCCATTACACAGCACCAGAGTATTCAAGTCCATCTAAAAACAGGGCTTGAGAATGATTATCGTGGTCAGTGTAACCCACGTACCCAAGTCACCCTACTCTCAGCTCAAACATGGGAGCGTATTTGCCAAACATTAGACGTCAAATTGGACTGGAGTGAAAGACGGGCAAATTTATTGGTGGATGACATGGATTTTAGCGAAGGTGATGCTCTGATTGGACAACAGGTTCAAGTTGGAAAAGTACTGCTCGAAATTACCGCAGAAACTGACCCTTGCGCTCGAATGGAGCAACTCTGCCCTGGGCTAAAAGAAGCCCTATCACCCGACTGGAATGGCGGTATTCGCTGCAAGGTACTCAAAGAGGGAACCATTCAAATAGGGGATAAAATTCAACTTTTAAAACGTATTTAAAATAATACTCAGTCAGATAAAAAAGGCAGCTTTAGAGCTGCCTTTTTTATTTCATTTTATTTTGTGTTCGATCCACCTGTTTAAGCTTAATGTGAATCGCGGCCTTCGCCATAAGATGTGCACTGACGGGCGCGGTGATGAATAAGAACACCGTAATTAAGACTTCGTGCAAACTGATGTCGTCGGTTTTAAAACTGAAATACAGTGCCGAGGCGATCAGTAACGCGCCCACACCCAAGGTCGTCGCTTTGGTGGGACCGTGCAATCGCATGAAAAAATCGGGGAGTTTGTATAACCCGATGGATCCAACTAAGGTAAAAAATGCACCAATAACAATAAGTGCAGATAAAATCCATTCAAACATTGTTTTTTCCTTTTAAATATTTTTCTCCCCCCCCTATATAAACTCTATCTAAACGCGAATAAATTAGGGGGGGGGAGAAAATTTTAAATCGTTATTTTAGGTTGTAATTTACTGCATGAGTAACGGTTCAGATTGCCCCTGAAATCCGTCAATTCAAGGCAAAAAATGTGAGTTTACAAGTGTAAATGTCCATTTTTTAACGCAGAAGTGGCGTATTTCAGGGAGCAAGCTGAATCGTTACAGCCCTTATTCCATAATATCGCCACGTAACAGATATTTGCTTAATCCGATGGTGCCAACAAACCCCATTACCGCAATTAACAGTGCGGCTTCAAAATACAAGGCGCTTTGAAAGTACAGCCCAAGTAGAACCAACAGTGCGATTGAGTTAATGTATAACGTATCGAGGGCTAAAATTCGATCAGGGACATCGGGGCCTTTGATTAAGCGTAAAAAGCTAAGCAACAACGCGATGCTTACCAACGTAAATCCAATGAGTAGTGCGGTCTCTAACATGCGACAAATACCTTTTTTAGGGGCGCTTCATAACGCGCTTTAATCTCTTTAATCGTTGCTGGAATGTCTTCAATATGCAACGCATGAACCAGTAATCGTTTTCGATCTTCGGTTAAATCACATGAAACCGTACCGGGTGTAAGCGAAATGGTGTTCGCTAATAAGCTAATGCCCAATGGGGTTTCAATGTCTAAATCAATGTAAAAGAAGCCGGGGTTTAAGTCTTTATTACGCCCTAAGATGAGCTTTGCCACTGCCATATTGGCGACTAGAATATCCCACAACACCACGCCCAAAAACTTTAACAGCGTCAACGGCGATTGAATACGCACCTTTTCAGGCCAGAAGCCAGAGGTTAGCCACGGGATGAAAATAGCCAAAATCAAGCCCAGTACAATATGCCCTGCGCCAATGGTGTTATTTAACAGTAGCCAAACGCCCCACAAAACCAAGGTAAGAATGGGATGTGGAAGGACTTTATTTAAAAAGGGTTTCATTAGTTTGTAACCTCCGTAACCGCTGGGGTAGAAAGTACCGCTTCAATATAAGTCGCACTGTTAAAGACTTGATTGGCCGCGGATTCGGTAAAGGCGGTAATCGGTTGTGCAAATACCACCAAAATTGGACTGGCTAACAACAAACCAATGACAGCAATAAAGGCCATACGGTTCAACGGTTCACCACGTTCAGAGGTTGGAACGGAATCGTCAGGTAACACTTTGTAAAAAATTAACGATCCCGTACGCGCCATCGACAAGATAGTTATGAGTCCAGCCACCAGTATCACAGAGATAATAGTCGCAAACCATGCGTCGTCTAACGCGGCACTTAGAATCAATACCTTACCAAAGAAACCAGATAACGGTGGCATTCCTGTCATCGCAATAGCGGCAAACATAAAGATCGAACCAATCAGAATCGCACTGGGCATAGAAGGTCCGCTCTCAAAACGATCTTCATAAGTGCCACGTCCTCTTAAAATAACATCTGCTAACAGGAACATCGCGCCCGCAATTAAAGTGGAGTGAATGAGGTAGTACAAGGTCGCACTCAGTGCCGCAGGACTCATCAGCCCCACCCCGATTAATAACGTGGCGACCGATGCCAGTACTAAATATGCCACTTGCTCGCGTAATCCACGTGACGCCACCACACCAAATGCCGCTAACAACAGCGTAATCAATCCAAGCCCTAATACCCAAGGGGCGTAGTAATAAGCCAACTCCCCTGCTTCACTGCCAAAAATGGTACCGTGAACTCGAATAATGGAGTAAATTCCTACTTTGGTCATAATCGCAAACAGTGCCGCCACGGGAGCAGAGGTATTGGCGTAGGCGCTTGGCATCCATAAATACAGTGGGAACATAGCGGCTTTTACGCCAAAGACCACCAGCAGTAACAGTCCAGCCGCCGCAATCACCCCTAAGTCTTCTTGCGGTGCAACCGCAATTTTAGCCGCCATATCCGCAATGTTAAGCGTGCCTAAAACACCATACAGCGCGCCAACCGCAAATAAGAACAGTGTGGAACCAATAAGGTTAATGACCACATAATGCAAGCCCGCTTTGGTTCGTAAACGCCCACTGCCGTGTAACAATAAACCATAAGAGGCCAGCAACAGCACTTCGAAGAAGACGAATAGGTTAAACACATCCCCCGTTAAAAACGCACCGTTTAAACCAAACAGTTGCATTTGAAACAGGATATGAAAATGCGCGCCTTTTTTATCAGTATCGGTGCTCATGGCGTACCATAATGCACCCACAGCCAATAACGAGGTGATTGCCACCATTAATGCGGATAAACGGTCTAAGACAAGTACGATTCCAAACGGTGCCGTCCAGTTTCCTAACAGATACACTTGGTATTGGTCGGTTGAGGTGGCTGAAATAAGTGCCGCACTCAATAAGACCAAGCCGATAACAGCTAAAAAGCTAATGACACGCTGAAGACGAATGCCTCCCATGTGCGCTAAAATCAATAAAAACCCCGTAATAAGGGGTAAAAAAACGGGCCAAGCAACTAAATGACTCATTTATTTGACCTCCTTATTTGAGTAATTATCGGATTCTGTATCCAAGCCATCAACATGATCGTTGCCCAGTTCGCCACGCGCTTTCAATGCCAGCACAATTAAAAAGGCGGTCATACCAAAGGCGATAACTATCGCGGTTAAGACCAATGCTTGTGGCAATGGATCACTGTACTGTGCTGCGGTAGCGGTTTTATCAATTACGGCTGGCAAGCCCACGGTTAAACGCCCCATTGCAAATAAGAAAATATTGACGGCATACGCCAATAGGGTTAGCCCCAATACCACGGGAAAGGTACGCGCACGTAAGGTTAAATAGACACCTGTTGCGGTCAGCACCCCAATTGCTAGTGAAATAAGCCACTCCATTAGTTTGCCTCCTGTTCTAATTTACGTTGCGTTGTTGGTTGTGTTGTAGGTTTTACTGGCGCTTGATGCGACTCATTGCTGAGCTTGCCAAGTTCTACCAAGCTCATAACCGTTGCGCCCACCACCACTAAGAACACGCCTAAATCGAAGGCAATGGCGCTGGCGACTTCAAACTTGCCAACCACTGGCCAATTTAAATAGGTAAAGGCGGTGGTCATAAAGGGATAGCCTAATCCCATTGCCACCAAGCCCGTAGCGGTTGCGATTAATAGACCAAAACCAATAACCCAGTGCATATCAAACTTAAGGCGATCATTGGTCCAGGCAATCCCGTTAGAGAGGTATTGCACAATTAAGGCAACGGCGGCAATCAGTCCTGCAATAAAGCCACCGCCGGGTAAATTATGCCCTCGTAAGAAAATATAGATGGCAATCATTAGCATCAGTGGTAACAACAGACGGGTTAAGGTTTGCATAATTTCTGGATGTAGATCGCTGTTCCATAAACGTCCCCCTGTATCTCGATCTGGCGCGTGTAACTTCATGCCTTGCAACATCGCAAAGATACCTAACCCTGCGAGTGCCAATACGGCAATCTCACCTAAGGTATCGGTTCCTCGGAAATCGACCAATATCACGTTCACCACGTTGGTTCCCCCACCGCCCGGAACAGAGTTCAATAAGAAGAACTCTGAAATCGGTGCAAAATCACGGGTTAATACCGCCATCGCTAATAACGTCACGCCAACCCCCGACAAGACAGCAATCACAATGTCTCGACTCACTCGTAAATCGCAGGTCTCTTTCGGTGTGGTTTGTGGCAAGAAATACAGTGCCAGTAGTAATAAAATCACGGTTACAATTTCAACGGACAGTTGCGTTAATGCCAAATCGGGTGCTGAGAACTTGACAAACATCAGTGAAATAATTAAACCCACCACACCAAGCATCACCAAAGAGATTAAACGCTTGCGGTGCAGTGCCAGCGTCAATACACTGGCAATCATTAAGATTGCAACCGCCAAAACACTCACACCATCAACCGGCATTAATTCACGATCACCAAACAGCGGTGCTGATACGCTAGTAAAGCCAATAAAGCCCGCTAATAACGCGGTTGCAATCACCCAGACCGAAGCATTTTGCAACGACCCTTTATCAAAAGAGCGTGTAATCGACTTAGCAACCGCATCCAACCCGCCTAGTACGGCATTAAAAATAATCCGTGCATCCCAATGCGCGACACCTGACTCGTGCCATGCAAACAGTCGTTTGCGCATCACATAGACTAAAACCCCTAAGACCAACGCCACGAAACTCATTAAGAGCGGCAGATTAAATCCATGCCAAATCGCTAAGCTGTATTCTGGTGGTGTGGTCTGTAACGTACCTGCAACCGCAACCGCCAAAATAGGCGCAACGGTAAACATCGGAATGATCCCGACCGCTAAACAAATAATGACCAATAAATCGACGGGGATTTTCATAAAACGTGGCGGTTCATGTGGTGTTTTAGGGAGATCAACCGGTTCGCCATTAAAGAACACATCGTGAATAAAACGTAATGAGTAGGCGACCGAGAAGACCGCGGCAACAATGACTAAGATAGGAACCGCCCACGCCCAAACGGAAGAGTTTGAAGCGGTTAACGCTTGCTCAAAGAACATCTCTTTACTCAAGAAGCCGTTCAATAAAGGAACCCCAGCCATTGCAGCCGCAGCAATCATCGCCAATATAGCGGTATGCGGCATGTATTTGAGCAAGCCATTAATACGCCGCATATCTCGCGTACCCGTTTCGTGGTCAATAATTCCCGCGACCATAAAGAGAGAGGCCTTAAAGGTTGCATGGTTAATAATATGGAAAATCGCCGCCACGGCAGCCAGTTGCGTTCCAAAACCAAATAGCAAGGTAATTAACCCTAAATGACTAATGGTTGAATACGCCAACAACCCTTTAATATCATGTTGAAATAGAGCGGTGTACGCCCCAATTAACAGGGTAATTAAGCCTGCACCACCGACTAACCACGTCCACTCTGGTGTGCCTGATAACACCGGAAAGAAACGGGCTAATAAGAAGATACCCGCTTTTACCATCGTTGCAGAGTGCAAATAGGCCGAAACAGGGGTTGGTGCTGCCATCGCATGTGGCAACCAAAAATGAAATGGAAACTGTGCCGATTTGGTAAAGACACCCAGTAAAACCAATACTAAAATTGGAAGGTATAGATTATGCCCACGAATCAACTCACCCGCCGCTAAGACATCGGTTAAGTTATAACTACCAACCACATGTCCTAACAAAAGCACCCCTGCGAGCAAGGCTAAGCCACCAGCCCCCGTAATCACCAACGCCATACGAGCACCAGCACGTGCATCTTTACGATATTGCCAGTAGCTGATTAACAAGAAAGAGGTTAACGAGGTAAGCTCCCAAAAAACCACCATCTGAATTAAGTTTTCAGAGAGAACAATCCCAAGCATGGAACCCATAAACATCAATAGATAGGCAAAAAACCGTCCCATTGAGTCTTTTTTAGAGAGGTAGTAACGTGCATAAATAATGACCAGTAAACCAATCACTAAAATTAACAGTGCAAACAGCAGCGCCAAACCATCTAAGCGAAACGCAAACTCCAGCCCGATCGCTGGAATCCAAGTCCAACTCTGAATCAAGGTTTCCCCCGCAAACACCATTGCAATGGAAGGGGCTAAAAAAGCCAACGCCAAAATCGTAACGAATGCCGCCACCCATGCCGAGGCTAAACGATTTATTTTAGAGGCCCAAGCGGCAAAAATCGCACCAAAAAACGGAAGTAAAGCAACGATTGGCAAGTTAATACTTAAAAAGGTCAAAGAGGTCATGCGTTAGCCTGTTGTAAATAAAGGAGATTTAAATAAAAAGCACTCAAATTCGGGCAACGAAGCTTAACATAATCGGGCTAAGAGTCAATTCTTCTAAAGAAATCATTAATTTTTTTTATGACTATCGTATTCGCAATAGATGATTTTTTGACTCTATTTCAGTATGATTCCTCTTTTATTCTTTTAAAACCCTCAGAGAAACTATGTATCTAACCGCTTTTCATACCTCAAATAAAACGCTCGATGGTCAAACCATCCACATCACACCAGAGCAAGCCAGCACCTTTGCCAAAGAAATTTCTGATGATTTTAACCCACTACATAACCCAGACTCTAAACGGTTTTGCGTTCCAGGCGACCTGTTATTCTCTCTGGTCTTAGCCTACCAAGGGCTGTCTCAAAAAATGGCCTTCCAATACACAGGCATGATTGGTAAAAACATGGCGGTCACCATACCTGATACCAACGAAAACGAATTAAGTGTTATCGATGAAAACCAAAAACCCTGTTTAAATGCGACTCGTCAAGGCGAAATAACCCATGATGCCATACTTATTGAAGCATTCTCCCGTGCTTACGTCGCTTTTTCAGGCCACTGCTTTCCGCACATTCTCGTGCCATTAATGAAGCAACATAATGTCATGATCAATCCAGAACGTCCGATGGTTATTTATGAAAGCATGGCGTTTGAATTTGATCAATTAAACTGCTCTCAGCCCACACTTGAGTTCAAAGACAGCCAATTAGAAGTCAAAGGAAAACGCGGGCAAGTTCGAATTGAGTTCAATATAATGGAAGCAGGAGAAAAAATTGGTTCAGGCTTTAAAACGATGGTATTAAGTGGCTTACGTAAATACGATCAAGACAGCATTGATGAGATTGTAAAACGCTATGAAGCTTCTAAATCCGAATATACCGCATAATATAAGTTCCCCCCCTCCAAGCATAAAAAAAGCCGAATCAATTTGATTCGGCTTTTTTGTTATTACGGCATCCTTAATAGAAATTAAGAAAACGGGTCGTTAAGGACCAAGGTTTCTGAACGATCAGGCCCCGTTGATAAAATTGAAACCGCAACCCCAACCTCTTTTTCAAGAAAGCGAATGTAATCTTTTGCTTGTTGGGGCAAGGCTTCCCAAGACTCAACCCCAACCGTTGACGTTTGCCAACCTGGCATGGTCACGTAGTTTGGCACACAAGTTTCATACTCTTCCGCACTGGATGGTGGCAATCGTAGTGTTTGGCCATTTTGATCATAAGAGATACAAACCTTAATCTCTTTGAGCTCATCCATCACATCTAACTTCGTTAAACACATGCCTGTTAAGCCATTAATTTGTGCAGAACGGCGTAACGCAACCGCATCAAACCACCCACAACGACGTTGACGACCCGTGGTCGCACCAAATTCATGACCACGCGTGCCTAGCTCTTTGCCAATCGCATCGCCTTCATCCGCATCACAGTCATATAACAGCTCCGTTGGGAAGGGTCCACTACCAACACGTGTCGCATAGGCCTTAGTAATACCTAAAACATAATCCAACTCGGTTGGACCAATCCCAGCCCCAGAAGCAGCCCCACCGGCTGTCGTATTTGAAGAGGTTACGTAAGGGTAAGTACCTTGGTCAATATCCAATAACGTACCTTGCGCCCCTTCAAACATCAAGCTTTTACCTTCGGCATTGTAGCTTGCAATTAAGTTGGGAATATCGGCCAACATTGGCAGAATCATTTGACTGTAACGTTCACATTTCGCCCACAACAGGTCAAAAGAGACCGGTTCTGCTTTATAGAAATGCTCTAACATATAGTTGTGATACGCTAACGTCTCTTGCAACTTAACTTTAAAGGTTTGCATGTTTTTAAAGTCACCCGCTCTTAACCCTCTGCGTGCGACCTTATCTTCATAGGCTGGGCCAATACCACGTCCAGTCGTACCAATCGCTTTATTGCCACGAGCCACTTCACGCGCCACATCTAACGCCACGTGGTAGTCTAAAATTAATGGACAAGCTTCACTGATTTTTAACCGCTCTTGAACTTTTAATCCGGTGGTTTCGAGTTGAGTCACCTCTTTCTCTAACGCGTCGGGTGCTAAAACGACACCATTACCAATAAAACACTCAACTTCTTCACGTAAAATACCGGAGGGAATCAGGTGAAGCACCGTTTTTTGACCATCAATAACCAATGTATGACCCGCATTATGCCCCCCTTGAAAACGAATGACCGCAGAAACTCTATCTGTTAATAGGTCTACAATCTTCCCTTTTCCCTCATCGCCCCACTGAGTTCCTACAACCACAATATTTCGTTTTGACATAAAGTTACTTCTTAATTGTTCTTATAATTTTAAACGGTTTCAATAACCCATTGACCAGAGGCATTGGATAAAAATTGATCACCCGTATTTAATTGAGTCATATCAAGCACCTTAACCACTTTTAGACCCGATACCTTCAATTCAACAATCTTCTCTTGAAGGTTTTTATCTGCTTGCAATGGCGCATAAACACACCCTTTTTCAGCGGGTTCAACCGGTGCTAATAGATCCAGTGCGAGACGTAAATCCAAGCTAAAGCCTGTCGCAGGCAGTGCTAAACCAAATTCAGAGCCAATGTTGTCATAACGTCCACCCTTACAAATCGGCAATAAAAACCCATTGGCACTGTAACAAGCAAAAATAATTCCGGTATGGTATTGATAACCTCGAATATCCGCCAAATCTAAATGAATCGGATTACTGTGCATGGCTCTTAAAAAGGTGATCACCGTATCCAAACGCTCTACCGCATCGTTTAACGTCGAAGAGATCGGAGATAAACACGCTTTTGCTTGCACAATGACCTTTGATGCTTCACCACAGAAAGAGAGTAAGGCTGTAAAAGCATTTGCAACCGTTTCTGGCAAGGTGATTTCCGTTAAAAACTGTTCATACTCAGGCAGTGCTTTACGCTCAAGAATATCAATCAATTGGGCGGTTTGCCCTTCATTTAGCCCTGCAAGAGAGATCAGTTCATCAACAATGCCCACATGCCCCAAGCTAAGTTTGCTGTTCTCTAAATTCAGCATCTGCATCGATTCCAACATCAGCTCAATGATTTCAATATCACTTTCAACGTCGGCATGACCAAATATCTCTGCGCCAAGCTGAATCGGACTGCGAGACCCTTTTGCTTTATTGTTGCGTGTTTTCAACACTTCGCCCGCATAACATAAACGAGAAATACCATCAGACGCTTTTAAACGATTACTGACAATACGGGCGACTTGCGGCGTCATGTCGGCACGAACGCCCATCATTTTCCCGCTCTCTTGATCGGTAAAACGGCAAGTATCCACCGCCATATGGCGCGCAGTTCCCGTCAATAAAGAGTCGGTAAATTCCGCAAGCGGTGGCAACACCAAGTCATATCCTGACAGGTTAAAACCATCCATTAACTTACGACGATAATATTCCAGTTTCTGGGCTTGAGGGGGCAGAAGGTCTTCTAAACCATCTGGCGTAAACCAAGTAGATTGTTGCATTAATCACTTCTTTCTAATTACTAAATTGGAGAGGTTGTACTTTTTGCGTCAAATAAAGTCCACAAAAATACACAACACATTATTCACTTAAAAACATTAACACCACCATACCAATGGTGATGGAAATCAACCCCATTATTCGCAACTCTTTTTCAGAGGCTTGAACCGCGGCAGTCATCATACGCTTCCAAGCATTGGGAAACACAAAAGGTAAGATTCCTTCAATAATAAATACTAAAGCGATGGCTGCAATTAAGGTTGTTTCTAACATAACATTAAAAAAGGTGGGGAACCCCACCTTTTTTGGGCCTCCCTACTACTTACTGTGAGGACTGATTAAAATATTTAAAGAAGTCTGACTTAGGATCAACTAACATAATATCTGACTTATCTTTAAAGGATGCTTTATAGGCGTTAATACTGTGATAAAAAGAGTAGAACTCCGCATCACGATTATACGCATCGGCATAAATTTCAGCCGCTTTCGCATCGCCTTTACCACGAAGAATCTCTGCTTCACTGTAAGCGTCCGCTAAGATAACCACACGTTGACGATCGGCATCCGCTCTGATTTTTTCAGCCGCTTCCGAACCTTTCGAACGCAAGTCTTTCGCAACACGGTTACGTTCCGACTCCATTCTACGATAAACCGATTCACTCACCTCTTGTGCTAAATCAATTCGTTTAATACGAACATCTTCAATTTTGATACCAAACGAACTGGCAGCAACGGCCGTGCTCGTTTTAATCTTTTGAGCAATCTCGACTCGTTCTGCAGAGATAACTTCTTTTACAGTACGGTTACCAAACTCCGCACGCAAGCCATCTTTTACAATTTGACCCAATTTCATACCCGCCTGACGGTTATCCCCGTTCATGGTCGTATAAAATTTTTCGACATCGACAATTCGCCACTTCACAAAAGAATCTACCACAAGGTTTTTCTGTTCACTGGTTAAATAACGCTCAGGAGAAGCATCCAATGTTTGCAAACGAGAATCAAACTTACGCACATTATTAATAAACGGCATTTTAAAGTGTAAACCAGGCTCAACATCTGCTTTTACAATTTCCCCTAAACGAAGCACCACACCAGTTTCCCACTGATTGACCACATAAACGGAGTTACTGCCCACAAATAAGACTGCAGCCCCTAATATTCCAAGTACCGCTTTCATTAACGTAGCTCCCTATTTTTCAAGTAGTCACGAATATTGGTTCGCTGACCCGTTGATGTATTTTGACGATTTCCTACTGTACCCGTATTCATAGGTGCTACGGGTTGAGGCGGTGCAAACGGAATGGTTGCTTGCCCTTGATTAACCATCTTATCCAGTGGTAAGTACAGAAGATTATTACTACTATCAGATCCGACAAAGACCTTGCTAGTGTTACTCAATACCGTTGACATGGCATCAATATACAAACGGTTACGCGTTACTTCTGGCGCTTTTTTATACTCTTCAACAATACTGACAAAACGCGCCGATTCACCGACCGACTGAGCGATCACTCGATCGTGATACGCACTGGCTTCTTCCAGTTCACGCGCAGCTTTACCACGCGCTTTTGGGATAATATCATTTGAGTAGGCTTCGGCCTCGTTAATCAAACGCTCTCTGTCTTCTCGCGCTTTCACCACATCGGCAAAAGCCGATTGCACTTGCTCTGGTGGCTGAGCATCTTGCAAGTTAACACTGGTCACAATCAACCCTGTTTTATAACCATCCAAACGCTCTTGTGTTAACTCTTTCACACGGGAAACCACTTGATCACGCCCTTCGGTTAACACAAAATCCATGGTACTTTGACCAACGACTTCACGTAACGTACTTTCCACGACCGCACGTAGTGTTAAATCTGGATCCGATGTTTCAAATAAATATTGATTGGCGCTGCTTATTTGATACTGCACCGCGACTTTTAAGTCGACAATGTTTTCATCTTTAGTCAGCATCAAGGATTCCGTTGGCACATTGCCCGAACGGTTTGTATCCGAACGATAACCAATTTCAGCGGTACGAATTTGATCGACATTCACAATACGAACACTTTCAATCGGATAAGGAATATGCCAGTGAGGTCCCGCTTTGGTCTCTTCAACAAACGAACCAAACTGCGTCACAACACCACGTTCTGCTGGGTCAACAATATAGATACCTGAAAGCAACCAAACGGTTCCTATGACACCAAAAATAACCGAACCACCAACACCGCCGATGCCTCCGCCATTTTTCTTGCCAAATTTATCACTCGCCCCACCAAAAATTTTCTGAGCCTTTTTTAATAACTCATCAATATCATCATTTTTTTGGTTTTTAGGCGGCTTTTGATCCCCACCACCGTTCTTATTTCCTGAGTTCCCCCAAGGATCTTGTCCCGGCTTACCAGGTTCATTCCACGCCATTCAAACATCTCCATGTGTTCAATCTAATACGATTCTACTTATGCATACAATCGCTATCTATTCATTGATCTGCATTTTTACAGACACGATTCCCCATATTCTAGTGAGGTTGCTGCAAAAAGTCACCTATTAAAATAATTTATAACAAATAATTTAGTTTGAGTCCTCATCCAAAACCTTTGCTTCGATCAATTCTGGCCAAATTTTGACACTTTGCCACTCTTGTTCGGTTAAAGACATTTTAAACAGGCTATTGCCCGCTTCATCAAACCCCTCCTCTAAAATGGTTCCCAAGGAGTAAAGTTCGGCTCGTTTTTTTCCTGCATCAACGCGTAACGTTAACACCACGGTCAAAAAGGCACCCTTAAAAAAGGAGGCGACGGAATCCAACAATAAATCAATCCCCTCGCCACTTTGTGCCGAGATCCAAACACGCTGAGGAATCCCTTCGTTATTTTTATCGACCTTGGCTTTTACCGCCGGCTCTAACCGATCAATTTTATTAAAGACCATTAGCTGAGGCACCGACTCGGCACCGACTTCACGAATCACCTCATGCACATCTGCAATTTTCTCTTCTCGGTGTATGTCTGACGCATCCACTAAGTGAACCAATAGATCCGCTTCTCTTGTTTCTTCTAAGGTCGAGCGAAAGGCCGACACCAAATCATGCGGGATGTGTCGAATAAAGCCTACGGTATCGGCAAAAATCACCCGTCCTGCACCGGGAAGATGGACACGGCGTAACGTCGAATCTAAGGTCGCAAACAAACGATCCTCTGCATACACGCCTGCTGAAGTCATTTGATTAAACAGGGTCGATTTACCGGCATTGGTATAGCCAATAATGGTAATAACGGGAATATCGGTTCGCTTACGGGCTTCTTGCCCTAAGCCACGCTGTTTACGCACCTTTTCAATTTTTCGTTCCAGCGATTTAATTCGCCCCTGCACTAAACGCCTATCAGATTCAAGCTGAGTTTCTCCAGGACCACGCGCCCCAATGCCACCTTGGCGATCTAAATGTGTCCACCCCTTTACTAAGCGGGTAGACATCCGTTTAAGCAGCGCGAGTTCGACTTGTAACTTTCCTTCATGGGAGCGTGCTCTTTGAGCAAAAATATCTAAAATCAATCCCACTCTATCTAATACCTGACACTGTACCAGCTCAGATAGATTGCGCTCTTGCGCGGGGGTTAAAGCATGATTCACTATCACCACATCGGCTTCATGCAACTCGACGGCTTGCTGAATTTCCCCTGCTTTCCCTTTGCCCACAAAATATTTAGAATCGGGTCTTTGACGCTTCGTCCCTAACAAGGTACACACTTCGGCACCTGCGGAATCGACCAACTCATAAAACTCATCCAAATCTTCACGGTCTGATTCATGATAAAAATCAACATGAACCAAAACGGCTTTTTCTAACTCACGCCGTTCCAGGCGATCAAATAATTCCATATTTTGAAATTTCTCTTATCCCCAACACTCTAAGATATAAGATCGCAACACATTGCGCCTCCTATCTAAAAACTTGGATTATATTTTAGGCAAAAAAAAGCCCTACTTTTTACATCCGTCACTTCAATGCAAAAAGAGGGGAGTATCGTTCAAAAAAGCAATTTTAATCAATCGACTCTTTTACATCATCCGACGCTTCATAGAGTTTAGGATCGCGTGCTGGCACAATGGTTGAAATGGCATGTTTATAAACCATTTGCGTCACACTACTTCTTAATAAGACCACAAACTGATCAAACGAGTCGACCTTACCTTGTAGCTTCACTCCGTTCACCAAGTAAACCGATACATTAATACGCTCTTTACGCAATGCATTTAAATACGGATCTTGAATCGGTAGCGCTTTCGATATTTTTTTAGCTTCCATTGTTATTCCTTATTGAGACCTTTACGCGAGAGGATCCGCGGGTAAATATCTCTTATTATATTTTTAAATAACTCAGTTAATTTCTTGTTTATCTTCTTTAAATTTTTGGAAATATTTTCGAACAATTGTGCCCGCAGGCATACTCTCTACTTTTGAAAAGATCACATAGCTGATCACCGCATGAATCACTAAGGTAATAATTAGACCTTCAAAAATACCCACTTGAAAGACTAATAAACCACAAACTGTTGCCAGCAATACCGCATAAGGACCATGCGTCGCCACATGCAATAAGCCTAAAACCATCTTAACACCAACAAACGTCATAATAATGGCCAGTGCAAAATACGGTAAGTTATCTAAATACTGAACGTTAAAGACAAAAAAAGCAATTAACAATCCGATTACCAATACCGAAAGTTTGGTATAAGCACCTGCTAAACGGTTCGTTGACGATTTTGCCAATCCATCTAAGTTTGTCATTCCACCAAAGAAACTTGCCCCCATATTAGAGACCCAAATAGAGAGTAACGAGTTATTTGAATTACAAGGTCGTTTGAGTGGATCAATTTTCTCAATCGCCGCATTACTCATTACCTGTTCAATAACGTCAACTACGGCTAACATGAGTGCAAAAAAGATGGCATATACCCATAAATAAACCGAATCAAAATCTGGAATGGGAAGTCCAATATTAAACTCAACATCCTCTACCTTCAGCATTCTAACATCAATAAACAGTGAGGCCGCAATACCAAACACAATCAAAGCAAAATACGGCAGTGCAGGCTTGGTGTCTTTAAACTTTTTAAATAAGCCCAAAAATAAAATAGCACCAATGACTGATAAGACAATCACTTGAATACGTGAATCTGTCCAAAACTCCTCACTCACGGCCATTCCAACCGGCAACATCCAAAGAAAAGGTAAAAACTTCAAGGCAATCTTTAACCCAATACCCGCTAATAAGCCTTCTACTAAATAAGGAGGCACCGCCTTTAACAAATAACGCTGCCAATCATACTTCCAAATTAACGCTTGAAAGGTAGCGGTCATAAAGATAACAAACGCCATATTTTCAATACCAAAGGTGGCGACACCCATGGCTAAAATAGGGGCTAAACCCGCGGCAATCCCTGGTGCACCAATAAAATTACCTGGGCGAAACCAAGCAAAAAGAAATCCTATAAAAGAAGCAAAAGCAACCGTTGCTAACCCGACTTGAATCGGATAATCAGACATCATCGCAATACCAATCGACAGTGGAATCGCCATCGTCGCGGTAATGACACCTGCTTGAATATCTCGGCCAGCATATTTAGCAACAAACGCTGCGGAACCGTGGTCGACGCTCTGATTTTTTTCAGAATTTATATTTTTTGTCGTCATACTCTATTAAACCTTCTTCCTGTAAACCCATAAAACTAAAAGGGTTTTATTATTTACTTACATAGAGACCTTTGTACGAGAGGGGCGCAAGAGAAAAAAGAGATGAAATTTGGCTGATTGAGGCGGAAATTGCAGGGAATACCTAGGTATTCGCAAGATTTTCAACAAAAATCAGGCATATTTCAGCCTTT
>Ga0256839_1001128_pt1 | contig 33178 bp, 37 predicted proteins | sample 354166metaG_FD_185968 | JGI IMG/M metagenome (GOLD analysis project Ga0256839, IMG submission 185968) | Hydrothermal vent microbial communities from Mid Atlantic Ridge, Atlantic Ocean - 354-166 | ecosystem: Environmental > Aquatic > Marine > Hydrothermal vents | place: Atlantic Ocean: Mid... | reverse complement strand
GCCCTGGAAGACGAAAGCCTTTTTCCAAGCCTGGACGTAGAGTTGCAAGCAGTTCATGGTCCATCCTCCTTTGTGGTCAAGGCCCCTCCGCAGCGGTGGGCCGGTGTTCGTCGAGCGTCTTGGCGAGCACTGCGAAGAGCTCCTTCAGTACCGCAAGGTCCTCAAGCGCGAAGAAGGCGGTGTTGTCGCTGTGGGAGACGTAGACGGCTTGCTTGCCCTCTTCGGTGTGGTAGAAGCCGATTTTTAGGCCGTCCTCCGTGGTGAGGTCGGCCTCCCGGTAGGGCTCCATTTCTGCTTCCCAGCGCTTCCCGAGGTCGATCAGGTAGTCGAGGCCGGCGAGGATCTGGCCTACTTCATTGCGGTCGACGATGGCGGCGGAGCGGTCGTACTCCTTGGGTCCTGCGACGACGCGCACGCGGATGCCGCGGAACCCGTCGCCTGCGTTGCTGGGGTCGTAGGCGTAGATGGGGGTGAGCTCGATGCGGGTCGCGGAGAAGCCGTAGACGGTCTTGGTTTCGAGGAACTCGCGCACGGAAACCTTACCGCTGCGCGCGTTCAAGGCTTCCAGACGGTCCGTGGGGCGTTCGCTGGCGGGGGCCATCTGGGCATGAGCGACCAGGCCGAAGGACAGGATGGCCGCGACCAGCGCGGTGCGCAGACGGGGCGTCATGGGGTGCCCCCGGGAGGCGGCGGCGTGATGGGGGGAAGCCAGGGATAGAGGACCCCTTCGACGTCTTTGGCGAGCTCGCGGAAGGCCTCCTCAAGGTTCTTCCCTTCGACGCCGGGAATCAGCGGAAAGCCAGGAACATCGACCGAGAGGAGGACCCGCGGGCCTCGGGGCGGGTCGTAGTTGATGAAGTCGAGCTTTACCCCCTTGGTGGCCACGGCCTGCTTGAGCCGGTGCAGGGCCTTTTGGAGCTCGGGGTCGCCGGTTCGCTTGACGATGAACTCGAGGCCCTCGAGGGTGTGCTGGGTGCCGTGTACGGCGAGACGTTCGTCGGGCATCTAGAACTCCTTTCTTGGTTTAGATGATAGCGCAAGAATGGAATGCGATTAGTTTAGCAGCCGGCGCCACGGCGACGGTCCACCCAAAGCTGCAGGCCTGCGTCGAGGACGAGGATGAAGGGGAAGACGCCAGCCCACAACCCCGCCTAGGCCAGGTAGCGGGCAGCCCCCAGCGCTCCTACCCCACGACTTCCACTTCAAGGGTCAGGATCCGGAGTTGGGTCAGGCAAGTCGGGCCCAGGAGGACCATAGCGTTCGCCCAGGTGGCACGGCGTGGGTAGCGGGAGGCGAAGAAGCTGGTGGCGAAGGCAAGAGCGAGTAGTGACCAGAACGTCGTCATGGCAGACCTCAGCGGGTACGGCGCCGCCGGCTTGGCGGCGCGGGCGAACGGCAGCGGTGGAGTTTCTTGATCTGGGGGTTCATCGCCGGGTCGAGAGACGAGCGGTGGGAGAAGGAAGCGCTGCGCCCGCCTTCATCGAGGCAGAAGTCGAACGGCCCTCCGAAGACGAGGATCAGCACGATGCCCTTGCCAGTGTGGATGCGAGCTAGCGGGAGGGGGCGGTGTTGAGGATGTCAACAATCGCGCGTCCTTCCCAGCCGAGTTGATGACCGCTTGATCGCTTCCTGGGCGCCGCCCACCTGATAAGCCTTGAGCCGCTTGTGCTAGAAGAGTTTCAACGCGGTCTGGGCGATCGCAAGGACGTGTGTGGCGAAGGGATTCTTGGGTTGGAAGTGGGGCGACAGTTTTCGGGCGAGATGTTGCTTATTTGCAAGGCTAAACCCGGCGATTTTGTGGTGGGGGTAAGAGCTTGTGATCCAATCCTCTCGAGATGTCTGGCAGTCCGATGGGCGTGGAAGTTCGGGAGAATTAGTAAATCCCGTAGACACCCGCCTCGGCGGTGGCGATGACCTCTTCGTATCCTTCCGGGCTGCGCAGCAAGTCCAGGGGCCGCACACGCCCCAGGGCCAGGTTGGGAAACAAGAGCCAGTTGCGGACGTCCTCTTCGTTTCCGAAGAGCTCGACAAGGCGCCCATAGGCGTTCGGCAAGAGGTCGGCTAGGGCCTCTACGCGAAGGGGTGCCTTCCCCGCTTTCAGGTAGCGGTAATAGCTGCTTCGCGAAACGCCCAGGAACGCCGCCTGCTCCTTGCGGGTCATTCCAAGGCGCATTGCGACCTCTGCGAAGCGGTAGAGGGGATTGGCTGTGGGTGCGGGCGGTTCCATTATGGATGCTCCTTAACTACCCAGGGTAGCACCTGTTCTGCTTGCCAACTGCTGCGTGAGGCTACAAGGGGCACGCCAAACAGGCGATCCGTGTTGGCTGAAGGGGAACAGGTTTGTCGCGCGCATCCGCCATTCCACCATCTACGGGCGAGCGCTTTGTTGGGTGATCGATCAAAGGCCTGTTCGGTTCGGGCACCGGAGTTGTCCGGGGAGCCCCTAAGGCCGGGTTCGGCCGCCGGCGGGCGGACCCGACGAGCTCATGGGAGCGTTCGAGCCGGTCGCCCTCGAAAAGGCCCCCTTCGTCCGGGGACGGGCCGGCCGCGCCGCTGCCCCCTTGGGAAAGCGCGCCCCCCTTCACGGGCGCCGCGTAGTACCCCTCGGCCAGGTCGCCCTCGGATAGGCCGAGGGAATCCGGAAAGAGTGCGCCCGGGGGGAGGCGGAAGGTGCGCCGGACGAGGGGGTTGACCTCCAGGTCGGCCGCGACGTTCCAGCGTTCCGCGCTTTTGGGCCCCACCCCCCACCGCTTCGGCGCGGGCGAAGTGCTTCAGGATGAGGTAGAGGACCTCGTGGAGGACGACCCCGGCGACCTGGTCCGGGCCGAGGTCGGCGAAGCGCTCGGGGTGGTAGTAGGGGCGGGCGTGCCGGTCCACCGCGGCGAGGGGGACCTTGCGGGTGGCCACCAGCGGCATGCGCAGGACGATCTGCGAGAAGAACGGCAGCGCGTCCAGGGCCCGCCACCAGGCTTCTTCGATGTATTACTTTGTCCTGGAGGCTCCTTGGGCGGCTCTTTTTTCTCCGTAAAAAGCGTGAAGGCCCCCGGAAAGATCCGGGGGCCGGGCTCGGAGCGGCTCAGCCCTGGCGGCGGAGCCGCTCGTCGACGGCCAGGGTTCGTCGTTCCAGCACTTCGATTTGCGCCTCGGCCGGCTTGATGACGTAGTTCCACGCGAGGGGCAGGAGCGCCGAGGGAACCTTCAACACGGGGGACTGCCCCTCCCTGAACCACCGGTCGCCGAGGGTCTGGGCCCGGGGAAGCCCTTCCGGCCTCAGCAGTGCGGGATCGACCAGGGGAACATAGATGTTCTCCACCCGCACGCGAAAACCCACCAGCGCCACCCGCCCGAGTCCGGGGTCGTGGGCCAGGAGTTCGCAAAGGGCGAGTGCGGGGTGTTCGGCGGCGTAGACCAGGCGCTTCCCCGGGGCCGGGGAGTGCCAGCGCCCGGGAAAGAGCGACGCCCCCTCGCCGGCGAGGGGGTCGAAGTCCGGGGCTTTCGCGTGGGGAAGGTCGGGGTCGAAGGCCCGCCAGAGGAGGAGCTCAGAGGAAGCCATGGAGGGCACTCCCGAGTTCCGCCCGGACCCGTCGGTAGCCCTCGAGGCCGGAAAGGAGCTCGACCGGTCGAGCTCCCAGGGCCGGGACGTAGCCGGTCATCCACGCCCGGACCCGCTCCGCGTCGCCAAACCCCTCGAGGGCCTCGCGATAGAGGGCGGGGAGGAACTCCGCCGCCGGGACCTCGCTGGGCTGCAGCTTTCCCTCTTTCAGCCGCCGCTGGTAGGTGCGCGGGGGAAGCCCTAGGAGCCGGGCCTCTTCGGCGCGGGAGAGGCCGAGTGCCCGGGCGGCCTTGAGGAACCGCCCCAGAGCCTCGGCTTCACGGGTGTGGGGGATGGGGTATGCCATTATGTCTTCTCTCTTACTGCCATTCTAGCACGGGAAGGCCGCCGGCCGGGTGGCTGGGTGCTGCGCTTCGGTGCGGGCGCACCCTCAAGTGGCCCGGGCCCGGACGAGGGCCTCGGGCACGGACTTGAGGAAGGCGAGCTCCAACTCCCCGAGGACTTCCGCGCAGGCCCTTTCCCGGTCGCTCTCCACGGCAGCCTCGGTGATCTCCTGGGTCGCCGCGAAGGCGACGGCACGGTGGTCCTCCAAATCGACCCGGCGCAGGTAGGCGATCAAGCGGGCGTAGAGCTCCGGGGCGTCTTCCCTCCCCTCCGCGAGCGCGGCCTTCACCCGCCCGGTGAGGGCCTCCACGAGCGCGGCGAGCACGTCGCTGCGTTCGGGGACGGGCGCCGCGGCCGGGTCCGCCAGGACCTCGTCCGGGCGCAGGTCGCTTTGGGCCCTGTACTCCGGGTACCAGGACGCGAAGGCGGTGGCCGCAGCCTTGCCCACGAGCCCCTTTGCGGCCAGGAAGAGCCCCGCTTCGGGGAGGCGCCCGGCGAGGGCCTCCCCCAGCGCCCGGGCGAACCGGTCCCAGGTGCGCGCGCTCGGCCAGGCGAGCTCCCGGCCGGAGGCGGGGAAGTCGTGGAAGTGTTCGGGGTGGGCGTCCAGGAAGCGAGCGACGATCCGGTGGGCCTCGCCCTGCTCCCGGGCCCAGGCGCTCCACCCCTCGAGGTCGGGCTGCACCTCGACGTGCAGGAAGCGGTTGGCGAGCGCCGCGGAGAGCTCCCACAACCCCTGGACCCGTTCGGGCGGGTTGGCCGCGGCCACCAGGATCGCGTCCTCGGGGAGGGGGACGTCGCCCACGACCCGCTCGTTGAAGATGCCCAACGCGGTGTCCTGGACTGTGGGGGCGGCGGTGGTCAGCTCGTCGAAGAAGACGACGGTGCGCCGGCCTTCCTGGGAGGCCTCGAGGACCCGCGCCAGCCAGGCGGGGACCGCCCTCTCGGCGCGGCGTGCGCCCTCGGTGACGACGTAGAGGCCGGCCACCTCGGTGGGGTCGTGCTGGGAGAGGACGAGCCGTTCGAGGTGGTAGCCCTTCGCTTTCGCCCACTGCTCGATGCGGGCGGTCTTCCCTACCCCGGGGTCGCCCCAGAGGAAGGGGACGATGCCGATGCGTTCCGCGAGTTCCAGGTAGTCTTCCAGCTTCATCGTTTTCCTCTCCTCCATTTCGGCCCAGCCGTCGTCCGGTACCGGGAAAGGGCCTCCGGCCTAACGTGCACCCTTTCCCCCCGCCCTTCGTGGTGTAATGAACCCCAAGATGCCCGAAGCCGCTGGGATCCAGGGCGCCCTCGAGCGCTACGCGGAAGAGCTGAAGCGGGCTTTTGCGCTGGCCGGCACCGTGCCGGGTTTGCCATGCGGGGGACACCCTGCACGATGTCAAAAATATCCATCATGAGCTATTGCTTCGGGGCAGGGGGCGAACGAGAGCATGAACGACCTTGACCGGCTTGCCGAAGGCTACGATCGGGATCTCCTAATCGACTTTTTCAGCCAACTGGGCGGCTTCGACTCCGACGGGCAGATCGACGATCCTGAATCCGAAGCGATGGAGCTGCTCGGTTCGTTTCGCCTGGGGGACGGTTCCGAGATCCCCCTGCTTGCGGTTCCCGTAAGCAACGCCATGAAAAAACAAAGAGCCCCATTTGAGGAGGTCGCCCGCTTCCTGAGTCAGCGGGTGCTCGACGGGGCTTTGGTAATCTTTCACGACGGGCGAGGAACGTACCGGATGGCGTTCATCTACGCCACCGCTTGGCGGGGTCGTAGGAAACCTCGCTACTCCGATTACCGTCGCGCCAGCTTGTTGGTCGAAAGTGGGGGGTACAACAAGACCTTCCGCCAGCAGATGGAGCGCCTCCTCGAGCTCGAAGCCTCCGGTCGGGATTTGAGCCTGGAAGTTCTCAAAGAGATCTTCAGCCTCGAGGCGGTCAGTAAGACGTTCTACAAGGTCTTCGCCGAGGTCTTCGAGAACAAGCTCGTTCCCGGAATCGTCGGCTACACCCCCCGCGAGCGGGTGCGCGACTTCGCCCTGGCCTTCGTGGCCCGGGTGCTCTTCCTGGGCTTCGTGGCCAAGAAGGGGTGGTTGGGTGGCGACGAGCGGTTCTTGCCCAGCCTCTATGCCCGTTATCGTGAAAGCGGCTCCCGCGACCGCTTCTACCAGGATTGGCTTGAACCCCTGTTCTTCTCCGCCTTAAAAGGCTCCCCGGGAAGCAAGCCCGATGCCTTCCGTCACCTCCCGGAGGACGTTCGCCGCGCCTACCGCGAGGCCCCCTACCTCAACGGTGAGCTCTTCAATCGCAAGCCTGGAGTGGATGACCAAGGGGCCTTCATCGCCGACCAGGCCATCGAGGACTTCTTCGACTTCGTCTTCGCCTACAACTTCACGATCGAGGAAAACACCGCCAGCGACGCCGACCTCGAACTCAACCCCGAGTTCTTGGGGCTGATCCTCGAAAAGCTCGTCAACACCGTGGGGGTCGACGGGAAGGCCACCGAGCTCGGGGCCCACTACACCCCCCGGGTCGAGGTCGACCTCATGGTCCGGCTGGCCCTGGCCGAGTACCTGGCGCGGCAGGGGATCCCCCTCGAGGGGGCCTACCGGCTCATGCAGGGCGAGGCGGAAGTCCTCAGCCCGGAGCTGCGGGACCGGGCCCGCATGCTGCTCAAGGAGGCGAAGATCCTGGACCCCGCGGTGGGGTCGGGGGCGTTCCTGCTCGGGGCACTCCACGTCCTGGAGGAAGCCCTCGAGCGGCTCGGCGAGCCGCGAACCCTGAGCCTGAGGCGGGCCCTGATGCAGAATCTCTACGGGGTCGACGCGCTCCCCTGGGCGGTCTGGATGGCCGAGCTCAGGCTCTGGCTGGCCTACTTCGTGGAGCTCGATGACAAGGCGCGGGTATCGGGGGAGCCCCTTTTGCCCTCCCTAGGCCTGAAGGTTCGCCAGGGGGACAGCGTGCTTCAGACGATTGACAAAACCCCGCTCCCCGTCCGCCTTCCGCCAAACGACGCCGCGCTCAAAAAGCCCGGGGTCAAGAAAGCCTTTGACGAGCTGGTTCGGGCCAAGGACGATTACTTCCACAACCGGGGGGTAAGCCTCGAGGCGGTCGAGGAAAATGAACGGGTCTTTTTGGGGCGCTATATCGAAGCCTTGCTGGTGAGGGGCGGCCAGAAACAAGCGCTGCTCGAAGGTGTTCATGACCCAAGCAAGCAACTCGATGAAGTGCTCGAGCGCGCTCGGGCGCTCCTGGCTCAGAAGAAGCGGCCCTTCGTCTATTTCCTCGACTTCGCCGAGGTGCTGCTTGGCCCGAGGTGCGGCTTTGATATCGTCGTCGGCAACCCGCCCTACTTGAGCCAGCAGAACCTGCAGGACCTTTTCGGCCGCTTTTCGCCCAGGGACTACAAGACCAGGTTGCAGGAGGCGGTTCAGGAGGATCTCAAACGCTTCGGCCCCTACACCCATACCTTCCCGCCGCCAAAACCCGCGGGCCGTTCCGACCTCTACACCTACTTCTACGCTCGTTCCCTCGCCCTGCTCCACGAAAAGGGGGTGCACGCCTTCGTGGTCAGCAATTCCTGGCTTGACGTGCAGTACGGGGCCTGGCTGCAGCGGGTCTTCCTCGAGGCCGCCCCGCTCCGCTACGTGATCGAAAACCGGGTGAAGCGCTCGTTCGAGGCCGACGTGAACACGGTGATCACCGTGGCCCACGCTTTGCGAAAACAGAAGCTCCCTGAAGACTGGCCGCTGCTCTTCATCGTCGCCCAAAAGCCCTTCGAGGAGACCGACCTGCTGGAGGAAGCCCTCATGGCTTCGATCGAGGTTGGGTTTGAGCCCAAGGGGGCCCTCGCATGAACGCTCCGAAGATCGTGCGCCAGAACGAGAACGTGCGGGTGGTGGTCCGCACCCCCGCCGAGCTCTTTGAAGAAGGCAAAGACGACAAAGGAAAGTATGTCGGCGGCAAGTGGGGCGGGCTCTACCTCCGCGCCCCGGACATCTACTTCCGCATCCTGGAGAAAGCCGGGGACAAACTGGTACGGCTGAGGGATGTGGCCGTTGTTAATGAGGGTAAACCCACGGGGGCTAATGACTTTTTCTTTGTCTCTAAAGAGCAGGCAGCGCGTTGGGGGATAGAGCCCTTTTTCCTGCAAGAGGGGGTGATGAAAACTAAGGGGTTCGCCAGATACGAAATAAGGACAGAGTACCTTGATCGCTTTTTTCTGGCCGTAGATCGTTCTAGGAAAGAATTAGTTGGGACAAACGCTCTACTCTATATAGAGCACGGCGAAGCTCGAGGCTTACATAAACGTAAGACTTTTAAGGGGAAGCCTGAGTGGTTCCGGGTTAAGAGGCGGAAGCCATCGGATTTGATTTGCCCATGTGGGATCGGAGATACTTTCTTTTGCGCAATGAACAGTGCGGAAGCTATAAGCAGCAACAGTTATGCAGAGATTCGAGTGAACTTCCGTGAGCACCTCGTTCCAATTTGGGCGAGCTTAAATTCAGCGTTTGGCTGGCTCGGCATTGAAATCGTTGGGAGAAGTTCCCTCGGTGGCGGAATGTTGAAGGTGGACCCAATCGAGTATCGGCAATTAGCTGTGCCAAAGCCGGAACTGTTTAGCGGGTGTACGCGTACTGCTAAGAATATTTATGAAAAGCTTAAAGACCTTGAAGTAAAAAATGCTTTTGAGGAGCTGGGCTTCCCTCTGTGCCGTAATCGCCGCTGCCCCCACCTCGAACACCCCTACGAACACGTCCACCCCGAGGAACTTACCCTTGAGCAGGTCCAGAAGGCTTCCCCGGACCGCTTCGAGCTTGACCGGGTGGTCTTCGACGTGCTGGGGCTCACCGATGAAGAGCGCCTCGAGGTCTACCGGGCCGTGGCTCGGTTGGTGAAGGACCGGCTGACGAAGGCCAGGAGCAACACCAACGGAGGCTGAGGATGGGGGGGCAGGCGATGGAATCCATGCCACCGTTGCGCGAAGCGATCCTCCGGGTTCTCAGGGAGGCCGGTCGCCCCCTTCACGTGCGCGAGATCACCGAGGCCCTCCTTTCCTCCGGGTTGTGGCGCACCTCGGGGAAAACCCCCGAGGCCACGGTGGCGGCTCGAATTTATGAGCATCTTGAACACAAGGGGGCGGCGTCTCCGTTCGTCAAGGTTGGGCCGAGGACCTTCGGTGTGCGCGACCTGGTCACCGGTGCCCCGAGCGAGAACGCCGCAGGGGAAGAAAGTCCCCTCACCTTCCTTGAGGCGGCGGAGCGGGTCCTTAGGGAAATCGGCGGTGGCCGCCCCATGCACTACCGGGCTATCACAACGGAGGCCCTGCGCAGGGGATGGCTCAGGACCCAGGGCAGGACCCCCGAGGCCACGATGTACGCGCAGATATTGAGCGATATACGCCGGCGGCAGACTAGGGGCTCAAAGCCAAGGTTCATGAAGCTGGGCAAGGGCCTTGTGACGCTCGAAAGCGAGAAGGAGCCGGGGCTTGAGGCCCTGATTCATAATCACAACCGAAAAGTGGAGAAGACACTCAAAAAGACCCTGCACGCCATGGACTGGGCGGACTTCGAGGAACTAATCGCCCAGTTGCTCGGCGAAATGGGCTTTGAGGAGATCGAGATGACCCCGAAACGGGGCGACGGTGGCATCGACGTACGTGGCACGCTCGTGGTGTCGGGGGCCATCCGGGTGCGCATCGCCGCCCAGGTCAAGCGCTGGAAGAGGAACATCCAGGCCCCGGTAGTCCAGCAGGTCCGGGGGAGCCTCGGCGCCCACGAACAGGGGTTGATCATCACCACCAGCGGCTTCAGCAGGGGGGCTAGAGAAGAAGCCAGGCGACCTGACGCCGCGCCCGTCGCCCTGATGGACGGCGAGCAGCTCGTGGGCTTGTTGACTCAGCACGAGCTCGGTGTTCGCCGGCTGCCCTTTGACCTCTTGCGCCTAGAGGAAATCCCACATGAGTAGCTTCATCACCAACCATCCAACCAAAGACCTCGCTGCCCGACTTGATGAGCTCATTCCCTTCGGCAAGGAGCTCAAGTTCCTGGTGGGCTTCTTCTACTTCTCGGGCTGGCAGGAACTCTACGAACCTCTCAAAAAAGCTGCCCAGGAAAACCCCGACCTTAAGATCAAGGTCCTGGTGGGCATGAGCGTGGACCGCCACGCCGGGGGGCTCCTCGAGGTTGCCCGCCGGGTGAGCGGCGCGAAGAACGAGATCGCCAAGTCGTTTGCCGAAGAGTTCGCCCGGGCCCTTTCTGACCCCCGCCTGGACTTTCCCGACTTCCACGAGCAGGCCCGCTTTTTCCTTCAGCTCCTCGAGGAAGGCCGGCTCGAGCTCAGGAAGACCCGCGAGCCCAATCACGCCAAGCTGTACCTGTTCAAGGTCGATACTCCCCAACAACAGCTCCTTGCCGGCCCGGGCAAGTTCATCACCGGATCGTCCAACCTGACCCACGCCGGGCTCAGGGGCCAGCACGAGTTCAACGTGGAGATCGGGGACTACGGCTTCGAGGAAGCCGAGGCGTACTTCGACGAACTCTGGCGGCGGGCCGTCCCGCTCCGCCCCGAGGACATCGCCCGCCTGCGCGAGATCATCGAGCACGGCTCGCTGGCCGCCGAGCCCACGCCCTTTGAGGTCTACGCTTTGCTGATCAAGCGCTACCTCGAGCTCCTCGACCAGGTCGACAGCCACGCCAACCCGGAAGGCATCATCAAGCACGCTGGCTACCAGCCCTTCCCCTACCAGATCGACGCCGCCAAGGCCGCCCTGGCCATCCTCGAGGCCTACGGGGGCGTGATCCTCGCCGACGTGGTGGGGCTCGGCAAGAGCGTGGTGGCCTCCCTCATCGGGCGCATGCTCAACAAGCGCGGCATCGTCATCGCCCCGCCGGGGTTGATCGGGGAAAGGGGCGCGTCGGCCACCTACGGCTGGCGCAAGTACCTGGACGACTTCGGGCTCTTCGATTGGGAGGTCTTCTCCATCGGCAAGCTCGAGGACGGCCTGGCCTACGCCCAAAATCCTCGAAACGGCATCGAGGCCGTGGTGGTTGACGAGGCCCACCGCTTTCGCAACCCCGACACCCGCGACTACGCGCTCATTCGGGCCATCGCCGCGAACAAGCAGGTCATCCTGCTCACCGCCACCCCGTTCAACAACACCCCCATGGACATCTACGCCCTGCTTTCGCTCTTCGACGTCCCGGGAGCCTCGAAGCTGGCCCCGGGCAGCGACCTCCTCGCGCACTTCAAGCGCCTAACCGCGAAGTTCCAGTATTGCAGCTACGTCCTTCGCTTTTACGCCTCCCCGGACATCAAGCGCAGGAACAAAGCCCGCCGTCTGTTCGAGCAATGCTTCGGGGAACCGCCGACCGACCCGGAACGCGTCCGGCACCTGGCCCGGGAGGGGCTGGCTGAGGTGGCCCGGGAGGTCAAGCGCTTCATCGCCCCGGTTACCGTGCGGCGCAACCGCCTGGACCTCAAGCGCGATCCCCGCTACCAGAGGAGCGCCCCGCCCTTTCCCGAGGTGCGTCCTCCTGAGCCCATCTTCTACGAGTTCACGGAGGACCAGTCCGCGTTCTACGACCGGGTGATCCAGGACTGGTTCGGCCCCGAAGGGGCCTTCCGCGGGGCCATCTACCAGCCGGAGTTCTACAGGGAAGGTCTGGCGCCCACGGACGAGGTGGAGGGGGATCCGGAGCTGGCTCTGGCCGTGGAATCCCAGCGCAACCTGGCCAACTTCATGCGCCGCTTGCTGGTCCGGCGCTTCGAAAGCTCGTTCGGGGCGTACGTCCGCACCCTGGCGCGGATCACAGAGGCCCACCGGCAGGCGATCGAGGTCGTCGAGCGCACCAACCGCTTCGTGCTCGATCGCAAGCTCCTGGAAACGCTCAGCGACGGAGAAGATCCCCTGGACCTCGAGGCGTTCTTTGAGGAACTCGCCGCCGAGGACGAGGCCGCGATCGCGCGGAGAGAGCGCAAGCGGAGTCGGTTTTACAACCTGAGCACCTGGAACGACAAAGACCGGGAGCGCTTCCTCAAGGACCTTGAGGTCGACCTTAAGCTTTTGGAGAGGGTGGCGTCCGAGGTCGACAGACTGAAGCTCGACGATCACGAGCACGACCCCAAGGCCCGTTGTCTGGCCTCTTTTCTCAAGGAACGCTTCGCCAGGGAGCCCCGGCGCAAGCTGGTCGTCTTCTCCGAGTTCACCGACACCGTGGACCACGTGGCTTCGGTCCTGGAAGCCGCCGGGATCCGCGTGCTCAAGGTGAGCCAGGGCGTGGACGACTCCTTGATGCGAAGGGTGCTTCAAAACTTCGATGCTTCGCTTCCCAAAGAAGCCTGGCGCGACGACTACGACGTGCTCCTGACCTCGGACAAGCTCTCCGAGGGGGTGAACCTGGCTCGGGCGGGCACGGTCATCAACTACGACATTCCCTGGAACCCCACCCGGGTCATCCAGCGCGTGGGGCGCATCAACCGCATCGGCACCAAGGTCTTCGACGAGCTCTACATCTTCCACTTCTTCCCCACCGAGCAGGGACAGGAGGTCACCGATCCCAGGGCGGTGGCGGCGCAAAAGCTCTACCTCATCCACCAGGCTCTGGGTGAGGACGCCCGCATCCTGGACCCGGACGAAGAGCCTCGTCCCGCGCGCATCTACGAAAGGCTCACCGAGGACCCGGAGGCCCACGAGGAGGTCAGCTTCGACGTCCGGCTGCGGCTTTCGTGGGAAGCGATTCTTGCGGATCACCCCGGCATCGAGCGGCGCATCGAGCGCCTCCCCAACCGGGTGAAGGTGGCCCGCCCCGGCGAAGACAAGATCCTCGTTTTTTTGCGAAAGGCACGTGGGTTCTTTGCCGCCGAGATCGATCCTGCCCAAGCCCCCAAGAACGAGAAGTGGATTCGGTACCTGAGCTTTCCCGAAGCGCTCCCCATGGCGCAAGCGGAACCGGAAACTCCGCGCCTGGAGCCAAGTGAAAGGTTCTGGACCAACTACTCGGAGGCCCTGAGGCGCTTCGAAAACACGAAGCCCGAGCCCCTTCCCTCGAACTCCATTGAGCAGCGCGCTTTGAACAACCTGACCACGCTTTTGCGACAGTACAACAGCGCACTCTCGGAAGACGAGGCCCGCCTGGTCAAGCGGATCATCGACGACCTGAAAGGTCCCCGCCGTCTGCCGCGCTATGCTCTTTGGCAACTCCAGGCCATTGACCTGGGCACCGGGGCACTCGCCGAGGAGGAGCTGAGGGATGTCGTGAACAAGGTAGTTCGTGTGGCGGGCGCCTACGAAGCCCTTCTCGGTGGGGCGCACACGGTGGAGTTGCCGGAGGTCGTAGTGGGTATCGAATTCCGGCCGGGCGACCCGGACAGCGGGTCCTCGTCCGCGCTTTGATAACGCACGGAGGAGCTCCGGTTCAACCCCCCACCCTCGGCGGCAACCGGTATACGGGCACCCCGGGTCCGAACCCACCGCTCGGACTGAACCGCCACACCTCGATCGGCAGCCCCCACCAGAACTCCTCGAGCACCGCCGTCACCTGCTCTCGCTGGAGCCCCCCGAGCCCCACCCCGGGGTAGTTCACCGCGATGCGCAGGTCCGGGTTCCTCTCCGCGAAAACGGCGAGCTTCTGCGCGGCCAGGGCGATCAGGTCGATGCTGGCGCAGCCCTTGTAGTGGAACTTGGTCTGGAAGGCCCCGAGGCCCCGCTCCCGGTCCACCAGCAACCCGTAGACGTAGGCCCCGAAACGCTCGTCGTAGGCGCCTTCCTCCCGGGCGAGCCGGCCGAAGGCGGCCGGCGCCTCGGGGTCGAGCCGCTTCGCCATCTTGGCCGCGCCTGCGCCCATCACCAGCTCCCCGTTGCGCTTCACCACCCCGTTCGCGGTGAAGAGCCGCAGGTCGGGGGCGTCCTCGAGTTCGGGATCGAACAGGTTTCCGGTCTTGTGCTCCATCGGTTCCTCCCTATGAAAAAGCGGCCCCGAAGGGCCGCCTGCGGTGGTGGATCGGAGTCGGCCCCTCTAGCCCTCGGGCGCTCCCCCGACCTTTCCGAAGCCGCTTTGTTCCAACGCCCGGCGGACCTCGTCGTAGCGACGCTTCAGGCCCTCCAGGTCCTCCCGGGTGCACCAGTTCAGCACGATGCAGCGCTCGAGCTCCTTTTCGATCTCCCCGAGCCGCCGCAGCACGTCACCGAGCAGGGCTTCCTGGGCGGCGTAGCGCTCCCACCTGTCGGTCTGCCGGTAGCGGTGGATCGCCTCGAGCGCCTTCCGGGGCCCCCTCCGGGCCTCCTCGGCGGCCCGGGCCAGCTCCCGCACCGCGTCCAGCATTTCCATCGGCTCCATGCCCTCAAGCTAGCAACCGCCCACCCCCGATGACCCCGAATCTGAACACCATACCCTCCCCCCCGAATACCCTCCCTCAACCTCCCCAACCCTCTCCCCTCACCCCTCCCCACCCGCATCAGCGACCGCGCTCGCGCACGCGCAAGCCTACGCCGAAGCGACGAGGGGTGGGGAAGGAGGGCGGGTTTTGGGGTCGGGGGGTTGAGGGTAGGGGGAGGGGGGAGTATGGGTTAGGCGGCCCGGGGGCGGTGGGCCACGAAGTCGGGCCAGGTGGCCGCGCACTCCCCGGGGGTGAGGCCCTCCAGGGGGAGGACGAGGTCGGGTGCGCCGTCACGATCGAAACGCACCCACCCCCCTTCGAGGACCTCGAAGCGCAGGGGGCCGGGCCCGGGCAGGGCCTCCCCTTCGAGGTGGAAGCGCAGGGGCCAGGGGTCGTCTCCGGAGCTGGGGGCGTGGACGTAGGCGGGGACGGAGAGGTAGCGCCCTCCCCTGCCCCGGGCCACCAGGCGGTCCAGCCGCGGGAAGAGCAGCCAGTCGACCCGGTGCTCGGGGGCGAAGACGGGGCGGCGCAGGGTACGGGCCGGGTCCGCGGGAACGAGGACGACGGCCAGGGCATCGCTGGGTTTCGGCATGGGGTCTCCTCCATCGCGCCGCTGCGGGCGGCTCGGAGCCTCAACGCTCAAGCAGCTTGCGGATCCGTTCGTCCACGGGGAGCTCGAAGCGTTCGAGGAGGTTGATTCGGGCGTTGGGATCGACGGCGCGAATCAGGTAGTTGCGCCCGAAGGGCAGGATCACCGACGGCACTTCGAGGACCGGAGCCGGGTGGTTCGCGTACCACCCGTCGCCAAAGCTGCGGGTGACCCGACGGTTGGTGATCTGCTGCAAGACCTTTTCCGGGGGGCGGTGCACCTCCGGGGCGACGACCTCGAAATGTACGAAGGCCAACCGCGCGAGCACCCCTTCGGCGCGGGCGATCATCTCCAGGTAGGCCAGGGCGGGGTGTTCCGAGGCGTAGACGATCCGCTTCCCCGGCGCCTTGGTGTGCCAGCGACCGGACCCAAACGAAGCCCCCTCGCCGGCGAGGGGGTCGAAGCTGGGCTTTTGGGTAAAGTCGAGGTCGGGGTCGTAGGCCCGCCAGAGCACGAGCCTAGTAGAAGCCATAGACGGCCTCCTCGCAGGTGGCGATCACCTCTTCGTAGCCCTCAGGGGTGGCGAGCAGGTCGACCGGGCGCGCTCCGTCCAGGGCGCGGTTGGGGTGCAGGAGCCAGTTCCGGGCCCGCTCGGGGTCGCCGTAGAGCGCGGTTACCTTCTCGAGGGCCAGCGGAAGCAGCTGGGCCGTGGCCGCTTCGGAGGTCTTGAGGGATCGGTTGCGCAGGCGGCGGAAGTAGGCTTCGCGCTTCAGCCCGAGCAGCCGCGCCTGCTCCTCGCGGGTGAGGCCCAGGGGCTTAGCCGCCTCGAGAAAGCGCTCGAGGGCAGCAGAGCCGTGGGCTGCGGGAAGTGTCATAGTCGTACTCCCTTCAGTGGTAATATGCTACTACCTGGCGCCAGAGTTTTGGTGAGAGGTCCCTGCAAGGCCTGGCTCTTGGTATGGCGGACGGGCCTCGGCGGGAACGAGGACGACGGCCAGGGCATCGCTGGGTTTCGGCATGGGGCCTCCTTCCTAGGGGTTCAAGCGGCCTCGCGCTCCGGGGCCGCGGGGGCCTCGCCCGTGCGCTCGGGGAAGAGGGGGGACGCGCTTGGGGGCGGCGGCCAAGGCGGCGCGGGCGACAACGACGCCCTCCGTCATCCAGGTCGCGCCGCGTACGGCCCGCTCATCCAGCAAAGCGTTCGGCAATCTTGCAATCATACCCTCCCCCACCTTGCCCAGCACGCTGGCCAAAAGGGTGGTTTCTCCTCATCGATCGCGAAGATGCAGCAACCCCCGAGGGCCAGGTAGCCCTTGTACACGACCCATCACCTTGGCCTTAGGGAACTATCGGCGCTGGGCAGGAGGCCCACCCGCTCGGGCGTGGGCGTCTCGCGCCCTGGTCCCCTGCCTATCAAAACCCCTCCCTCCTTGGACTATCGATGGATCGTGCTCTGACTTGCCTGGGTACCCCGTTGCAAGAGCTTTGCCCAAACCTCGCGGCGACTGAAAGCGGGAAAGGTTGGGGCGATCTCGCGCGAGCGCGCTCCCGGATGGCCTCCTGGTTGGGGACAGAACCTGTACGGGAAACGGCTCCGCCCATCCCGTCGGCCGCAGCGGTAGGTAGGTGCTCATGGCCGCCACCGAAAGACGCACGGGGCGATTGCCTCAAGGATTAACCTCAGGTACACCGCTTTCAGCTTCTCAAAGCGTGCCGGCCGGCACGGCAGGGTTTTTAAAGCGTCCGCCTGAAGGGTCTTATCGACCAGGGCTTCTTTCCGCCGCTTGTCCTCGCCATCCAGGGCGTTGACCTGAACATCCGGTCCTTTGCCTTCAGGAGCAACCTCGCTGCCTTTAAGGAACAAGCCGCGCCAGGAAAAGTCTTGTAGCCCCTCCACCTCGCTGAAGACTCGCTCGTCGGGGGGACTCCACGTAGCACCTCCGCACGATGAGAACCCCCTTCAAAAGGCGCTCTCGTCGGAAAGCAGCCACACCTCACTCCTTTGGAATTGTTATAGTTTATATACCACCCTCCCCTCTTAATCTCGTGGTTAAGGATTTTAGACAGAGTGTTATTCTGAAGTTGCGATCGCCGGACTGGATGGAGGATGAAAGCACAGAATTGCCCAACGCTTTGAAGGGGGTTGCAGTGGAAAGGCTTCGGCAGGTTCTGATATGGGATCTTCCCACCCGGCTGTTTCACTGGCTGTTCGCGGCAGGTTTCCTGATCGCATTCTTGCTGGCGCTTACGTTCGATGACGAGAGCCCACTTTTCTCCTACCACTCACTCTTGGGGCTGATCGTCGTTTGGCTTGTTGTCCTTAGGTTTGTGTGGGGTCTCATTGGGAGCCGGCATGCTCGATTCTCCTCCATGCTTTTTTCTCCAAAGGAGTTCCTCGAGTACACCGTCGGTGCCCTGAGAGGGAATGCGCGCCGCTACGACGGCCACAATCCAGGCTCTTCCTATGTCGCGTTCGCGATGTTCGCCGTTGTGGTTGCATTGGCCGTTACTGGGGTTTCCTTGGGATCCGAGAACGAGGCGGCGGAGGATCTGCACGAGATTTTGGCCTATCTGATGCTCGCGCTCGTGGCGGCGCACATTGCGGGAATCTTGCTGCACACCATCCGCCACAGAGAAAACATCGCACTAAGCATGATTACGGGAAGAAAAGCGGCCAGCCCCGAGGCGGCCATACCCTCAGCGCAACCCCTTGCGGGCGCCGCCTTCCTTGTCCTAACTGGGGCATGGTCCTGGAGCTTGCTGGCCAGCTACGACCCGGCCACCAATACGGCCCGGATCCCTTTGTTGGGGAAGCAAGTGTACTTGGGTGAACCCGAGGAAGAGGGGGAAGAATACGAGCGCCTCGAATCTCCGGAGGGGGGAGGGTACCGTGAGGGCGATTACGATGACGACGAGCATGAATTTGAGGACGACGACTAATGGTCCAGATTGGATGGCCCACCGCAGTAAAAACGAGTCGTTTGGGCCAGGAAACGCTCGACGGGTCTGCATCCTATCCTGAGGCGGCGCTGACCTGAGCGGGTATGGGGCATTCGCACGCGGCGCTTCACGAAAATGGCGCCGCTTGAGCCCCTCTTGGGTTTTGCGGTTTCCGGCTGCGCCTGGAAACCATGCGCTCGATGCAACGTCGGCCGTTGTAGAAACACCGGTATTCGCCTAACGCCCCTGAGGCCCCAAGGCAGCGGCGAGGTCGGCGGCGGAGAGCGCGAGCAGCGGGTCCGCGGTGAAGTCGAGGGGCAGCGCCTCCCCATCGGGGGCGAGGTGCAGCCGGGTGGCGAAGCGGCCGGCGGTCAGGACGAGCGTCTCCCCTTCCAGCTCCAGGGTCACGGTCTTCGCGTCCAGCGTACGTACCACCTGGGCGAGCGGCGCGGCCGGCACCAGCCGGGTGGGGCCGTGGGTCGCGTCGGCCTCGATCGTGAGTTCGAGGTCCCGCTCACCGTTCGTTCCCGCCAGGACCAGCGCCCCGGGCCTCGGGGCGGGCGCCAGGTGGGCGTAGAGCGGCGTGGCCGGGCGGACGGGCACGAGCTTGGCCAGCCGGTCGAGGGCCCCCTTGAGGGCCAGCGTCTCCACGGTCACGGCGACGGCGGCGGGCTCGGCGGTCTCCTGCGGGCGTTCGAGGGTGGCTTCCATGTCGACTCCTTTCCGCCCCACACGGGGCTTGGTCCTGCAAGGAACGCGCCCATTCCGGGGCGCGGTCGGGGTAGTCTTGGGTTATACGAGGGGACGGGTATGCGTCCCCGGGAAGGAGGGGCAGGTGGAACAGCTGGGACTCTTCGAGGACCGCGGATGGCTCGACCCCGAGGAGCGCGCGGCCCGGGTCGCCCGGGCGCTGGCCGCGGGGGACGCCGGGACCCTGATCGCGGGCTTCGACTTCTTCCTGCGCGCCGCGGGCCACCCGGAGACGAGCCGGCAGGTCTGGGAGCGGGCGCTGGGCGACTTCCTCGCCTGGCTGTGGCTGTGGCAGGGCCGGGAGGGCCTCGCCCTGGAGGCCGGCGACGTGGAGGCCTGGTACGCCTCGCTGGCGAAGGCGGGCCGCCACCGCCTGGAGGGGAACGCGCCGCGCCGCCCGCTGGCGGCCGGGAGCCTGCGCTCCTGGCTGCACGGACTCGGGCGCGCGGTCGAGTACTTCACCTGGGCGGGTCACCCCTGGCCCGACGGGGTGCGCTGGCCGGCCCTTCGCAAGGACCGCGCCGCCCAGCAGCCGCCGGTGACCCACCGGGAGTTCGCGGCGCTGCTCGCGGCCGCGAACGCGCGCGGCGAGCCGGAGCGCACCCTGCGGCGGGCCCTCCTCTACCTGGCGGGGGACGCCGGGCTGCGCCAGCGGGAGATGGAGTACGCCCGCGTCGGGGACTACGCCGGGGGGCGGCTCGGGGTGCGCAAGACCCCCTACTACGTGCAGCGACGGGTCGACCTCACCCCCGCCGCCCGCGAGGCGCTGGAGGCCTGGCTGGCGCTGCGGGCGCGGCTGGGCCTGCCCCCCGAGGAGGAGGCCCTCTTCGTGAGCCCGGCGCGGCGGGTGCCCCTCGGGCAGGACGCCCTGGCGCGGCGCTTCGCGGAGCTCTTCGAGGAGGCCGGGGTCGGCAAGGGCCGGCGGATGGCCTCGCAGCGGCTGCGCTCGCGGGCCCGCGAGCTCGCCTGGCAGCGGCTCGGTAAGCGCGAGGCGGTGGCCGAGTTCCTGGGGGTGAAGCACCCCGAGGGGCCGGTCTGGACCCTCTAGGAGGAAGGATGAAGCTGAAGGTGCGTTTCGAGACCCCCATCGGCGTCCCCGTCGAGGCCGAGCTCGAACCCGGGGAGGACCTCTACGCGGTGCTGCGCGAGCGCGGCGCGGCGGGTTGGACCGCGGTGCGGCTGCGCTACAAGGGGATCACCCTGCCGCTGGCCTGCGAGGCCTGCTTCGACTGGCGGCTGCTCGGGGCGCGGGTGGTCGAACGCGACGGCTTCGTCGAGGCGGTCGTCGTCGGGGGCGCCGAGTACAAGCGCCGCGACCTCGCCGAGCGCCGGGACCTGCCGCGGGTGATCAAGTATTCCCGCGGGGCCCGCGACGGCGACCCCGCCCACCTGGTGGAGGCCTCGCGGCAGGACCGCTACGTCACCCTGGTGCAGTTCGTCGGCGACGGCCCCTGCCCGCCGGAGTTCTGCCGGAAGGCGGACCGCGCCTAGGCCGCCCGCAGGTAGCCGCCCGCGGGGTCGAGGCGCTCCAGGAGGTCGCGCAGCCGGGGCCGCGGCAGCCAGCGGCCGCCGCGGCGGGCCAGGAAGACCCCTTCGGAGGGGGTGGAGGCCTCGGTGACGACCAGGACCAGCGGCCGCGCCCCGGACTCCGGCGGCAGGTAGGGCACCGCGTGGACCCGCGGCGCCTCCAGGCCCAGCGACGCGAGGCGGCGGCACAGGTCCGGGAGCGACTCCGGGGGCAGGGCCTTGGCGCGCCGGCGCAGCCGTCCGAGGCGGCGGGCGCGCTCGGGTTCCGCCGCGAGGCGGGCCGCCAGGGCGGCCTCGAAGGCGGCGGGCAGGGGGCGGCCGGCCGTGGCCCGGATCCGCAGGTGGGGCGGGGGGTTCGCTCTTGGCATCGTCCTCCTTTCGTGGGGCAAAAGGAAAGCCCCCGCGCTCGCGCGGGGGCAGGGGCCGGGATCGGGGGGCCTGGAGCCTAGGGCAGCCGGGCGTAGTGGAAGCGGCCCCCGTGGTAGACCTGGAGCTCGATCTCGGTTGCGTCGGGCACGGACTTCCTGGCCCGGGCGAGGGCGTGGGGAAGGTCCTCGCCGGCGTAGAGGGGGATGCGGAAGGTTCCCTCGACCTGGGCGGAGCGCACGAGCAGGGCGGGCTCGGAGCCTTCGGCGAGGAGGTCTTCCGGGGGAAGGTCGGTGTAGGTGCGTTCGTTGCGTTTCATCGCTGTCCTCCCTGCAGCACGTCGAGGGTGCGAAGCAGCAGCCTGAGGCTCTGGTACACGCGCCAGTGCCAGCCGGCGCGGGTGGCGTCCATGAACCAGTAGCCGTCCTCGTGGAGGAGCTCGACCCGCCTGGGGGGCCGGGGCTCGCCGCCGCGGCGGTGGGCGATCGCGATCAGCGGCGGCACCCGCTCGAGGCGCCGCTCCTTGAGGGCCCGGGCCATTTCCTCGGGAGTGGGCGGGTGGCCCCGCTCGCGCTCGAGGTGGTCGGAAAGGTCCTCGTAGACGTCGGCCAGGAGGGTCAGGTAGAAGCTCCAGGGGCCGCGCTCGATGCCCAGACCGAAGCGGCGCCACTCGCCGCGGTACTGGATGCGCTGACCCAGGTTGAAGCGGTACCCCGAGGAGTTGGCCAGGAGGAAGTTGCTGATCTGGGCCCCGTCGCGCGACCGCTGGGTCGCCCTCTGCAAGGAAGAGCTCACGGTCGGCCTCCGGAGGAGGCGTTCGGGGCGAGGAGCCGTCGTTCCTGCTTGGGGAGGGGGTGTCGGAAGGGCGGTTCCCACATGGCTTTCAGCATGGCAAAGGAGGGGACGGGAATGGGCGCGAAAAGTGTCCCCCTGGGCGGGGGACGGGTGGGTGGGGGTGCGGGGCGGCTCAGGACGGTTCGCCGAGGCGCTTGGGCCAGGGGCTCGCGAAGCCGGCGGCGTGGTAGAGGCGGTCGAGGAAGGGGCGGATGGGGCGGGCCAGTTTCGCGTAGTATGCGTTGCCGAAGACCTCGTCATCGCCAGGAAGGTCCGTCGCGCGCAACCTCGCGAGCGGCAGCAGGGCCTCGACGACGAGCTCTTTGGGGTTGCTGGGGTAACCGCAGCGCGAGCCTTGACCGAAGCTCACGTGGGTGCCTTCCCCTCCACCGACCAGGGCAACGTAGAAGGGGGGCGCGAATCCGAGGTCCATGAGGCGCACCAGGTTTCGGGTAAGCGCCCCGAGGAGGCTCTTCTCGAGCTCGTCGACTTTCACGCAGAACGCGCTGCTCGCTTCGTGTCTGAACGGGCTAGCGTCCGGCAGCCCATGGAGCAGCTCGCCGCGGCGGGTCAGGTAGGCGAGTTCCTCGACGCCCGCATCCCCGGGGTAGGGTCGGGTCCCCAGGGCGCCGAAGTGGGTACGCCGCAGCTCGAGCGCCTCCCCGAAGCCCCCCAAAGGACCTGCAATCCTGGAAGGCCCACGTCCCCGGCGGCGAGCTCGGCCTCCCGGCCCAAGAGCAGCAGCGGCGCCGAGGCGACGTATAGGTGAAGACCTACGCTGCCCGCCTTCACTTTCACGATCCGGTTGTACTGGGCCGCGTCGGCGAGCTCCCGCGCCCGGGCGCGGAACCCCTCAAGGGCGTTCCGGCGGTGGGCCCGCACCCGGTCGATCTCCGCGGGGGACATGACGACGTTCGTGCGACCGTGCCGTTGGGGGTAGATGCCGTCTGCGAGGTGGGGAGCGTCGAGGCTCGGGGGGACCTCGACGACGAGGGCGTGCCCGCCGCCATCGAAGCGCACGACCGTGACGTGCGCGTCGACGTTGGGGTGGATGCGTTCGGCGAGGACGCGCCTGGCCTCCTCGAGGCTGCGCTCGGGATCTCCATCACCGAGCCCTACCATCTCCAGCGGGCGACCGCCTTCGGTCCTGACCCCGAGCACGACAAAGCCACCGTGGGCGTTCGCGAGGGAAGCCGCGGCTTCGGCGAGCTCGTGGTTCGAGGACGGCGTACCTGGGCCTGTGGGGAGGTAAACGAGGTGATGCCCGGCCGGCACGCGGTCGGCGACGAGTTGCTCGAGGACTTGGGCCGATATTTCTTTTCCGTCGAACTCGTGTTTCATATTTCCTGCGTACGGCCGGTTCTCGCCCAGGCACGTGTAGTAGAACACAACGTTCCGCCGGCGCACTCGAGGGAACTTTCAAACGGCGTGCGTTCGGCTTCCCAGGGCGCCGCGGCCGCTACGGGGTTGGGGCTTCGCCGTCGAGGGCGTGGGCGACGCGGCTGTACTCGGCCCCCGCGGCCTGGTAGAGACGGTCGAGGATGGGCTGGAGGCGGGCGGCCATGGTGTCCCTGTGTCGCCTCCATGCCTCCTGGTCGTACGGGCTGGGTTCTGGGGCGGCAACGATCCGAACGTCCTCGTCCAAGAGGAGCTGGTCGAACAATAAAAAGGGGTGGCGAACGTGCCGGGTCGTCGTAGGCAGGTCGTATTCTGGTCGGCCGCTCGCACGTAGCACGTGGCTTCGTGCATTGACGATGGCGAGGGCGAGGTAGTACGGAGGATCGAACCCGAGCCCCACAAGGTGTCGGAGGTTCTTCCCCAACAGCTTTAGCGTCTCCCTTTGAAGTTCTCCCACTTCGATGCACGCGGGGCTTTCCCCCTCCCGCTCGCAGTGCCAGAACGCCTCGAGGGGCCCCACGCCGTGAAGGAGCTCGCCTTCATGGGTGATGAGTGCGAACGTGCTGCTTTTGTGATGGGAGTCGGGGCTCGCTATCAACCCCTCAGCGCAAAACTGAGTGCTCCAGGAATTACCGAAAATACTCAGGGAACCTACGGCTGCGCGCGCCTCGGGTCCCAGGATACGGGTTTGCACGGCCTCGAATGCGGGAATCGAGGCTGCATAGAGGAATACTCCAGACCACGAGGAACTCCAGTAGTTCGTGGGTCCGTACCCCTTTCGCACACCTTCGACCCTTCGCTCGAAGCGCTCCCGCATCTTCCGGACCACGTCCCCCTTCTCGGTGAAGGCCCTTCGGACGTCCATGTACTCCATGGGAGCGGAGCTCCTTCCCGCCCGGCGGTAGAACCGCCCGTCGGCCATGTGCGGGGCGTTGAGGCTCGGGGGCACCTCGACGACGATCGCGTAGCAGTCACTCTTGAGGCGAACGGGGTGGGCGTGAACCTCGACCGCGGGTTCGGTGAGGTCGCGAATGGAGTTCTCGATGGCGGACGCGGCGCGGTCCGGATCGTCGAGCTTCATCCCCACGAGCGCCTTGGGGAGGCCGCCCTCTTCCTCCATGCCATAGATCAGGTAGCCCCCGTAGGCGTTGGCGAAGGCGGCCGCGTCCTTGGCGACCTCCTTTCGCTTCGCCTTGTCGTCGAAGTCCTCCTTGGCCTTGTAGTCGAGGTGGGGCCCCTCGGAGACCTCGCGGTCGATCAGCGAGTGGAGGTCCTCCTTGGCGAGCGCGGAAGTGGGCACCCCGAAGACCTTGCGGTACATGCTCTCATTCTAGGGGATCGTGGGGCGGGCCGGACGCAGCCTGGGATGGAAGGAAGGGGCCCAGAGGCCCCTTCCCGGTACGCGCGGCCGGGCGGCTAGGCCGCCGCGGCCTTGCCCGTGAGACCCGCGGCCCAGCGCAGCTTGGCCTGGGCGCGGTCGTAGGCGGCGCGGAGGGCCTTGGGCACGAAGCCCAGGCGCTTGAAGGCCTCGAGGGCCTCTTCCTCCTCGCCGTCCAACTTGGCGGCCGCCTCGAGCTCGGCCAGGGTCTCCCTGGCCCGACCTTCCTCGAGGGCCGCCTCGAAGGCGGCGGCGGGGTCGTACCGCTCGTCGGCGATCAGCTCGCCGATCGTGGTCGTCCCCTCCTCGCCCACGGGCCGGTCCAGCTCCAGCACGGTGAGGAGCTGGAGAGCCCAACTCACCCGCTCGGGGTCGGCCTCCCGACCCCGGCGGCCGTCGCGGGGCTTCGCGATCTCCGCCGCGATCGCCTCGGGGGTGGCCGGCCGGCCCTCCCCCTCGAGGCGGCGCGCGACCGCCCGCTTGCGCAGGCGGTGCACCCACTCGCCCAGGTGGGCGAACCCCTCCTGGACGAGGTCCTGGTAGCGCTCGAGCGAGCCGTAGCTCAGCTCGAAGGCCACCAGGTGGATCACCGGGGCCATGCCCCGGTAGAGCGCCTCCACCGCGGCGCCCCGCTCTCCGTTCAGGTACGCCGCCGCGGCGGCGTACATCTCGCCCCGGCTGGGGGGCTCGCCCGCCCAGCGCTGCAGGGACTCGAGGGTGGTGGTTGGCCGGTTGAGCCGGCGGTTCCTGCTGCTCTTCTCCATCTTCTTCCTCCCACCCCGACGGGTGGCTTGCCAGCACGACCGGGGTGGGCTTCCCGCCCCCTCCGGCGTACGGGCGCCGTCGGGGGCTGGTTCGAGCCTAGCGCACCGCGGGTCGGGGTTGGGCGCAAAAAAGGGCCCGCCGGGCCTTCCGGTGAGCCGTACGCTTTTTCCCTTCATTGCTGGAAGGGAGCCGGGGTATCATTGGGACCATGAGCGGCTAGACGCGAGACACCATACGCGAACCACCCGGACTGGGGGGTCCGGGCGGCGCAGAGCCAAACGTTGAGTGGGCGAACACCGTTAAGCCCACTCTACAAGAAAAAGGGCCTCTGCGCAAGGGGGAGCGTGTTGCCTCGAATCCCGGCAGAGCACCCTATCCGTCTCATCATGAGCAAGAGTTTCAATAGCTCGCCCCGTTGCGCAACCCTCCGCAAACCCAAAGATCCTCGCGAATGCCAACCGCAGCCAATGAGTTTTTTGCGTCCTCGGCGCAAATATTAGCCACAATAGCAAGGTCGCCTCCGGGGTAACTATATTTACCCCCATTACGATGACCTAATGTTGTAGCATTGAATCTATGAGCGGCTAGACGACGAGGCGACCACCATAAGCAAGCACCCGGACTGGGGGGTCCGGGTACGCGCAATCCGCCTAAAGCGCGGGGTTCAATCCCAAAGTTGAGCCCATCTTACAAAAAAAGGTGGATCTGCGCAAGGGGGAGTGTTGTCTCGAATCCCGGTCTGGCACTCGGGAGGTAGTATGCCGTTTGCGCAGAGCAGGACGACGATTTCACCGCCTTCGTTCCTCCGGAGGAAGGCCCGACCCGAAGACCTCTGGGCCGCGGGCGAGACGGTCCGCGCCTGGGACCTGATCCTGCCCCGGGACCGCAAGACCTTCGCGCTCGGGGTGGCCCGGGAGCTCCTGGCCGGCCGCTACGTGGGCCGCACCCGTCAGGCCAGGGAGCACGCCGAGCGGGTCCTCCACTACCTGGTCTACCTGGGCCTCCAGCAGGCCCAGCGCACCCGCCAGCGGCGCGCCGCCGAGGTGGCCGTGCACCTGGTGCAGGGGATGGCCGCGGTGCAACTGTGGCCCGGGGTCAAGGCCGAGACCGCGCGCAAGCGCTTCGGGGTGGCCCTGCGGCGCCTGGCGGCGCTGGGGCTGGTGCGCCACCGCGGCCACGTCGCCGACCTGCGCTCGAGCTCGGGTCGGATCCTCTACGACGGCACCGTGGTGCGGGTGCGGCTGCGCCCGGGCCGGGTGCGCGGCTTCCTCCCCGAGGACTTCACCCACCCCTGGCGGGACCTGGCCGCCGACCTGGCCGCCGGCCGGACGGTCCGCGCCTTCCTTCGCGCCCGCGAAGTTTCCCATACCTCTACCGAGGAAAGAGGCTTCAACCCCAACTTCCCAAGAGAAGCTGTTCCTTCTCCTCTACCCCAGGGTTCGACTTCGGTAGGTACCTGGGAAACTTCGCCGTCCGTCCCCCGGCCCCGCCGCGGGGGGCTGCGCGACGCGATCGTGGACCTCGAGCTGGTGGAGGAGGCCCGCCACCTCGCCGTCGACCGGGTGGCCCGGATGATGGCGGTGGCCCTCGACGACGCGGCCTCGGTGCGCTACTTCGCGGGCCTCGTCTGGCGCGCGCTGCGTACCGGCCGGCTTTACGGCCTCGCCCAGCAGCTGGAGCGGCTCCTCGCCGAGGTCGAGGAGGGCGGCGTCAAAAAGCCCGGAGCACTCCTCGCGTCGCGGATGGGGAAGCTGGCGGCGTAGGGGTCAGAGGCCTGCGAAGGTGTCTTCGGGGAACGCACCGCGCGTGGTGCGCACCTCCTCGAGGGTCCGCACCACGTCCTCGTAGAAGCGGGCGAAGCGGGTGCGGTCGACCTGGTGCCCCGCGGCGGGGTCGGTGACGAAGACCGGGCGGTACGCCTCGTCGACCACGATCCGGGACGCCTCGCACAGCCGGCCGGCGTGGTCGCGGCCCAGGAAGGACGCGTCGTGCCAGGGTTCTTGGTAGGGATCGTGGGGACGCTCGGCGAACACGGCCAGGTTGACGAAGCCGTCCCGGGCCGCCCGCCACAGCACCTTCATCTCTTCGTGGCCCTGTCCGGACTCGAGGGCGTAGTAGCGCGCCGCACCCAAGGCGTCGCGCACCTCGCACGACGCTTCGAGGCCCCTGAGTGCTTCCAAAACGTCCCCGGGCCAGGCGGCATCTGCGGGGCGCTGCGGGTAGACGTAGACGAAGAGCGCGGGCGGGATCATACGAGCTCTCCCCTTCCGAGGAGCTCGCCCTTCCCCTGCTCCAGGACGGCGCTGGGAAGCGCGTCGAGGCCCCACAGGTGGGTGGCCTCCTTGCGTATCAGCGATGGGACGATGTTATATGAAAGGCTGGCCTTGTGTTGGAGGTATCCGGCTATGGGTGGCAGAGAATGACCTAGTCCTTCAAGAGTTCAGCGATCTCTGCCATGAGCTCTTCCAGGCGCGCCTGCCGTTTACTATCGAGGGTGCGCTTGAGGGCCCGTGAGGCAGTTACCATCCGAAAGTAGCCCGCCTGGCGACTCTCGGGAATTTCCCGGGCGAGGTGCTCCCGTCTCCTCTCGCGACGAAGGCGACGCAACTGCTCCGCGCTCGCGCCGCCGAAAGCGGCGTTGAAGAGCTCGTTGTAGAGCTCGGCATCGTTTTCGGCACCCGCGACGATGTTGGCAGCCTCGAAACTCATCCGCCCTTCTCTAATCGCAACGACCAACTCGTCTGGCCAAAACAAGGTCTTGAGGGCCCGTTTTCGAAAGTGGTCGGCAGAAATGCCAAGGGTATCGAGAAGCCGGGCTGCCTCTTTTTCCTCGTTGTCTTCTACGCGCCCTTTGCGAATGCGATTGATACGGAAGCGCAAGTCTTCTTTCGTGCCAACCAGCCCTCTGCGCTGAAACAAGCTAAGGATGGACTGAGCAACCTCTACCGGGTTGAGGTCTACCCTGTTTAGGTTCTCTACGACCGCCACCAACTCTTGGTCCGAAGGAGCGATGTCGTGGGGATAAACGACCGCCTCGATCGCGTCCCACCCGAGTTTTCGTGCTGCCCGCAAGCGCCGCTCGCCCGAAATCAGGTGATACTCTTCTTCTGGAGCAACCTCGGAGACGACGATTGGTTGAATGAGCCCCAACTCGTCCATCGAGGCCGCCAACTTCTCGATTTCATCTTCGGTAAACTCTACACGCGGTTGCCCTCGATTCGGGCGGATCAACTCAAGTGGGACCCTTCGGACGTCGCGCCAGGTGCGCTTGTGTACAGGCTTGGCTTCACGTTTGCGCGCCTTGCTTCGTTCGACCATGGCCGCCATGCGCTCTTCGATGGCGGCAGCCGCGTTACGCTTCTTTGCGCTCACGCACACCCCCTAATAGATCCCGGCGTCGAGCGATTTCTTCAAGGATCTGGGCCACGGTGAAGTGAATGTCCCCCTCGGTGGGCCCGCTCAGCCCTACGGGCCCCTCGGCCTCCGATCGACGGAACTGGCCGGGCCTCAGGTGGACGGGGGAAAAGGCAACGCCTGGTGTTTCGCTGATCAGCGTCTTGAGGGTCTTCAAGGCGACTTTGTCGCCGCTTGTCCTGGGGTCGTACATCGTTGGCACGACACCAAGAAAAGTGTCCATCAATTCGGAATATGCCGCTTGGTGTTCGGCCTTCTCCATGGCCTTGAGCAACCCCTGGAGCCCCTTGATCGAAGTTTGCATCGGGATGAGGACGAGATTGCTAGCCGTGATGGCCATGTTCAAGACGGGGTCGTCGGTGCCTTTGGTGTCCATGACGACCAGGTCGTATCCCCGCAGGCGATGGAGCGCCTTCTCGAGCGCCGCCGTCCCCCCTGGTGCCCTCGGGATCACGTCCTTTAGGTCGTACAACGCGTCACCGGCGGGGATGAGGTCGATGCCATAAGGGGTTGCTACGGGTTCGGGAAGGCGGTAGGTCTCGTAGAGGTGCATGAGCGTGCGAGCCGCCGGGATGTGCCCGGCCCCCTCGGGCCAAATCCACTGGGTGAGAGTGGCTTGTGGGTCGGTGTCTATAGCCAGCACACGCAACCCCGCACGAGTTCCTGCAGCAGCTATTTCGCGCGCAATCGTGCTCTTCCCTACCCCGCCCGCCTCGTTGAAGACCGCCAAAACGGGTTTGGGCCGCTCAGGGGGAGGAGCAATTAGCCCCCGCTCCGCGGCGAGCACGTACGCCCGCAGCGTGGGCGCGTAGTCGCCCAGCTCTTTCCCCGACCGGTAGTAGGCGATGAAGCCGCGGCCAATCGCGCGTTTGAGTCTTGCCGAAACGGTGGTCGTACGAACCCCCCAGCGATCCGCAAGATCGGTTTGGCTAGGAAACCTTCCAGACTCCCAGGCTATTGCAGCGATTTCGGTAGCAAGCGATTCGTAGTCTATGCCCGTAGTGTTCTGCACGTTGATACGAGCATACATCCCGAAACAAAATAATTCAAGAAAACGATCCTAACAGCCCATTGCCACGCCGATTCGCTGCAACAATCGGCGTGGCTGCCCCTGCGGCTTCTTGCTAGAAAGGCGCCTGATCACAGGGGGCGCTGGCGGGCCGAACCTGGTCGCGGCCCCTCGTAGGGAGGACCGCCTATGCCCTAGGCGCAACACCCTCCCCGAAGGGCCGATGAGCAGGGGTTGGATCCAACAGGGCGCGCAGGTGATGTGTCGCTGGGGTTGATCGACGGACTAAGGCCTCCTGGGGGACAGCTGTCCCCCAGGAACACCACCCCCTTGTCGGACCGGAAATCACGCAAGGAGCATGGCTCGGTCTGCCGGCTGGGCATTTCGCAAGTTGGACGCCCCCGGGGGGACAGCTGTCCCCCCGGGGGCAGGGACAAGGGGGAGAAAGGATGCGGGTTGGTATCAGGAAACCCGCAGGCTTCGTTACAGGTTCCACAGAGAGGGCGCTACGGGGCACCAAAGGCTATCAAGGGCACGAGACGGCGCCACGTCGAGGTCGGCCGGCCGACGAGGGTTCGGTTCGGCAACCCAAGTACACGCTGCGTGCTCCTTGGGCTGGCGTGCCGAGAAGAAAGCGCCTCTATGCACGACACCACGTGCCGATGACCAAGACTTGCTTCTATCGTCCATATACATCGGCTTGTTCCAAGAGCAACTATGAGCAAGGCGGTGTGTTCGCCAGAAACTTACTGGACGAAAGCAACTCTCGCTAGGTTGTAATGGGACAGCACCGATAGGAAAAGCGCACGCAACTGCAAGCGGCGCGTGTTTCCGAGCGGGATACGAAGTTGGCGGCAGAAATGCCATTCAACGCACGAAAGGCTCGAAGGTGTTCTTTTGCGCTTTGCAGGCAATGGTTGCCGCCCGTTGGCAACCTGGGATTCACATACCCCAACCCGTCCAGAAACCGGTGACGGACACGCTGCGATAAGGAGCTAGCCCCAGGTTAGGGAGGGGGGGGGTGATGTCAAAGATCGGGCTCCCCGGAGAACAGCCTGCCAACGGTTTGGTAAACCAATTCCATCCCCCATGCCTCCTTGGCGATGAGGTCGAGGGCAGAGAGGTCTCCCGTCTCTGCCCAAAGGTAGCTCGGTGTCTTTAGCCAGGCCACCGCGTAGTCGAGGTCTCCATATAGCTCTTCCAGCATGCTGAGGATGTGTTGGAGCAGAGCCACGCGCTCACGGGCCTCTGGCGCCAATAGGCCGCGATCAAACGTCGAGAAGTCGACACCCAAGATCCCGGCCGTGGTTGCGATGTCGAGCCCCAAGGTATCCGCAATCGCCTTCCCGTCGCGGGCCCATTGCGTGCTCCGGAAGTTCATGGTCACACTTCTATCCTTGAAGTTGCTACCTCGGTCGGACATGCCGGTCTCCTTTACCTACCAAGATAAAGGGGCGCCTTCCCGAGAGGGCGCTAGATCGTGAAGCGCCGCGTGGGTGCCCTCGTGCTTCCGCCTGCTTCTGGGTCGGCATGCGCTGGGATCGGGGTGAGGGCGCACCAGCTTCTCGCTCCGATCGAGTCGTGCCGCGCCGAACTTCTTTGCGGCGCACCTCTCCCCGAGCCCGAAAAACCGGCAGGTAGGAGGCGCGCCGCTGCTTTTGGATTCCAGCCCCTCGCGTATCAAGGTGGAGTGGTGGCCCTGAGCGGGCCGACCTAGGCCTGGAGGAGCCGCCGGCACCACTTTTCGTTCTCGGAGCACTGGTCCGCTCCTGCGCGACGTCGAAAAGAGCGGAAGGGGGCGTGGGTACTCCGGCCCGCATCTCAACGGAGCCCTCAGTGGTGGTGGCTGCACATCGACGATTCCGTGCCCGGGTTGTTGCCCCAGCGGTGGCGAGCAGCTGTGTGTGGGCACGGCCACAATCTTCGACTTGGCGGTTCGATTCGTCCAAGGGCAGGTGCCTGCTCCAGTTTGCTGTTGACACCGAACGGCCGACGCGACGTGGGTGATCAGGTGCACATGCGTCGGTGGGGAAGATGTTCGATTGGTGAAGGCAAAGAACCTAGGCGGTTGGCCGGGGCCATCAAGCAAGGGGCGCCAAGCGAGCGGAGCCCATAAAGCGTCGCGGCCGTTTTACCAAGGGCCTACGAGCGCCTTAAGTTCACCTCTACGCTCACGCGAGCACCGCGGGGCCCGCCCTCGAGCAACCGGTAGACCAACATCGCGATCTGGTATCGGGTCACGTAGTCGTCGCCCCAGAAGGTTTCGTCGGGGAACCCTTCGACGATGCCCCGGGCTGCGAGGTTCTCCACGGCCTCCTTGGCCAAGTGGCCTTCGAGTACGTCCTTGAAGTTCGGGGTGGCGGCGAGCGCCAGGCCGGCCACCGCGTCGAGGAAGGGGATCAGTCGCTTCATACAAGCGCCTCCAGGGGCCGAGCATAGAAAAGCGCGCCCATTCCCCGGGCGCGCTTTTTGCGGACGGTGTTCTAGGGCTCGAGTTTGGGCGCGACGAGCTGCTTGAGCCGCTGCAAGAGCTCGTCGAAAACCTGCTTGGCCTCGTCGTCGAGGATGTTCTCCGGCCGCTTGAACTCGGCGATCGCGCGGTAGTAGCTGATCTCGACCTGTTCCCGGGGGATCTCCTTGGCCCTCTTGGGTCGCTCCGCCCTGACGAGCTGCTTGAGCTCGTCCTCGGAAGCCCCGTCGAGCGCCGCTTTCAGAAGCCGGCGGTAGAGCTCTTCGTCCCTGGCGACGCCGGCCACGACCGCGGCGGGCCGGTACGCAACCTTCCGTTCGCGCACGGCCTCACGGAGTTCCAGCGGCCAGAAGAGCGTGCGCAGCGCGGAGTGCGTAAAGTATTCGACAGAAATACCCAGCTGTTCGAAGAGTCTGGCGACTTCCCCGTCCTTTGAGGAGCGGACTCCTCGCTTGCGCAATCGGTTGGCCGCCGTCCTGAGCTCCTCTGCGGTGTCCAGGATGCCGCCCTTGCGCATCAGCTTGAGCACCACCTCCGCGAGCTCCACGGGCGTGAGGTCTGCGCGGTTCGTGTTCTCCATCGCGGCCACGAGGTCGAGGTCCTTCGGGGCGTCTCCCGGGGCGTAGACGATGGCCTCGATGGCCTCCTCGCCCAGGAGCTGCACCGCGCGCAGGCGACGCTCGCCCGCAATGAGCCGGTACCGCTGGCCGGCCTCGACCTCGATCACGGAGATGGGCTGGAGCAGCCCGTGCTCACGGATCGAAGCCGCGAGCTGCGCAAGCTCCTTTTCGTCGAACTCTACGCGCGGCGGATCCGGATTGGGCTCGATGGCGGCCACGGGAATGCGACTGAGCGCCTTGAAGCCCCTGAGGCGTTCCGGCGCCGGATGCCCTATCGGCGCCCACTTCTTCACGGCGGCCCGTTTGGCAGCAAACTCCTTCAGGGCGTACTCGGTGGTGACGTTGCTCTTCTTCTTAGCCATGGAGGACACCCCCAAACAGGTTCCTGTGCTGCGTGGTCTCGGTCATGGCCTGGGCTACGGTGGGGAAGAAGCTTCGTATGGTTGCGAAAAAAACAATCAACTCGGTCTGTATTCCTACAACGGCGTTCAACATGGCACCTCCTGCGCGATACTCGTACATATCACGCCCTTCTCGAGACAACACTAAGCGTGCAGGCGCTACCAATGGGCGCGTTTTTGGCTGCCCTGAGTTGCTGTCCGAAAGTAGCTAGAGAGAATGACCCGGGATGAAATGGCAAATGGCTACGGTCGTGGGATGAGCCAGGGCCGGGGATCGAAGCGGTGTTTAGCTTGAATAATATATAGTTACTGTAATTAATATGGCGCTTGTTCAAGAAGTTTACCCAGCGCATAGCCGCCGTATTCGCGACCGCCTTGGCCAGTGCGCGACCAGGAAAATAGGCTATACAGAGGCGACCAC
>Ga0256839_1001127_pt1 | contig 33204 bp, 33 predicted proteins | sample 354166metaG_FD_185968 | JGI IMG/M metagenome (GOLD analysis project Ga0256839, IMG submission 185968) | Hydrothermal vent microbial communities from Mid Atlantic Ridge, Atlantic Ocean - 354-166 | ecosystem: Environmental > Aquatic > Marine > Hydrothermal vents | place: Atlantic Ocean: Mid... | reverse complement strand
CCCTGCTGCGCTGGGACAATTTCCTCATCGTCAACCTGGACGACGACAGCCTGTTCCTGGCGCCGAACCTTATCTATTCGCTGACCGACAACCTGGAAGGCACGCTCGGCATACAGGCCTTCCACGGCGATCCCGGCACCGAGTATGGTACCTTTGAGAACCTCTACCATGTTCAACTGCAGCGGTTCTTTTGATGAAGACGGTAGCGCCCGAAGGACATCGTGCGGATGGAAACAGGCAGGGCAGGGGAGGACCTGGCCCACACGCGGGCCCGCAACAAGCCCCCCTGGGCCTGCGAGCGACGCCTTGATACGGGCCATTCCTGAACCCCTGAACACGGTGTAATTACAGAACAACTGACCGTTTATCGATTCGAAGATGCGCAACGGAGGCACCCGATGGAGAGAGGACTGAAGGAACTGCTGCACGACTACAGGGCCGACCCGGAGTCGGTCTTCAACACCTGGTTCATCAACAACGACGAGCGACTCAAGGCCTTCCGCTCCATCCGCCGCGGGGTCCGGGACGTGGTGCAGGACATCCGTCAGGGGACCTTCGGCAACGACTACAAGGGCTCGTCACTGGAGTTCGTCCTCAACTGCATCACCGAACAGAAGCAGGTGTTCATCGGCGCCTCGCACGCCTTCTACTGGAAGCCCAAGCTGCGCATTCCAGACATCTACGAGAACCCGGGCAACCAGCGGGCCTTCGGCCAGTTCCTGGAAAACTGCCACAGGGCGGGCAGTGAAGAACAACTTCTACGCGAAATCATCCGGCTCGATCAGTTGAACATCAAGGGACTCGGCCCGGCGGTCGCCAACATCCTGTATTTTCTGCACCCGGAAATCATTCCGCCCTTCAACACCGCCATCGTCAAGGGCTTCAACCGCCTGTTCGGGGAAAAGGTGAAACTGGGCTCGTGGCGGGAGTATCTGCGCATGCGGGAAGTCATCGTGGAAATGAACGACAGGCACAGAGAGCTCCTGTCGAGAGACCTGGGGGCGTTCACCGGCCTGTTGTTCGATATCGGCGTCAACAAGATCCTGCTCGACGAGGCGGAAGAACTCAGCGAGGCCGAGCGGAAGAAGATCGAAAAGCTGTTGAAGAAGCGCCATTCAGAGGTGCTCAGCGAAAAGCAGCAGGAAGGTCTGCACACCGAGATGCAGTACCACCTGCTGAGAATCGGTCAGGCCCTCGGCTATGACGTGATCAGCGCCTCCAACGACCGCTCGCGCTGCCACGACGGCAACAGCTTTTCATTCCTCTGCCTGCCGGCGTTTCCGGAAATCGATGTCGATGCCGACACCCGCAACACCATCGCCCTGATCGACGTCATGTGGTTCGAAAAAGGCAGCAGGCGCATCGTCAGCGCCTTCGAGGTGGAAAAAAGCACTTCCATCTATTCCGGCATCCTGCGCCTGACGGACCTGTATCACTCCTTTCCGGAAGATCCCTCGACGCTGTTCCTCATCATCCCTGACCAGCGCGAGAAGGAACTGCTGCTGCAACTGCACCGGCCATCCTTGCGCAGCAGTCACATCGAGATGCACTACATCCTGTTCTCCGACCTGCGTACCCACTGTGACGCCATCTGCACCTTCGGTGAGAGCAGGGAGACCATCAAGAAGATTGCCCGGGTGGTGCACTGACTGGCACCAGGTACAGGCCCACCCCCTAGTGCGCATAATGTATATTATGTTAAATTGCCTGCTTCATCCATATCTCGTTGCTTCATGGAATTCGCTCAGAACCGGCGAGCGAAGCATCGGCTGTGTATCTCGAAATGAACTGTTCCAGTGCCTGTTCGTAGTGCGGTTGGCTGCGCAGGAAGCCTGAATTGTGATCCCCCTCGATGACGACGAAGCGCTTCGGTTGACTCGCCGCCCGATAAACCTTTTCTCCCAGGCGGAATGGGACGATGTCATCCTCTGGGCTGTGCAACACGAGCAACGGTGACGTTACGCCCCGAAGATGTTCCGTCGTGTCAAACGTGAAACGCAAAATCGTCAGGTATGAAAGTGCTGGGAGAATCACGTTGGCCATGTCTCGCGCTGAACTGAATGCCGACTCGAGGATCACGGCACCTGGCTGGACTTCCGAAGCCAGATTGCTCGCCACCGCAGCGCCCAACGATCGTCCGAACAGGATGATGTTCGCTTCTTCGATGCCCCTCTCCACCGTCAGATATTGCCAGGCGGCCCTGGCATCCTCATAGAGGCCCGCCTCGCTGGGTTTGCCCTGGCTGTGTCCGTAACCACGATAATCGATCATGAATACGTTCAACCCAAGCCGGTGAAAGATCTCCACGGATTCACGCCGGTGGGATATGTTGCCGGCATTGCCATGAAAGAAAAGCAAAACCCGGCCGGACCCCGGATGCGGGATGTACCAGCCGTGCAGCCGTGTGCCGTCCCGCGTCTCTATCGAGACATCTTCAAAGGCCATCCCCCACTCTGTCGGCGTGGTGGAAAGTTCACGGTACGGGAAGAAAACCATGCCGGGTTGTAGCAGATACAACAGGCTGCCCACCAGAAGAAGGATGAGGAGCAAGCTGGTGATGCCGCCTTGGATGTTGTTTCTCATGCGGTACGCCTGCTGGGCTCATGTCGAACCCGGCCGGAATGAGTCAGTCCACCACGACATGAATGATTTCGTCCAGCAATGACTCGACGGCGCTCAAGGCATCTCGTGATGCAAGCGATCCCACCGGTGTGGGTCGTCGATAGGCGAGCCAGACAATATCCGGCTGCTCTGGCAACACATAGATGAAGATAATGTAAGGACAAAAAATGATGTTGTGTGGATCTGCCTCCATCATTTTCCGGGATAACGTGGCGCTGCAGAATTCCACGGCCTTGGCCTCGAGAAACAGGCGCTTGCTCGACTCTGCTGCGCTTCGGGTGCGCTCCAGCATGTTGCCGATGTGAGAGACATGATTGATGACCAGTCCCTGCCCGGTAATCGCCAACTCAAGGTCTTCCATGACGTCTGCGAAGTCGGCCTTCAGGGCATAGCGCTTCGTGTGTTCCTGCACGAAGAAATGATCATCGCCGGATGATTCGGCGCCTGCGCCAAGGCCTATCTGTGGCCAGCAAGCGGCAACCAGCAGCAACACCATGGCCAGGGCTGGACGCTGCCGTTTTATTGGTGATTTTCTCGTCATTTTAGTGACCTGCGCATACTTGCCTGCCGGCGGCACCGGATTCGGGTTGCACGGTGTCACGGCAACCCTGGCAACACCCTGCCGGCCTCATCTCTGATCTGCCAGTCTCCGCCAGGTAAAGTGCTCATACACCCCGGACCAGTACATGCCGAAGCCGATGGCAAACAGCAGTTCCTCGATGGGCATGAAGCCAACGGTGATGCCCGACAATACCTCCATGTTCCAGACCCTGTCGATATAGCCTGGCGCGCTCCATTCCAGGCCAGCGAGAAAAATGGCGTAATAGACCAAGAAGAGCAAACCACCTAGCCAGGTTTTGCGCTTCAGGTCCGGCCGACAGAGGATGGTCGCCACCGCACCGGCAAACATGGCCAGGATGGAGGGATAGATCGGATTCCAGGGAAAGAAATAGAGCGCGACAAACACTACAAAAGGCGTTGCCAGTGCCTTGTAGTGATGCCGATGCAAGGGATGATGACGCTCATCGCTGCCCACCGGCTGAGGGATCTTTCTGACCAGCAGGTTGTAAAATACCGAACCGATGCCGCCGATGCCGAAGCAGAAGATCAGGCTTTCGATATCAAAGCCGGTATCCCTGGCCAGATCGAACAGGCTGGGCGGCATCCAGTATTCGGGCACGAAAAGGGGTTCGCTCAGTCCGAACGGCATCGTAAACAGGCTGGCCCACAACATCGCCCGGCGCTGTGCGGGAAACGCCAGATAGACCAGTGCCCAAGGAATCAGGAATGCACTCGACCACAGCAACCAAACGTATTGATCCGAATTCATGAACTCCCCTCTTCTCTCTCTTGTCTGAGATCACCCGCGTGGCGCGGTCTGCAGGTGATCATGATAACGCCCAGAAAACCACTTCATCACCCTCCATGGCGGTGCCAGGGTGGTATGTGTGATAACTAGTAAGCCGGCGCCAACCATGTCGTGTTCAGCCGGCATCCGCCCACCTGCGACACGGCGGCCAAGGGAACACCCCCCTTTGCCGGCGAGCGGCGCCTTGATACGGGCCATTCCTGAAGCCCTTCACTCGTCATCGCTGCCGTTTTCGGCGGGCTCATCATGGACGAGTGCGACCAGTTTTTTCGGGTCCGATCGCAGGGTGTCGAGATAGGGTCCCAGCAGCGCTTCACACTGTTGCTTGGCGGCCATCTTCACCGTGTTTCCTCCCTCACTGAGTGGCCAGGTAATTTCCGGAAGATCGGGCTCTATGACGATCACCGGCGCGCCACAGCCACAGCGACAATGGCGGAATACCAGGGGCTGGTCGCTGAGGTACCAGGGACGCTTGCGATAGAGCAACAGGTAGAGAATCTCCACCAACGACCAGGGCTGGCGGAGGGCATGGTCGAGCCCCTGGGGGCCTTCGCGGCGGCCGGAAGTATGATGGACGATCAGGGCATCCAGTTGATGTCGGCAGCAGATGGCCTCCGTGGAGGCCAGCTTGATGGTGGCGCCATCGCTGAACAGTTCGCCGTCGATCTCGACCGGCCGGTACAATATCGGCATCGCGGCGCTGGCCATGATGCGGGGCGCCAGCTCACCCGACGAGAACAGGGCCTTGTCGCCCTGGGTCAGGTTGGTGGCGAGGCTGTAGAAGGGAATCCGGCATTCCTCGAAGGTCTGCACGGCGAGGTTGCTGCGAATGAATTCAATGGCTGTCGCGGCATCCGAAAAGCCGGTATAGCCCCGCCCCTTGCGCACCACCATCTGCCAGAGGATGCGCGACCAGGAGTCGGGGGTCCAGTACTCCGATGTCTTCACCCTGGCGAGGCGATCCGCCCACTGGTGCAGATCGGTGCCACTGGCATACACGCCGCCCACCAGTGAGCCCGCGCTACAGCCGGTCACCGCGCCGATCTCGATACCCAGCTGCTCGAGGGCCAGTAAAAACCCGGTATGGGCAAACACCCCGCGCCCACCACCGGAGCTCAACACCACACCAACCTTTATTTTTCTTTTCACATCTTTTTGCATAAAACCGTCCACGAATAAAAGCCTGTCGAAGGAATACCAATGGCTGATAGCAAGCCGGCATAACGCGTGTTCAACCGGGTTATCACAACCACCGCCTGACACTCCAGCCCAAGAGTTCGGCCAGGCGCGGCAGCCAACGGCGTCGTCGCCAGCGTGTTACACACACCGCCGAGGCCTCGGTCAAATCGGCCTCGAACTGGGCCTGCAAGCGGGTGCACAGATCCGGGTCCCGGCTGACCAGATTCAATTCGTAATTCTGGAACAGGCTGCGATAGTCGAGGTTGGCGGTGCCCAGCGTCGCCCAGTCCCCATCGACGATGGCAACCTTGGCGTGCAGCATCCGGGGCTGATATTCGTAGATGTGGATGCCGGCATCCAGCAGATGGGCATACACCGCATTGGCCGCCCAGCGCGCCAGGCGCACATCACCGGCGTGCGGCACCAGCAGGCGGACCTCGACGCCCCTTTTCACGGCCCCGATCAGGGCCTTCTGGGTACGGTGATCCGGCACGAAATAGGGTGTCGTCAGGCACACCTGCCGCCGGGCATGGCCCAGGGCGTCGTTGTAGATACAGGCCAGGCGCCGCCGGCAGGCGCGGCTCTGGTTGGGCACCAGGATGCTGCTGGCCTGTTCATCCACCACGGGCAGGCGCTCCCGGTCGCCGCGCCAGAAGGCGTCGAACAGCTCGGCGGCCTGCCGGGCCAGTTGACCCCGGAAGGCGGCATGGGTGTCCCGCCAGCGGGCCACCCCGTAATAGCGTTGCGAGCTTTGCCGGTGGATATTGAATCCTCCCAGAAAGGCCTGCCGACCATCGACCACCAGCAGCTTGCGATGATCACGTCGGTTGTAGCGCAGCGGCTCACGCCAGTGCCAGCGGTGGAAGAAATGCACCTGCACACCCGCCGCATCGAACTCGCGGCCCAGGAAGTGATGAAACTGAAACAGCGATCCCACTGCATCCGCCTGCAAACGCACCTCCACGCCCGCCCTTGCCCGCGCCACCAGCGCCTCGGCGAAGCGACGGCCGATTTCATCATCGGCAAAGATATAGGTTTCCAGCCATACCTGTTTTTGCGCACTGTCGATAGCCGCCAGCATGGCCTCGAACAAGCGGTCCCCTTCGGTGAAAAGCTGGATGGCATCACGCCCGGGCCTGGCCTGCGAGCGTGGATTGCATGAACAACTGTCCACGGTCATCACTGCGTGCATCAGCGTTGCAACACATGTGCCATGGCTTCACGCGCATCGAGTTCACGCGTGCCATTCCCCGTGCGCAGGAAATATCTGGAAGTCTTTCCCTCCTGCAAATAGACCGGCACCGGCGACGGCTCGATGATCACCCGACACACGTCCTTGCCCTCCAACTCATAGAACACACAGTGGACGAAGGCGCAGAGTTCCGCCCCCATGCGCGTAGTGACGATATCGGTGATGCAGCGCTCGAAACCATCACGGCCCTTGTGTTTGAGAGTTTGGTAATCGTGCTCCAGTCCCACCACCTCGCCATCGTCAGTCACACCAATCAGCAGGCTGCCGCCACGATGATTCATAAAGCCGACCAGCGTCTTTGCAATCACGGTTTCGAGAGCGCGGTTGGACTTCTGTTGACGAAAGTCCCAGCGAACGGACGCCTTGAACTCCAGGTGTTCACCCTCCCCCGCCTTGACCAGAAAAGGGAGGTCTTCCGCCAATTCCTTTTCCATGAAATGCATCGCGCGCTGTTGCCTGACAAGTGCCAGGTGATAGATGGCGAAGGCCAGGCCGATGCCGCCGCCAATGAGGGCAAAGATCAGACTCATCGGCAGCATCTCCAGCACAAAGGCCGAATCGAGACGAGAGACAAGGAACCGCCACAAGCTTTCATTGCCGGCCGCCAGATCATGACGGAACTCGAACCAATAGACGATCTTTGTCAGCGGATGCAATACAAGGATGCCGATCACTGCACCCGCCAGTGTGTGAATCACGATCTCTCGAGGATTATTGAAAAATGCTTTCACTCAGGATCTCCAGAAAAGCCATCACGAGCAGCGTGTTGCGGACAGCCCCGGCACCCCGGTTCCACATTTCATGGCACTGGGCCAGCTGTCCGGGACGTTGACGCAGCGCGGGAACCATGGATGGCGGCCGCGGTTTGTTTTGAGCCACAGCCTCTCAATCCGTGCGCCCGGTTCCGCGCCTTTCACGAGTATCTGCTGACAGAAACTTCTCGATCTTGAGGAGACATCTCTCACCATTATCATTTGAAAGAAACATGCCACCGATACCCTCTTTTCCTGCATGCACCACCCAGCCGTGCAGCCAGCCACAGGGTGACAATTCGAGTTCCACCATGGTGCGCGCCGCTATGGCCTTTGATGTCAGGTTGATAAACATGCCCTCAGTGGAGATATCGCGGGTTGTGCCGTTCAGGGCCAGACCGCTGCGATTGCGGACAACAACATCCAGTGCGATTCGGCAGCGTTTTTTTCCGCGATGTTCCAGCATCTTTCTCTCCCATCGGAATCAACAAGCGCCTTATGTACACGGCCTCAATGGTGCCATGGCGCATGTTGTTCCGGACTTTTTTCTTGCAGAAACCAATCACAATACTCGGGCGTCATCCATGGCGGCGTTTCTCCTTTCCACCCCGCAATGTAACAACGTTGTAGATCGGCACCCAGAGAAGGGCGAAATACCAACCGTAACCATAGGCCTCCAACAACCCGAGAAAAAAGCTTTTCCAGCTGAGCCACTCGAAACCGGGCAAAAGCGTTTGCCATGCTTGGTACATGGCGAGGTCGGGAAGGAAGAAATCGAACGCAACACATAACGCAAAACTGATCGCCAGGGTAAGGCTGGTGGCATGACCAACGCCGAGCAATGAAATCCCCTGTCTGCGACGCTCACCTGTTGTCATGATCCAACTCCTTTTCTTTATTGAGATAACGTTCAGGGTCGGCATCGAACTTGTCGAGGCAGTTCTTGCTGCAAAAGCGATACAGCGTCCCCTGATGCATCTTGCCATAGCCCTGTTCGGTATCGACTTCCATATCACAGACCGGGTCGATGTATTTTTCTGTGCTGCTGCCATGAGCATGACGTCCATGGCCGTGCACCATGTGCGCACCACAGCCAAAGCGCATCATGAGGTAAATGAAAGCGGCGAACAGCAACAGCGAACCCAAGCCTTCCATATCTCTTCTCCTGGTCTGTCATTGACCCGGCAACCCTATATTGCTGCCGATAACATCAGCTACGGTACCTCTTCGTCACGTACCTGCACGGTGAGAAACGCCTTCCATTGATTGCGAGGCGGAAAAAATGCCGGGGTCTTGCGCACATAGTCGTTGTATTCTTCGCCAAACTCCGCCTTGGCGCGCCGCTCTTCGTTGCGCGCCAGGCGCACGTAGGCATAGAGCATAATCGGCGCCATCAATACCGTGAGCAGTGTGGGCCACTGCACCAGAAAGCCGATGATGACAAGGAACAGGCCCGTGTACTGTGGATGACGAACATAGGCATAGATGCCATCGGTGACCAGGCCGCCACGAGCGGCATGAATCTGCGTCCAGCCTTTTGAAAGCAAGGTGTAACCCATAAGCATCAATACCAGACTCAACCCCATGACCAACGCCCAGGCCAGGGTTGAACCGCCGAACACCACCACCCAGAGGTGGCCGAATTTGTGGCTGAAGGGTTGCAGGACTGGATATGCATCACCCAGCCAGCCACTCAACAGATAGATGGTCAAGGGAAAACCATACATTTCGCTAAACAGGGCCACCAGAAAGGCGACCACCACTCCCATGCTGCGCCATTCCTCGCTGCCTCGCGGCTTGAGGAAACTCAACATGAAAAAGAGGAAAATTCCGGCATTGAAGGCAGCTACCACCCACATGCCATAGGCATATTCCGTTCCATCCTGCATCAACCAATCCTCTTCAACCAGCAAGCACTATGAGGCAAGTGGCTCCAGATACATACCACATTTTGGGCAACGGCCAGGCCCTTTCTCTCTGACCTCCGGGTGCATGGGACAGGTGTATATTGTCGTCTCATCACCTTCTCCCTCGGAAACAAACTGTCCTGGTTCGGCAAGGAATTTGTTCAGGCAGCTTTCACTGCAAAAATAGTGCCTTTTGCCTGCATATTCCGTGCTGAACTCAGAGTCCTCACTGACATGCATGCCACATACCGGGTCCGTTTTCATGATCATTCTCCTTTTCCAGTCGTGTTTCACAGGATCCTCCCTCAGCTGCTACCGCGAGGAAAGGTGGATCTCATTCGTCAATTCGTCGACTCAATCAGATAACAGATTGCATCTCCATCGGGTTCACCATCCGGCATTGATTTCCATTTTTCCAGCGCCTCGTCCATGCGTTGCTGCAATCGGTTCAACTCGACCAGCCTGTCCCTGTTCTCATTGATACGCTGTTGAATAATCCGGCGTACGATTGGGCAAGGTGATTCACCCACACTGCTGTGATCAAAGATGATCTGTATATCGTGCAACGTGAACCCAAGCCCCTTGGCCCGACAGATGAACTTAACCTTTTTAACATCATTGCTGTTAAAGAGCTTATAGCCATTGTCAGGATTACGCGAGGGATTCAGCAGGCCAATGCGCACATAATGGCGAATGGAGTCTGGTGTCGTTTGCGCCACCTTTGACAATTCACTGACGGTTAACATGTTCTATAGCCCTTGATCCAATTGGTATGTCCTAAGCATAGACCCTGGGTGCTGCACACAGGTCAATGACTTTCTTCATGGACATGGTTGTAGGTGATACGCACCCTTCCCTCCGTCACGACTTCTTCCACATCCATATTTCCGGCAGGGACGACATGATCAACGTCCGAACCCGATCATCCAAGCATCGGATCATTCATGAGGATAGTTCACTAGCACAAGGGATGGAAAATTCACGTAACTGGCCCGCAGTGTTTATATCCTTGCCATGCCGCAATCCTGCATGCCGAACCCCTGACCAACCCATGGGTTGAAGCAGGGTACTGGTCACGTATATAAGATGTGGAAACCGACGACCCGGACAAATGAGAAAGGATATTTTCTTCCTCGGTTTGTGCAGTATACTGATGGAGCCTCGTCATTCGACGGCCTGGCGAGAAGCTCAAAAACAACAACCAATAAGTGGGTGTCATGAAGAAGAGGATCGTCATCATCGGTAATGGCTTTGCCTCCCTGTTTTTTGTCGGCTATTTCCTCTCTTTACCTGCGTTTCCTGTCATTGCCTTTTTTCTTCGCCGGCTCTATTCGCGCTATGACATCACCTTGATCGGCAATGGTCAGTTCACCTATTTTCCCGCCATACCCGAATTCATCATCGGCAAGAAAACCAAGGATGCCATTACGCTGGATATACGCCCATGGCTGTGGCGAAGAAACATCCGCTTTGTGGACGATCAGGTCATCGACATTCAGGATGGTGGAAGAACCGTGCTGACGACCCAGGGCCGTTTCACCAACGACGCCCTGTTCATAGGCACTGGCCCTGCCTTCAGGATCGACGATATTCCAGGCACAGGCATTCATACCTTTTCACCCTGTTCCGGGCCCGACGATATGGTTGCCTTTATGCAAAGACTGGACGCGTTGCAGGCAGGCATCATCTATGTAGGTTTCGAGCTCAACAAGCGCGATGGCTTCGTCGCCGGCCGCGGCGGACAAATGTATGAGTGCGCCTGCCTGCTCGACTATGCACTGAAGAAAAGGGGCCTGAGGGACAAATTTGAGATCCATCTTTTTTCCCCAGACATAGAACCCGGAGAGACTGGCGCCATCACCGACAGACTGCTGGAGCGCGGCATCATTCTCGACTATGGCTACAAACCGGCTGAGTTCGTCAAGGGCGGCATGATCGATGCAGACGGCGCTTTCCGCGAGGCGGATCTGGTCCTGTTTACATCCGGCATCAAGGCGCCGGAATGGGTGGGCGAATCCTGTCTGCCGGTTTCCGTTGGCGGCCACATCGAGGTCGACAAGTATGGTCGCGTAAAGGGACTGGACAAGGTTTTCGCCGCCGGTGACTGCAGCAATCATGAAAATCCACCGCCCTGGGTACCACATCAAGCACATATGGCGCAATTACGCGCGCAGGCGGCCGCCAGGAACATGCGGCTTGTGTTGAAGGGAAATGAACCTGTGCACACCTATCGTTTTGAGCTTTCCTGTATTCTCAACATGGAAGACGATGCGATGTGGCTGCATGCCGCCAGCGATGACCGACCTCCGTTCTGGAACATCTTCCCGCGTCACTCGCGCAGGCTCGTTCAAGTCAAGGATATGTTTGAGCGCTTGTACCTGTTCTATTTACGTCATCTGTAGCCTGCCCTGCCACGAGGATTGGAAATGAGCACATTGGCACAATATGGACTGCTGCTGGGCCTGATCACGGGCACACTGGGGTTTGTCCTCAGCCTGTATGCACTTGCCCGCGCCATCGCCAGGACGCGCCAGGAATCCGCCAAGGATGTACCCGCAAGCGCGGGCCAGCTATCACGCGACCCGGTGTGGGTGCGTTACCACGCGCGCTACTATGGCTATGCATTGTTGTTCCTGGCCTTCGATATGGAAATGGCCTACATGTATCCCTGGGCGGTGGTATACAAGCAGGTGGGGCTGGTTGCCTTACTCGACATGGGCGTCTTTCTCGCCATTTTGTTTCTGGGCTTGTTGTATGGCTGGAGCCAGGGCGCTCTGCGCAGGCAATGAACGGAGACGACGAATGATCACCGGCGCCCGACAGGGAAAGCACACCGGACTGCGGCGACTGATTGCGGCAGCGATGGCCCATGACCTCGGTACCTTTGTCATTCCCGGCAGCGACATTGCACGCGCCCATGGGCTGGATATAGAAGCGGCCGGACTGCAACCGGTTGCCAGTCCACGCCATGCCAGTGTACTGCTGGTGGTGGGCACATTGCCCCCGGCGCTGCGCGACGCCGCGGCGGTTGTTTATGCCCAGATGATGCGCCCACGAGCAATATTCACCCTGGGCGCGGAAGCCCTGCCACCGCTGCCCACCGCGGATGTCGCCACAGGACTTTCCCAGCAGGCTCTGCTCGACGGTGTGCAGCAGTTACGCCATGCCTTTGCTAAGGGTGCCTTTCGTCCGGACATCGCCGACTTCGACGCGCCGGTGTTGCAAGTTCGTATCGAATATACCTGCCCCATGCACCCCGAAGTCGTGCGTGACGAACCCGGCGCCTGCCCCAAGTGCGGGATGAACCTGGTTCCGCGTGAGGCACAGGCCGACAGAGGGCATGCACAAGGGACCCACCCACCGTCAGGCACCGGTACAGACATGCCGATGGCTTTGACGCATGGCAAAAGCACTCATTCGACAGAGGCGCATGATACAGGCATCGAATACACCTGCCCCATGCATCCCGAGGTCGTGCGGAACGAACCCGGCTCCTGCCCCAAGTGCGGCATGAATCTGGAGCCGCGTGAAACAACGGCGGAGACGGCGCACCAACCTGCACATGCCGGCATGGATCACAGCGCCATGGACCATGACGCCATGACCTTCATGTCCATGGTCGAGGTCACCCGGGATCTGCCGCGCAGTGGCGATGACCTGCCGATGGACTGGATCGACGCTCCCTTCGGGCCGTTTTTCCCCGGCCTGCCCGCTGGGCTGCTGTTGATGCTGACACTCGATGGCGACACGGTGGCCGGCTGCAACGCCCGCTCTCTAACGAAAAACGGGGATTTTCTTCGGGCTTTACCCATGGGGACGACGGCGTTCGTCGAACGGCTGACCGGTCTGGACCCGCTGGCCCCGGTGGCCTATGGATGGCTGGCCTGCCAGGCGCTGGAAAAGGCCGCCGGCATGAACCTGTCTGTCGACGAGGCCTGCGCGCGCGCCGCCGCCCTCGAACGGGAGCGGGTCACGAGTCACCTGGGCTGGCTGGCGCTGTTTGGTCAGCAGACCGGCTTCGACTGGCTCAGGCAACGCGCCACCTCACTGCAACTGGCGTTCCTTCGTGCCGACCTGAAACAAATCCCGGCGCTGAAACCGGCGATCCACTCCCTGATCAAAAAATTGCAGCGAACACCCCTGCTGAAATCGCGCACCGCCGGCATCGGTCGGCTGACGGCGGACACGGCCTTGCGCGGCCCCGTGGCGCGCGCCGCCGGCATTGATCACGATGCACGCCAGGTGGACGGTATCTACACCCTGTTGGGTTTCACGGCCGCCCGTCGCAGGCAAGGCGATACCCTCGCCCGCCTGCAGGTTCGACTGGACGAGATGCTTCACAGCCTGGCCCTCATCGAAGCGGCAGGCGCCATGGCCTTGCCCACCCCGCCCCCGGTCCACGATCTCTCCGCAAGCGGCGAGGCGGTCGTCGAAACGCCGCGCGGCGCGGCCCGCCTGCAATTGACCCTGACCAGGGGTCAGGTCACGTCGGCCCGGCTGGAGACACCCTCCACATCCCACCTCGGCCTGGTCGAGGCGCTGACCGCGCAGCAGGCGCTGGGCGATGCCCTGACGGCCGTCAACTCCCTGGATCTGTCACCCTGGGAGATACAGCAATGACAACGGCAGTGATACTGCTGTTACTGGCGCTCGGCGCCTACCTGGTTGCGGTCCTTGAGAGCTGGACCATGACTGGACGATTCCAGTTAGGCTCGCCACTACTGGCCGGCATCGCCCTGCTGGGGCGGGAATCCATCGTACCCCGCAAGCCCGACCGCGTGTTCTTCGAGCTTGCCCCGGTGCTGCTGCTGGCCTCGGCGGTGCTCGCCGCGGCGGTGGTGCCACTGGCGCCGGGGCTGATCATCACGGACCTGGCGACCGGCGCACTGTTCATCAATGCGGCCCTGGTCTACGTGCTGGTGGCCCTGCTGATGGCCGGCTGGGGGCCGAACGGCGCCTACGCCATGATTGGTGGCTGGCGCTTCCTGGGTCAGTTGATCGCCTATGCCATGCTCATCGTCATGCCCATCACCGCCGTGGTGATGCGCGCCGAATCGTTACTGACCACGCAGATCGTGGTCTCCCAGGCAACGGTCTGGAACATCGTCTACCAGCCCTTGGGTTTCATCCTGTTTTTCGTCGCCGCCATGGCGCTGGCCTTTCTGCCGCCCTTCGACCTGCCAACGGCGAAGGGCGAACTGGCCGGTGGCGTGGAGGCCGAGTATGCCGGCGTGCGGCTGGCGGTGTTTAGGCTCGCCCGCCTGGTGTTGATCATCACCCTGGCGGCGGCAACGGTGGTCTTCTATCTTGGCGGCTGGCAGGGTCCGTGGCTGCCGCCCTGGGCATGGAGCGCCATCAAGATTCTCCTGGTCACCGCCATCATGCTGGCGGCCGGCCGTTACATGCCGCGTATCCGCGAAACGGATCTGTTGGGTTGGTGCTGGATGCTGGGCATCCCCCTGGCGCTGCTGAACATCCTTCTCGTCGGCATCCTCGTGCTGGTGTTTTCATGATGACTGCGCAGATGTTGTTCATCGCTTTCTTTGGCCTTGCGGCAGTGTGGTTCGGCATCGTCGTATTCCGCACCTTTTCCATGGTGCGCTCCGCCCTCGCCCTGCTGTTCTCGCAAACCGCCCTGGGCGCCATGTTCCTGAGCATGCAGGTGGAATTCCTCGGCGTATTGCAGATCATGATGATGGCCACCGAGATGAGCATCATGGCCATCTTCATGGTGATGTTCATGATGGACCCGGGTGGCCTCGGCGAGATGGACATGACCCATCAGAAGCGCCTGTCGCTGGGCGCCGGCCTGGTGGCCTTCATCGCCGCCGTGGCGGTCGCCGTGTTCGTCGACTGGGGGCCCGTGACCGGCACGCCGCCGGATGCCGCCCAGCAGACCGTCGACCTGGGACTCGAACTGCTGGGACGCTCGATGCTGATCTTCGAGACCGCCGGCATCACCATACTCACCGCCATGATCGCTGCTACCGCGGTGGCCATTCAGCCCGTCAAGAGGAACGGCAAACCATGAGCATCGAGCTTCTCATCGCCCTCATCACCGGCGCGGCATTGTTCGGCACCGGCATCTACGGCGCCCTGTCGCAAACCAACCTGGTGATGATCATGATGGGTGTGGAACTGATCCTCGCCGGGGCGATGATCAACCTGGTGGCCTTCTGGCGCTATCTCCACCCGGACAACCCGGCCGGGCAGATGTTCGTGCTGATCATCATGACGGTGATGGCGATCGAGATGGCGGTGGGCTTCGGCGTGGCCATCGCCCGCTTCCGCGCCAGGGGCTCGGTGGAAATGGAAGAAGCAACGGAGCTGAAGGGGTGAGCCTGATCGCCAGTGTCATCCTCGCCCCCCTCGTCGCGGCGGTGCTGATCCTGCTGCTGCGGCGCGCCGCCGTGGCGCTGGCGCTGCTCGGCGCCAGCATCGCCCTGCTCGCCAGCATCGCTCTGCTGAGCGATGCCTTCTCCGGCGTGACTGGCGAATTACTGCTGCCCGGTCTGCCAGGCATGCCCCTGCGCCTGATCGCCACGCCGCTGACGGCGCTGCTCTCCACCCTGGTCGCGATCATCGCTGGCCTGGTGCTGGTCTATGCCGTGGGCTACATGCGGCAGGACGATGAACCGGTGCGTTTCTTTGCCACCCTGCTGTTGTTTATCGCCGCCATGCAAACCCTGGTGCTGGCCGGTGACTGGGTCCTGTTGCTCGCCGCCTGGGAACTCATCGGCCTGTGCAGTTACCTGCTGATCGGCTTCTGGTACCGGCGAAGCGGCGTCGGTTCCGCCGCCAGCCGCGCCTTCCTCTATACCCGCAGTGCAGATCTGGGGCTCTATCTCGCGGCATTCATCCTCATCGCCGAGGCCGGCAGCAGTGACATCGCCACCACCCTGAACACCGGCGGCGGCGCGGCGATCGCCGCCGGACTTCTGCTGCTGGTGGCGGCCATGGGCAAGTCGGCGCAGACACCGTTGCACGACTGGTTGCAACGCGCCATGGCCGGACCCACGCCGGTCTCGGCACTGCTGCATTCGGCCACCCTGGTGGCGGCCGGGGCGATCCTTCTGATCCGCACGACACCCATGCTGCCGGCAGAAACGCTACTTGTGGTTGGTGTCGTCGGCGGCATCACCACGGTGGTCACCGGCCTGATTGCACTGGGCGAGCGCGATCTCAAGCGTCTGCTGGCCGCCTCCACCTCCAGTCAATACGGCCTGATGCTGGTGGCGGTGGGCGCTGGCGTGCCACTGGCGGCGCTGTTGCACCTGATCGCCCACGCCGCCATCAAGAGTTCCCTGTTTCTCGGCGCCGGGGTATTCCAGCACGGCCGGGAAAGCACCGCACTGACCAAGCTGCAAGGCGCCGGGCGTGAGCGCCCACGCATTTTCCTCGCCTTTGCCCTGGCCGCGCTGGCGCTGGCCGGCATCCCGCCCCTGAGCGGCTTCTTCTCCAAGGACGCCATCATCGCCGCCACACTGGCGTCACCCACGGCCCTGCTACTGACCCCCTTCGCCCTTGCGGGCACCTTGCTGACCGGCGCCTACATGGCGCGGGCGCTACGCGTCCTGTGGCATGGCGACAGGCAACAACGCCCCATCGCCGGACTGGGCTGGATGGCCGCCGGGCTGGCCGGGCTGGTCACCCTGGCCGTCACCCTGGGAGCCGCCTTCCCGGCCATCGAGACCTTGCTCGATTCCACCCTGCCCGTGAGCACCCTGGCCCAGGTCCTCGGCCTCAGCGCAGCCCTGGCGGGTCTTGCGCTGGGCTGGCTGGTGCCGGCGCCGCGCCTGCTGGGGCCGCTGTTGCCGTGGGCCCGGCAGGGCTTTGCCATAGCCGGTGGCTTCGATGCCTGGATAGTACGCCCCGCCTTCGCCATTGCCCGTGGCTGCGAGCGCGTGGAGCGCGGCCTATATGCTGCGGTGCTGGCCGTGGGCCGGCTTGGTCTTGCCATCGGCCAGGCGGCACGCCGCAGTGACGACCGCGGTATCGACGGGCTGATCTTCGCCCTGGTGCGCGGCATGGTCGATCTCGGCAATCGCGCCCGCACCCTGCAAAGTGGTCTGATCCACCGCGAAATGGCCATCACGGTGGTGGCTACGGCGGTGATTCTCTCCGTGCTGCTGGCGACCTCACTGTTTCGATGAACAGTATTGTTTCCGTGTGCCGCAGGGGCGATTTCAGCCACGAAGGCTGTACTGAGAAAAGCTTCGCGGCTGAAGCCGCTTCCAAAAACGGCATCACACCTTCAGTGATTCCCACAGGAGACTGTTAGTGCTTCCCATTGTGTCCATCACCCTGTTCCTGCCCCTGCTTGGCGCGCTGCTCGTCATGGCCCTGCGCCGGTCGCCGGCATCCATCGCGCATCTCATCGGCATCGTCACCAGTGGGCTGACCCTGCTGGGTGCCCTGTGGATGTGGTCGCGCGGGGTCAACGAGACAGGCTTTGCCCAGGTCGAAGAACTTGCGTGGATGCCGGCCATCGGCGCCGCCTACCGCGTCGGCGTGGATGGCATCAGCCTGCCGCTGGTCCTGCTGAGCGCAGTGTTGTTCTTTCTGAGTTTCATCTATTCAGCCAAGGTGAAGCAACGGCCCCATGCCTATGTGGTGCTGATGCTGTTGCTGGAAACGGCCGCCATTGGCACCTTCACCGCCCTCGACGCGATTCTTTTCTATGTGTTCTTCGAGGTATCGCTGGTCTCCATGTATTTCATGATCGCTGGCTGGGGACACGAGGACCGCCAACGTGCGGCGCTGATGTTCTTCATCTATACCCTGTTAGGCAGCCTGCCGCTGCTGCTGGCGATCCTCGGCATGTATCTTGGCAGTGAGCCGCAGACCTTCGACATGCGCGCCTGGATAGACAACCCGCCATTGAGCGGCAGCGCCGCCATGCTGGCGCTGGCGGCCATGCTGTTCACCTTCGCGGTCAAGATACCGGTGTTTCCCTTTCACACCTGGCTGCCGGCCGCACATGTGCAGGCGCCGGCGGCCGGCAGTGTCATCCTCGCCGGCGTGATGCTGAAATTCGGCACCTATGGCCTGGTGCGTTTCTCTCTGCAGATGACCCCGGAGGCCTTCCGGGAGGCCGGTATCATCGTGCTCGCCTTCGGCGTGGTCGCCGCGCTCTACGGCGCCTTCGCGGCGCTGGCGCAGAGCGACCTCAAGCGGATGATCGCCCTCACCTCGGTGAATCACATGGGTTATGTCGTGGTTGGCGTTGCCATTGCCGCGCTGGCGGTCGATCCGGCGGTGCGCGCCACGGCGCTGGATGGCTCCGTGTTGCAGATGGTCAGCCATGGCCTGGTCACCGGCGCCCTGTTCCTGCTGGTCGGCATGTTGCAGGACCGCGCCCACACCCGGGAGATGGATCGATTCGGCGGTCTGCTGAAGGTAACGCCGATACTCGGCTGGTCCTTCGTGTTGGCCGCCTTCGCCTCGCTGGGCCTGCCGGGCCTGGCGCACTTCCCCGCCGAGTTCCAGATATTCCTGGCGACGCTGCGGGTGGAGCCCGTGGCCGTGGTCGTCATCCTCGGCATCGTGGTGACCGCTGGCTTGTATCTGCGCGCCATCGGCAAGGTGTTTCTTGGCGAGCCCCGTGAACAATGGATCGGCATGAAGGATCTGAATGCGCGCGAGGTTCTCTCTCTGGCGCCACTGCTGATACTGATCGTGGTGGTGGGCATTGCGCCGGCGCTGTTGCTGGACGTCATCCACAAGACCACTGCGGCGCTGCAATTCTGATGGCGGCCGAGCTTGCCCTGCTGACCCCCGAGATCACCCTGCTGTTGACCATCGTCTTCGCCCTGGTGGCCGAAATGCTGCGCCTGCCGCGCATCGCACTGGGCGTCGCCCTGTCCGGACTACTGCTCGCCAGCGGCTTGAGTCTGCCCTTGCTGGGCTTGGACAGCAGTGTCTTCGGCGGTACCTATCGCATCGATGGTTTGAGCGTCTGGGCAAAACTCATCCTGTTGCCCGCGACCGCGCTGTCGATACTGCTGGCGCGCGCGGAACTCGGCGGCAGTGACCGCGAGGGCACGGTTTATGTACTGCTGATGCTGGTTACCCTCGGTTCGCTGGTGTTGGCCAGCGCCGGCGACACCATGCTGCTGGTGCTGGGCGTCCTGCTCTCCGGTCTGGGTTCCTTCGCCCTGGTGGCCTATCCACGCGATGATGCCGCCACCGAGGCGGCGATGAAATTTTTCGTCTTTGCCTCGGTGACCGGCGCGGTGATGATCTTCGGCCTCAGTTACTGGTTTGGCGGCACCGGTACGACACTGCTCAGCGATCTGTCCCGGCTTGAGGATTCTCGACTGATCGCCAGCGTTGGCCTGGTAGCCGTGATCGTTGGTCTGGGCTACAAGGCCTCGCTGGTGCCATTCCATTTCTGGGCGCCGGATGCCTACCAGGGGGCCCCGGTATCCATCGCCGCGTATATGTCGGTGGTACCCAAGATCGGCGCCATCCTCGCGCTGGCGCAGGTGGTGCGTGACTTACCATTAGGCAGCGATTGGCCGCTGCTTGTCGCTGTCATCTCCGTGCTGACCATGACCTATGGCTATCTGGCGGCACTGGTACAAGGCAAGGTGGTGCGACTGCTGGCCTATTCATCCATTGCCCAGGCGGGCTATTTTCTGCTCGCTATCGTTGCTGTCGGCACAAGCCCATTGGCAACCACCTCCCTGATCATTTTTTCTGCCGCCTACGCAGTGATGAATCTGGGTGCCTTCGCCGTGGTGATGTGCATCGGCCGAAGCCTAGACGACTTCGCCGCCGCCGGGCGCAGAAATGTCGCCATAGGGATTGCCATGGTGGTGTTCCTGCTGTCCCTGGCCGGCATCCCGCCGCTGGCCGGTTTCGTCGGCAAGTTCCTGCTGTTCGGCGCCGCCATGGATGCCGGCTTTACCTGGCTGGCGATCGTCGCGATCCTCAACAGCGTGCTGTCCCTGGCCGTCTACCTGCGCATAGTCGTCGTCATGTACCGGCAAGCCGATACCCAGGCGGCAGCGGCACCGGTGTCCTTGCCGCTGGTCAATCTGGTTATCGTAGTGGCCTTTGCTTTCACACTGGGCATTGGCCTGGCGGCGCAGGCCCTGCTTGGGCCCATGGGCTGATTTCATAACGCATGGATAGCCGCAAGGCAGAGACAGACCACATGTCGGAAAGAAGCATCGTTCCCGCAATGAGCACGCCGCTGGCGTCAATCTTTGGCAGTGGGTTCCTCGTCGTGGTGCCCATTCTTGCCAGCGCCGTCGGCCCCTACGCCGTGCCGGCAATGGTGGTGGTGGCGTTAGTCGCCTTCCTGGTCGGCAGCATTGTCCGGCACAACATTCTTTGCGCAGAACCCGTGTTGGCGAAAGGCGGAAATTCACTGACCGTGATGGTAGAGCGGCTTTCCGACTTTGCCCTGGTAGCCGCCTATGTGGTCTCCGTGTGCCTGTATATCCACATTCTTTCCGCTTTCGTTCTGGCCAGCTTCGAACTGGATACGGCGTTCAACAAGAGCCTGCTGACCACCCTCGTGATTGGCGTGATCACGATCATCGGCCTGCTGGGCGGGTTGAAACCCCTGGAGAAACTGGAGCGCTGGGCACTCTATGTGACCATCGTGATACTCGCCGCGCTTCTCCTCTTGTTCGGCATCCATGATGCCGGTCAATGGCAGGCCTCCGGGCAGTTCACCCTGCCGGAAATGCCGGCGCGCAGCGCCTGGGAGATCGCCACCATCGTGGCGGGCACGTTGATCGTGGTTCAGGGCTTTGAAACCACCCGCTATCTTGGCGAGCATTTCGATGTGGCCACCCGCATCCGCGCATCACGCTGGTCACAATATTTCTCACTCGGTGTCTATGTCCTTTTTGTTGCGCTGGCGCAGCCCATCGTTCCGGTGCTGGAAGGAAAATATGACGACAACAGCCTGATCACGCTGGCGGCGACGGCCTCCTTTCTATTGCCCATTCCCTTGATCATCGCCGCCAGCATGTCGCAATTTTCCGCGGCCGTCGCGGATACCCTGGCGGCCGCCGCCAACATGAAGGAAGCCAGCAAACAACGTATTGACACGCGCTGGGGCTATTTGCTGGTGGGGGCGACCGCGATGGCGCTGGCCTGGTCCGGATCGACCTTTGAAATCATTGCGCTGGCGTCACGCGCCTTCGCTTTTTATTATTTATTGCAGTGTGTCGTGGCCTTTTCCGTTTGCAGGAATCACCGGGAGCGCAGCCTGTTTGTCTTTATCGGGATCATCCTGGCCTTTGTTTTGATCTTTGCCGTACCGGCTGGCTAGTCTGGCCGCCGTCGCGGTGGCCACTTCGTTGATTATCAATTACCTGAATCAGTGATTCTGATAACGGTTCAAGTCGAACAATCCCGACAAAATGGGTTTGCGCCTGGCCTGCAGATCCTGAAACCAGTCGGCCAGGGCCCAGAATTCCGGATGGGTTCGTCTCACGCCATATCGATTGACAAACTGTTCATAGTCGTCATGGTTGCGGATCGTCGCGCAGCGCTGAGTAAAGTCGTCGATGTCCGACAACGCCACGGAAAAGAAGAAGTTGGGATAGGACCCTTCCAGCCAGTTCACCACGGTCATGGTATCCTGGCTGATGTCAGAGCGGTCCCGCTCGCGTTCATCGGCGAGAAATGACGTGACATTCTTGTAAGCCTTGTTGCGGATCAGCGTATAGGCCAGGTCGCCTTCCGCCCTGCCCGTCTTCACTCTGACGAAGGCGACGTCCGGGAAGGCGTGCAGATTCTCACCCTGCAAGCGTGCGATTTTCTGCATCGCGCTGTCTGCGCGGGCGCTCTCCGTGTCCCTGTTTCCACACTCGGTCTTGCCGCAGCGGTTCATGGCTTGCGTCTGTTGCAAGACAGCGGAAAGCCTTCCCTTGAGGTGCCGATACAGCTCGCCCTGTGGGTCGTCGGTCTGGTAACCGGTTACCGACTCGGTCTGCAGCCACGCCTGTGGCGCGGAAAACAGCTCTTCGATGGCGCGGCGCTGACCCACATACCAGCTGTCACGAATGGCCTTGCGCTGGCTGACGGGAAGAAATGCCAGGAAGTAATCCTCACCTTCCATGCGCAGGAAGTCCATGTAGATCCTGGTGCTCATGCGGTGGCCGATGTTGCCATAGACATTGAATCCGGCCACCAGTAAATAATGAATGCGTTCAAACAGGGGGTAATCAATGATCCAGGCCGTTTCCGGCTCGTTACCGATCAACCCATAGGCCACGGAGCCGCTGTCGAAATGGCGAAAGATCGTGAGAGCCGCATTGGGGTTTTCGCCATCGCCATCCCAGATGTAATTCATGGCGTGGTCGAGGTCGTGGCTGCCAATGGTCTTGAACCAGGCCTGCTTTTCCTCCATGTATCGCCGCTGCCCTTCCCAGTAATCCGTCCAGATGCGCAGCAGGTCCAGGTTGCTTCCCTCGTCCGCGGGTAGCTGAAGTTCATTCGCCATCTCGCCGATGAACTGGGCGTTATTGGTGATCACCGGCTGGTTCGGATCGAAGAACATCACCCAGAACTGGTCCTCGATCACGTTCAGGGCGATCTGGCCACGGCAGACCGGCCCCTTGATGAAACCTTCGATGAAGAAATACGCATCGTCCAGCAGAAAGCGGTAGCGTGATTCTGCGGGAATGGCGGAAAAAACCTTGAAGGGATTGGAGGCGACCCAGGTCTCATAGCCTGGCAGTTGACGCACGTCATAGTCCGGCTCAAGAAAGAGTTCACGATAACGCTGCATCCGTTGCCCGGAAAATTCGTAGACGATGTGATTTTTGATCACGATGCCTGGCTGGTATCTCAACAGCCGGTAATAGAATGTGGAGGAGCCCGGGTCATCATAGGGGCGCAGTGTGGGAATTTCATCGATCACCTTGCCGGGTGGCGTGGTCGAACGAACCAAGCGATAGAATTCCCGCGTCGGAGATCCGGAAAAATGGATATGCGCATGGAACAAATGTTCATACAGATAGCGGCTGACCAGGCGCTGTTTGGGGGAATCCTGGTTCAGAAACCGTTCCCATTCCCTGATCTGTGGCAGCACCGTGGCGGAAGGTCCGGGTAACGCCGGTGCGGGTGAGCCTTGTGCCAGCCAGGCAACGAGGGTTTGATATTCCTTTTCAGAAAGATTTGGCATGGCATAAGGCATTCCCCACAGGGGATGCTCTCGGGCATAGTCATCCACCTTCTCGATGGTGGTGCAGGTCTGTTCCCGGTTGAGTTCCAGGGTGAAACTGTCCGGCAGCTTTCCCGTACTCGGCTGGGGATGTTGCTGCTTCAAGCTCAGCAGGTGATAGAGCACCGAGTTCCGCAGATTGTTTTCCGGGCTCGATGGCCCCTCGTTGAGTACCGGCGAAAACCCCCGTGAGCGCCACTCGGATGGCGTTTTGGCATCGATGAACAGGCGTGTCGGCCGCATTTCGTTAATGCGCTTGGGTTCATAGATGCGTTCTTCACTGGCGCCGCGTCGCAGGCCTTCATGGGAGGAAAGTTTCAATTGACATGGCGCATCGTAACAACCGTGGCAAACCACACAGCGACGCTCCAGAATCGGCCTGACATCCTGTTCGTAGTCCACGCGACCGTCTGTCGCGGCCAAGGACAGCGCCTGCTCGAGGTCGCGTTCCATCGAATGCGGCGCCTCCCGCTTGCCATAGATAGCCGCTATCGACAACAGAGCGACGAATAGAGCAAAGAGTAGACTTTTTCTGCCCAGGTAATTTTTCAAGTTATGTCCGATGGTTCTTTAGGGTGATTTACAGGCTCATGCAGGCCTGCCTGTGAATTCCTCTCCGGCCATGAGTGCGGGGCATCATGGTGTATTTCCATCACTGTTTGTTTTCATGTCGGGCTGCGGGGCAATGGAACAAAACCCTTGCGGCTCGACACCCAGGGCCGCATTGAATTTGCTCGACATGTTCTGGAAACCGATCAAGCCGGTAAGCTCGATGATCGCATCGTCATCGAAGTAATGGCGCAATGCCTCGACCTGGGCCTTCGTCGGCTGCCGGTCGCTGTAGGTCACTGCCTCGGCGTAGGCCAGTGCGGTCTTTTCCTTGTCGCTGAAAAGATCACTGTCGGCATAGTTGGCGAGCGATGTCAGTTTCTCATCACTGATGCCGCGCTTCAACGCTGTCGCGGAATTGATGTCGACACAGAAGGGGCACCAATTGATCTGTGAAACCCGCACCGTCACCAGGGTTCTCAGCGCGGGCTCGAGCGGTGACGAGCGGCGGTCGAATGCGCCATAAAGCAAGGCGAGGGCGGCAAACACCTTGGGGGATCGCCCCCATAGGCGGGCAGGCTCCAGAATCGCGCCATACTTGCGTTTCTGGTTCCAGAAAAACAGCCGCACATACCAGGGAAATTTATGATTTTCTGCAGTCGTGATCATTGACATGTTTTTCTCCTGCCTATCCTATTATTAACTCGGCAGCCAACTCTATGCCGCTTAGCCGGCTGATCCATCCTCAACGCAATGGCATTCTCACGTTGGGAAATTGGTATAAACTATAGGCCGTTTTGACTTGGCGTGTCTTGATCTATGACTCTAAACACCGAGGTTAGTGGGGTGATTCTCGCTGGTGGCCAGGCGCGCCGCCTGGGCGGTGTGGACAAGGGCTTGATCGAGCTGTGTGGCAGTACCATGGTAGAGCACAGCATTCATGCCCTTGCACCGCAGGTGCAATCACTGATGATCAGCGCCAACCGCAATCTGGAACAATACCGGGCCTTTGGTTTTGAGGTCGTCGAAGACCGCTTCGGTTCCTTTGAAGGCCCTTTGGCGGGGCTTCGACGCGCATTGGCAACCTGCCGGACGCCCTTGCTCGCCACCCTGCCCTGCGATGCGCCGCTGGCGCCCAATGACTTTGTCGCGCGGCTGCGCGGTCATTTCATTGGTGGACAAACCCTGGCCACCATCGCCCACGATGGCGAGCGCCTGCAGCCATTGTTTGGCCTTTTCAGCCGGGAGGTGCTTGCGGGACTGACGGCCTTTCTCGAACGGGGCGACAGGAAGGTGCATGACTGGGTAAGGTCGCTCGACCCGGTGTATGTCGACTTTTCCGGCTGCGCCGGCGCATTCCGCAATGTAAACACCCCTGAAGACCTGGCGGCCATACGGGACAGGATCCAATGCCAGCCATGAGCCTGAGTCAAACCCTCACCAATGCCCGCGTGCCGGTGGTCGGCTTCGTGGCCTTCAGCGGCACCGGCAAGACGACGTTGCTCACCCGTCTGATTCCGCTGTTGCGCGCCCAGGGCGCGCGACTGGCGGCAGTCAAGCATTCCCATCACCGTTTCGATATCGACACACCCGGCAAGGACAGTTATGAACTGCGCAAGGCCGGCGTCGAACAGATGCTGGTGGCCTCGCGACACCGCTGGGCGCTGATGGTGGAAAACGCCGACGGTAGTGGGGAGCCCTGCCTGAATGAACTGATCGGCCATATCGACCAGACCGGCATCGACTTGATCCTGGTGGAGGGTTTCAGGCACGAGGCCTTTCCCAAGATCGAGCTGCACCGGCCAGAGCTTGGCCACCGACTGCTATACCCCGATGATGCCAGCATCATCGCCTTTGCCAGCAACGAGGCCGGGGCCTTGGATGCATCGGCGCGCCCCGTTCCCTTCCTGGATCTGAACCGGCCGCAGGAGCTTGCCGACTTTCTGCTCAGCCGCTTCGCCCTGTTATCCGATTCCGCTGACAACAATTCTGCTGATAAAAGGTTGAACCCATGACTGACAAGACCCCGCCGTTGCACAGCTGCGACGATTTCGATCCGAATTCACTGCGTGTCGATGAGGCACGTGCTCGCATCCTCGACACATTGAATACCGTCAAGGGTGTCGAGCAGCTTGCGGTGCGACAGTGCCTCGGCCGGGTTCTCGCTGAGGACATCCATTCCACCATCGACGTGCCCTCACACACCAACTCGGCCATGGATGGCTACGCCCTGCGTGGCAGCGACATTCCGACCGAGGGTACGGCCAGTCTGCGGATGATCGGCCGTGCACTGGCCGGAGTGCCGTTCACGGGCCGCGTGGAAGCGGGACAATGCGTGCGCATCATGACCGGGGCGATGATGCCGCAGGGCGCCGACACGGTGATCATGCAGGAGGACGTGAGTGTCGAGGGCGAAAGGATCGCCATCGGCGCCGGTCATAAACCAGGACAGAATGTGCGCCAGGCCGGTGAGGATCTGGCTACTGGTGACTGCGTGTTCAGCGCCGGCAAGTTCATTACCCCGGCCGATCTCGGCATGCTGGCCTCCATGGGCATTGCCGAGGTGCGGGTGTGGCGGCGGGTGCGTGTTGCCTTCTTCTCCACCGGCGACGAACTGCGCAGTGTCGGTCAACCGCTGGGCGACGGCCAGATCTACGACAGCAACCGTTATACCCTGCATGGCATGCTGACCCGCCTCGGCGTCGAGCTGCTGGACATGGGCGTGATTGCGGATCGCCGCGATGAGATCGAGGCAGCCTTTCAGGATGCCTCACAGATTGCCGATGTGCTGATCACCTCCGGCGGCGTATCGGTGGGCGAGGCGGATTATGTCAAGGAAACGCTGGAGAAGATTGGCGAGGTCAATTTCTGGAAGATCGCCATGAAGCCGGGTCGTCCACTTGCCGTTGGGCGCATCGGTCACTGTCATTTCTTCGGCCTGCCCGGCAACCCGGTGTCCGCCATGGTGACCTTTTATCAGTTCGTGCAGCCGGCGCTGCAAAAGATGTCCGGGCGGGAAGTCAGCCCTCCCCTGCTGCTGAAGGCAAGAACCACTTCACGACTGAAAAAGACCCCGGGGCGCATCGATTATCAACGCGGCTGGCTGGAGACCGACGAGCAGGGAGAACTGGTGGTACACAGCACCGGCCAGCAGGGCTCCGGCATGTTGAGTTCCATGGGCAAGGCCAACTGCTTTATTGTTCTGCCATTGGAAAGCAAGGCTATCGAGGCCGGCAACCTGGTGACCGTTCAGCCCTTTGCGGGATTGATCTGAGCATCGGTTCGGCAAAAACCAGGCATAAAAAACGGGGCTGAAGCCCCGTTTTTTTGCGCTGAAATATCCCGGTTGTCAGCCAATGGCCGCCACACAGAGCGCCAGCAGGCTGCCCGGCATCAGGCCAAGGTAGAGGATGCCCAATGCATTGGCGGACAGGATGATGCGCATGTCGGCCGAGCCCTGCAGGGGCGTGGTATCGACCGGCTTGTCGAAATACATCAGCTTGATAACGCGCAGGTAGTAGAACGCGCCGATGATGGAGAAGATCACGCCGAGCACCGCCAGCCAGGTCAGGCCGACACCGACGACGGATTGCAGCACCGCCAGCTTGGCGTAGAAACCCACGGTGGGCGGCACGCCGGCCATGGAGAACATCAGGATCAGCATCATCAGGGCAAACCAGGGGCTGCGCTCGTTGAGGCCCTTGAAGTCTTCCAGGCGATCCGCCTCGAAACCGGCGCGGCTCAACAGCAGGATCATACCGAAGCCGCCGGCGCCCATCAGCGCATAGGTGATGGCGTAGAACATGGCGGAGGAATAACCTTCCGAGGTGCCGGCGAGGATACCCAGTAGCAGGAAGCCGACGTGGGAGATGGTCGAATAGGCCAGCATGCGCTTCATGTTGGTCTGCGCAATGGCAATGATATTACCCACCGCCATGGACAACACCGCCATGATGATGAGGATCTCCTGCCACTGCACGTGCATGTCGCCCAGCCCTTCCACCAGCAGGCGCATGACCATGGCGAAGGCGGCGATCTTTGGCGCCGTGCCGATGTACAGGGTGATGGCCGTAGGTGCACCGTGGTAGACATCGGGCAGCCACATGTGGAACGGCACCGCGCCCAGCTTGAAGGCCATGCCGACGATCACCAGCACCATGCCCAGCCCGGCGACCATCATCTTCGAGTCATCCAGGGACTTGATGGCGGCGTTGATCTCCGCCAGATCGAGGCTGCCGGTGATGCCATAGATGAGCGACATGCCATACAGCAACATGCCCGAAGCCAGCGCGCCGAGGACGAAATATTTCATCGCCGCCTCGGTGGCGTTGATGGAGTCACGCTGCAGGGCGACCATGGCGTACATGGACAGGGAGAGCAACTCCAATCCGAGGTAGAGGGTGAGCATGTTGTGCGCGGATATCAGCACCATCATGCCCAGCACGCCAAACAGGCCGAGGATGAAAAACTCGCCCTTGAACAGGTTGCGGGCTATCAGGTAGCTGCGCGAATAGACGAACACCACGGCGGTCACCAGGTAAACGAACACCTTCAGCACATCACCCATGGGATCGGAAACAAAACTGCCACTGAAGGTGATCACCGTTTCCCCTGTGTGCAGGGTAACGGTCAGCACCGCGGCACCGATCAGGGTGGCAAGAGACATCAGGTAAGTAATCACCTTTTTGTCCTTGCTGATGAAAAGGTCAGCCAACAAGATAACGCAGGTGGCTGCGAGAACGAAGATTTCCGGCACCGCTGGCAGGAGATTGGGCATTTCAAAGCTGCTTGGGGTCGTCATAGTTTCGAGTGCATCACTTGTTCAATGAGGTGGTCGACCGTTGCATGCATCACATCCAACAGCGGTGCGGGCCACAGACCCAGCGCGAGTACGGCAACAGCCAGCACGCCCAGAATGAAGAATTCACGCCTGTTGACGTCCTTCAGGGCGGCGACTTTGTCATTGGCGACCTCGCCGAAAATCACCCGCTTGACCATCCACAGGGTGTAGGCGGCGCCGAAGATCAGGGTGGTGGCGGCAAGGAAGGCAATCCAGAAATTGGCCTTGAAGGCGGCCAGAATGACCATGAACTCGCCGACAAAGCCGGAGGTACCAGGCAGACCGGCGTTGGCCATGGCGAACAACACCATGAACGAGGCAAAGATCGGCATGGTGTTGGCGACACCGCCATAGTCCGCGATCTGGCGGCTGTGCATACGGTCATACATAACACCGACACAGAGGAACATGGCGCCGGAAATGAAGCCGTGTGAAATCATCTGCACCAGCGCGCCTTCGATGGCCATGCCCATGCCCTGGGTGCTGCCGGTGTTGGCGTAGATGGCGAAGATCATGAAGAAACCCAGGGTGACGAAGCCCATGTGTGAAATGGACGAATAGGCAATCAGCTTCTTCATGTCCTTCTGTACCAGGGCGACGAAGGCGATATAGACCACAGCGATCAGCGACAGGACGATCATCAGCCAGTCCAGCTGTTGCGAGGCATCCGGCGTGATGGGCAGGCTGAAGCGAACGAAACCGTAGGTGCCCATCTTCAGCATGATGGCGGCCAGGATCACCGAGCCGCCGGTGGGCGCCTCCACGTGCGCATCAGGCAGCCAGGTATGCACCGGCCACATGGGTACCTTGACCGCAAAGGCGATCAGGAAGGCGAGGAAGATAAGGATCTGCTCGGTCATCCCCAGCGGCATGTTCTGCATATCGAGAATGCCGAAGGAACCGGACTGGGTGTACATGTAGATCAGCGCGACCAGCATGAACACCGAACCGAGGAAGGTGTACAGGAAGAACTTGATGGTGGCGTATACGCGCCGTTCGCCGCCCCAGATGCCGATGATCAGGAACATGGGGATCAGCATCGCCTCCCACAGCACGTAGAACAAGATAGAGTCCAGCGCACTGAACACGCCGATCATCAACCCGTCCATGATCAGGAAGGCGGACAGGTACTGGGCAGCCTTGTACTTGATGACTTCCCAACCGGCAATCACCACCAGCACGGTGGAGAAAGCCGTCAACAGAATCAGCGGCATGGAAATGCCGTCGACGCCGAGGTGGTAATTGATGTTGAAAGCCGGGATCCAGCTGGCGTATTCGACAAACTGCATCTGGTAGGTGCTTTTATCGAAGCCGGTCCATAGCGGGATTGTCAGCAGGAAGGTAAGCACAGAGACAGCCAGCGCAATCACACGCGCCAGCGGGGCCTGCTCATCCTTGCTGAAGAACAGCACCAGCAGGCCACCGATGATCGGTGTCCAGATGACTAAACTGAGAAGAGGCAAATCAGCCAACATGCAACAAGACCCTTTTCTAATTTTTTGTTTGAGCCGCGCGGCCCATCAGAAGCCAACGGCCAGGCTGATCAAGGCCAGCAAACCGACAATCATCGCGAAGGCATAGTGGTACAGGTAGCCGGTCTGCACGAAGCGGATCTTGCTGGAGATCCAGCCGACACTCTTCGCCGTACCATTGACGATCAACCCATCGATCAGCTTCGCATCGCCGACATTCGACAACAAACGTCCCAGCTTGCGTGAACCGCCGGCAAAGAAGCTGTCGTTGAAGGCATCGAAGCCATAGTTGTTCTCCAGCACCTTGTAGACCAGCGAGAACCGGTCCTTGATCATGGCCGGGATATCCGGACGCTTCAGATAGAAGAAGGCGGCGGTCGCCAGCCCGGCCATGGCCAGGAGGAAAGGCGGCGCCATCACACCATGGACGATGAAACCCCAGATGCCGTTATAGCGTTCGCCCAACTGCGCAAGGACATCGTGCTCAGGCTTGACGTAGATGGCATCGCCAAACATGCCGGCGAACAGCATCGGCTCGATGAAATACGCACCCGCAAGTACGGAGGGAACGGCCAGGGCGAGCAACGGCCAGGTCACCACGCGTGGACTCTCATGCAGGTGCGAACGCGTGTGTTCGTCCATGCGTTCCTGGCCATGAAACACCAGGAAGAACATGCGGAAGCTGTAGAAGGCGGTAATGAAGACGCCCAGCACCACGGCGAAATAGGCAAAGCCGGCACCGGGAATCTGCGAGGCGTGCACGGCCTCGATGATTGCATCCTTGGAGAAGAAACCGGAAAGCCCCGGGAAACCGATCAGGGCCAGGGAACCGATCAGCATGCACCAGTAGGTGATCGGCATGTATTTCTTCAGGCCACCCATCTTGCGGATGTCCTGCTCATGGTGCATGGCGATGATCACCGAACCCGCCGCCAGGAACAGCAGCGCCTTGAAGGCGGCGTGTGTCAGCAGGTGGAAGATGCCGGCGGCGTAGGCGGAAACGCCCAACGCCACGGTCATGTAGCCGAGCTGCGATAGCGTGGAATAGGCGATCACGCGCTTGATGTCGTTCTGGATGATGCCGAGCATACCCATGAACAGCGCGGTGATGGCACCGATGATGAGGATGAAACTGAGCGCAGTCTCGGTCAGCTCATAGATGGGCGACATGCGGGCGACCATGAAGATACCGGCGGTAACCATGGTCGCGGCATGGATCAATGCGGAGATGGGTGTCGGGCCCTCCATGGAATCCGGTAGCCACACGTGCAAAGGCACCTGCGCCGACTTGCCCATGGCGCCGATGAACAACAGGATACCGATCACCGTCATCAGCGACCACTCGACGCCGGGGATGATCTCCATGGTCAGCCCGGCCAGCGCCGGGGCGGCATCGAACACATCCTGATAGTCCAGGCTGTTGAAATACATCAACACCGCGGCAATAGCAAGTATGAAGCCGAAATCTCCCACGCGATTGACGAGGAAGGCCTTGAGGTTGGCATAGATGGCCGTCTCGCGCTTGTACCAGAAACCGATAAGAAGATATGAAACCAGGCCCACCGCTTCCCAGCCGAAGAACAGCTGCATGAAGTTGTTGGACATCACCAGCATCAGCATGGAGAAGGTGAACAGCGAAATGTAGCAGAAGAAGCGCTGATATCCAGGGTCATCTTTCATATAGCCAATGGTGTAGATGTGCACCATCAGCGAAACGAAGGTGACCACCAGCAACATCACGGCCGTCAACTGGTCGATGAGGAAACCGACCTCGAAACGGATGCCGTCACTGACCATCCAGGTATACACCGCCTGGTTGTAGACCGCGGCACCGTCGAAAATCACATCCTTGAACACGATCACGGACATGACGAAGGAAATGGCCACGCCGATGATGGTGATCCAGTGGGCACCACTGCGGCCAATCTGTTTGCCAAACAGGCCGGCGACGATGGCGCCGAACAGGGGGGCAAGAACGATGGTCAGATATACGTTTTCCATATTTCTTTTCCGGATCAGCCGTTCAGCGAGTTGATATCATCGACATTGATGGACCTGCGATTGCGGAACAGCACCACCAGGATGGCGAGGCCAATCGCGGCTTCGGCTGCGGCAACCGTCAAAATGAAGAACACGAAGACCTGGCCCGCGATGTCTCCCAGAAAATGCGAGAAGGCGACGAAATTCATGTTCACCGCCAACAGCATCAGCTCCACGGCCATCAATATGATGATGACGTTCTTCCGGTTGAGGAAGATGCCGGCAACACTGATGCAGAACAGAATTGCACCCAGGATCAGAAAATGTGACATCGAAATCATGTAGTTCCCACCCGCGGTGAGTTTGTCTGAGGTCGGTTGATGCGCTAACCGACGATGGTTGTTAGTCGTTCGGAGCTTGCTGGTCGTCGCGCTTCTCGGCGGCCATCTTGACCAGACGGACACGATCCTTGCTTTTCACCAGCACCTGCTCCTCGGGTTTCATGAAGTTGGTCTTTACCCGCTTGCGCAACGTCAGGGCAATGGCGGCAACGATCGCCACCACCAGAATGACGGCGGCCAGTTCAAAGGCAAACAGATATTCGGTGTACAGCACCAGACCTATTTCCCGCGTATTGCTGTAGTCCGCACCGTGGGGCTCGGGCGCCGGAAACTTGTCCAGGCCAAAACGCGCGGGACCGACGATGTAGGCCAATTGCGCCACCATGATGATGGCGACCAGCAGGCCAACCGGCAGATAGCGGGCAAAGCCTTCGCGCAACACGGTCAGATTGATGTCCAGCATCATCACCACGAACAGGAACAGCACCATCACCGCGCCGACATAGACCAGCACCAGCGTAAGGGCGAGGAATTCGGCCTCCAGCAGGATCCAGATCGCCGCGCTGGTAAAGAATGCCAGCACCAGAAACAGGGCCGCAAACACCGGATTGCGCACAGTGATGACTGCACCGGCGGACAACACCAGTACGGTCGAAAATATGTAGAAGATTGTTTGTTCCACGCCTATACCGTCAATTTGCGATTATCGATACTTAGCATCGGCGGCACGATCTGCCGCGATCTGCTTCT
>Ga0256839_1001126_pt1 | contig 33206 bp, 32 predicted proteins | sample 354166metaG_FD_185968 | JGI IMG/M metagenome (GOLD analysis project Ga0256839, IMG submission 185968) | Hydrothermal vent microbial communities from Mid Atlantic Ridge, Atlantic Ocean - 354-166 | ecosystem: Environmental > Aquatic > Marine > Hydrothermal vents | place: Atlantic Ocean: Mid... | reverse complement strand
AGACGGGGATCCCGGGTGCGCCCATGGCCCGCAGGAACTCCGCCAGCGCCCTCGGGCCTCCGGTGGAGGCGCCCACGACCACCGCCGCCGGTACCCTCGCATGGGGGCGATGCCGGCGGGCGGGGACGGCCACCGCACCGCCCATCACAGCACCCCGGTCTGCTGGAGCTTGAGCCGGACCAGTTCCTGATCGAAGGGCTTGATCATGTACTCGTCGGCCCCGGCCTCGAGGGCCTGCTCGATGTGAGCGATGTCGTCCATGGTGGTGCAGAAGATCACCACCGGCCGGGTACCGTCGGGCTCGCGTCTGAGCGCGCGCAGGAAGGAGAGACCGTCCATTTCCGGCATGTTCCAGTCGAGGAAGATGACATCGGGCATGCGTTCGCGGCAGTATTCCAGCGCTCGGACCCCGTTCTCCGCTTCCGCCGTCCGAAGACCGATTCTCTCCAGCATCTGCCGCAGGATGCGACGCAGCGTGGGCGAATCGTCCACGATCAGGCAGTGGTGGGACATGCTTCGTTCTCCCGGGCCCGTCGCCGCGCCGCCGCCAGCACCCGCTCCACGTCGAGTTCCGCGACGAGGCCGCGTCCGTCGGGATGCAGCGCCCGGACCAGATGCCGCCAGCGCGGCGTGAATCCCTCCACCGCCTCGCCGTCCAGCGGATCACGCTCGGGCTCGAACAGATCCTCGATGCCGTCCACCAGCAGCGCGAACAGTTCGCCACGGCGCTGGATGACGACGGCGGGCCGATCGCCGCGCTCGGCAGCCGCGGAGGGACGGAGATCGAGACAGACGGCGAAGTCCACGGCCGTGGCCACGCGCCCGCGCAGCGAGACGAAGCCCGCCACGGCGCCATGGGCTCCCGGCAGGGGTTGCAGCGAGGTGCGGGAGACGGCGTGGTGGACCTCGTCCACGCTCACGCCCAGCCGTTCACCCGCGACTTCCACGATCAGCAGCGCCGTCATGCCGCCTCCTCCCGCAGGCCGTGTTCACGTCCCACCGCCCGGGCCAGGGCGGCGAACAGGGCGCGCCGGTCCAGCTTGGACACATGGGCGTGGAAACCGGCCGCCAGCGCCCGCTCCACGTCCTCGGGCTCGGCCCTGGAGCTCAGGGCGATGCGCGGCACGTGGGCCCACGGCGACTCCGCGAGCCGCCGCGCCAGGGTGAAGCCGTCCATCTCCGGCATCTCCAGATCCGAGACCAGGAGGTCGAACCGCTCGCCCGCCTCGAAGCGGGCCCAGGCCTCGCGACCGTCGGCCGCCGTCTCCACCTCGAAACCGTGCCCTTCGAGGATCGGCGCCAGCAGCTCGCGGAAGAAGCGGCTGTCGTCCACCACCAGCACCCGTCGCGGCCGGTCGCCCACGTCGAGACGGGGCGCCGTCCACGGCCCGAAGACCCGCTCGGCGAGGCTGGCCACGTCCACCACGTGGACCAGTTCGCCGTCCACCACCGTACAGCCGAGGGTGTCCCGGCGGCTGGTGGCCGGGTGGAGATCGAGTTCGGCCTCGGCCACGTCCCGCACCGCGGCGATGCGCAGCCCCATGCGCCGTCCCTCCGCCTCCAGCACCAGGACGAGGCCGCCCTCGGGTTCGCAGCCCTCGAGCCGGACCAGCGGCAGGGGCTCGTCGTCCAGCAACGCGGTGTCGCCGCCCGCATCGACCGTTTCGAGACGGGCGATGCGACCGACGAAGGAGACCGGAATGGCCCAGCGGGTGCCGTCGCCGGCGTCGAAGCGCAGCAGGGTGACCCGTTCGCGCACCGTCGCGGCCTCGGGTCCGCCGTCGAGATCCTCCCGCGAGGGAACCGAGGCCCGGGCGACCAGGCCCTTGGGCTCCAGCACCATGGCCACCGAGCCGTCGCCCAGCACCGTGGTGCCGGCGAGGGCCCCGAAGTCGCGCAGCAGACTGGAGACCGGCTCCACCACGATCTCCTCGGTGTCGCGGATGCGCGCCACCGACACCGCCACCCGCCGACGGTCGACGCCCAGCACCAGGGCCAGCCGCTCCTCCTCCTGGGCCTCGGCGAAGCCGAGCACGGCGGCCAGCGACACCAGCGGCAGCGGCTCGTCCCGCAGCCGCAGCACCCGCGTGCCGTCGATGCGGGGGGCCTTCTCGTCCTCGGCGAGATCGGCGATGCGCACCACCTCCTCCACCGCGATCTGGGGCACGGCGAAGGGCAGGCCCGCCGTCTCCACCAGCAGCGCCGGCATGATGGCGAGGGTCAAAGGCAGGGTGAGGAGGAAGGTGGTGCCGCGCCCCGGCTCGGTGCGGACCTCCACCTTGCCGCCGAACTTCTCGAGGCGGCTCCGCACCACGTCCATCCCGACACCGCGGCCGGAGACGTCGCTCACCTGCCGGGCGGTGGAGAAACCGGGCAGGAAGATCAGGTCCAGCACCCGCTCCCGCGGCATGGCCGCCGCCTCGTGGGGCGCCACCAGTCCGCGTTCCACCGCCTTCTGCCGCACCCGCTCCACGTCGATGCCGCGGCCATCGTCCTCCACCGTCACCACGATGACGCCGCTGTGCTGACGGGCGTGGATGCGCAAGGTCCCCGTCGGCGGCTTGCCGGCGGCGTGCCGTTCTTCCGGCGGTTCGATGCCGTGGTCGACGGCATTGCGCACCAGATGGGTGAGGGGATCGCGGATCGCCTCCAGCATCTGACGGTCGAGCTCGGTCTCGCCGCCCTCGGTGACCAGCCGCACCTTCTTGCCGAGGCTGCGCGAGAGATCCCGCACCATGCGCGAGAGCCCCGTCCAGGCCTGGGAGATGGGCTGCATGCGCGCGCGCATGACCGCCTCGCGCAGCTCGGTGGTCACGTGGTCGAGACGCTGCAGCGTCCCGTCCAGCTCGCCTCCGCCCTGACAGGCGCGCAGCAGCTGGTTGCGGGTGAGCACCAGCTCGCTCACCTGGCTCATGAGGGTGTCCAGCAGCGCCACCGGCACCCGCAGCGTCGCCCGCTGGGGATCGGCCCCGCCACCCGCGGCCGTCCCCGGGACGTCGTCCCCGGCCGCCGTCGATCCCCGCTCCTTGGCGGCCTCCTTCGGGGCGGCCGTGTGCGCCGTGCCGCTCTCCGGCGCTCCGGATCCACCGTCGGCGGCACCCGCCGGAGCCACGGTCTCCCCCGATCCGGCGGAGGATTCGCGCTCCCCCGTCCCGATGCCGGCATCCTCCGCGGCCCCGTCGTCCCTCGCCCCGTTCGCACCGCTCCCGGCGCCCGTGGCCGGTGCCGCCGGGGCGGCCCCGCTTCCGGCCAGCACCGCCTCGATGCGGGCGATGAGGGCGCGATCGTCGCCCGCGGGCTCCCTGCCCTCCCGCTCCAGCACGTCGACGATCTCGCGGATGCGGTCCACCGCCTCCAGGACGACGCCGATGGCCTCCTCGCTCCAGGCGAGCTCGCCGTCACGGGCGGCGGCCAGCACGTTCTCGCCGGCATGGGCCACCTCCCGCAGACGCTCCAGCCCGAGGAAGCCGCAGGTGCCCTTGATGGTGTGCAGGACCCGGAACAGTTCGTGCACCGTCTCCGGCGCCACGTCCCCCTGTTCCAGCGCCAGCAGGCCTTCCTCGACCCGCTCCAGCCCCTCGCGGGTCTCCGCCACGAATTCCGCGATCAGCTCCTCCATCGACGCCCCCCCGCGGCTGGGGTACGAGCCTGTCGCCGACGGCGCGGCAGCCCGATCACCTCGCCCCCGAGGAAGGGGGCGAGGATGTCGTCCTCCGGTGGAGGCGCCCGCCCGGATCCGTCCGCGCCCTCCCGGGCGTCGTCGTCGACCGGCGGGTTCGAAGGGGATGCCGGCATCGGCAGCTCGCTCCACGGTTCCCGGTTCCCTTGCACCGCCCACCCTCGCACACATTTCCTGACAAACGGTTAACGTCCCCACCACCGCGTTCCGGACCCGCCATGGCGACACCGCGTTTCGTCTTCGTCATGAAGAACCTCACCAAGGTCCTGCCCGGCGGCCGCCGGGTGCTCGACGGCATCACCCTCGCCTTCCTCCCGGGCGCCAAGATCGGCGTCCTCGGCCCCAACGGCGCCGGCAAGTCGACGCTCCTGCGCATCATGGCCGGCCGCGACCGCGACTTCGCCGGCGAGGCCTGGCCGGCCGAGGGGATCCGGGTGGGCTTCCTCGAACAGGAGCCGGTGCTGGACCCCGATCGCACCGTCCTGGAGACGGTGGAGGAGGGCGTGCGCGAGGTGCGGGAGCTGCTGCGCCGCTTCGAGGCCCTCTCCCTGCGCCTCGGCGAGGTGACGGACGGCGAGGAGATGGAGCGGCTGCTGGCCGAGCAGGCGGCCCTGCAGGAGGCCATCGACGCGGCCGACGGCTGGGAGCTGGACCGCCGGCTGGAGATCGCCCTCGAGGCCCTGCGCTGCCCGCCGCCGGACGCTCCGGTGGCCCGGCTCTCGGGCGGCGAGAAGCGGCGGGTCGCCCTCTGCCGGCTGCTGCTGCAGCAGCCGGACCTGCTGCTGCTGGACGAGCCCACCAATCACCTGGACGCCGACAGCGTGGCCTGGCTGGAGCGGCATCTCCGCGACTATCCGGGCACGGTGGTGTGCGTCACCCACGATCGCTATTTCCTCGACCAGGTGGCGGGCTGGATCCTGGAGCTGGACCGCGGCCGGGCGCTTCCCTTCGAGGGCAACTATTCGGCCTGGCTGGAGGCGCGGCGGCAGCGGCTGGAACGGGAGGCGCGGGAGGAGGAGGCGCGCCGGCGGACCCTCGCCCGCGAGGCGGAATGGATCCGCAGCACGCCCGAGGCCCGTCGCGCCAAGGCCCGGGCCCGCATTCGTGCCTACGAGGAGCTGCTGCGGCAGGCCCGCGAACGCCCGCCCCGCGCGGCCCAGATCGTGATCCCGCCGGGCCCCCGCCTCGGCGAGGTGGTGCTGGAGGTGGAGGGTCTCACCAAGCGCCACGGTGCGCGCGTCCTGTTCGAGGACCTCACCTTCGCCGTCCCGCCCGGTGCCATCGTCGGCATCACCGGCCCCAACGGCAGCGGCAAGACCACCCTCTTCCGGCTGATCGTCGGCGAGGAACGGCCCGACGGCGGCCGCATCCGCCTCGGCGAGACGGTGGTCCTCGGCTACGTGGACCAGACCCGCGGGGCGCTGGATCCCGACCGCCCGGTGTGGGAGGTGATCGCCGAGGGCCGTGACGTGGTGCGCCTCGGCCGCCACGAGGTGCCGGCCAGGGCCTATGTGGCGGCCTTCAACTTCCGCGGCCCCGACCAGCAGAAGAAGGTGGGGGAGATCTCGGGCGGCGAGCGCAACCGCGTCCATCTCGCCCGCCTGCTCAAGTCCGGCGCCAACTTCCTGCTGCTGGACGAGCCCACCAACGATCTCGACGTGGACACGCTGCGCGCCCTCGAGGATGCCCTCGTCGACTTCGCCGGCAGCGTCATGGTGATCAGCCACGACCGCTGGTTCCTGGACCGCATCGCCACCCACATGCTGGTCTTCGAAGGCGACGGCCGGGTGGTCTTCTTCGAGGGCAACTGGAGCGAATACGAGGCCGACCGCCGTCGCCGGCTCGGTCCCGAGGCGGAGCGGCGGACCCTCCGCTACCGCCCCCTCGCCCTCTCCTGAGGCGGCACGCGATGGCGGTGGGCGAATCCGACCTGCTGACGGCGACCGTGGCCCTCGCCGCCGGCGGCGTGGCCGGCCTCGTGATCTTCCGCCGCCTCGGCTTCGGCTCGGTGCTGGGGCTGCTGGTGGTGGGCATGGCCATCGGTCCCCACGGCCTCGGCGTCCTGGCCGGCGGTGAGGAACTGCGGCGGGTGGCCGAGATCGGCGTCGTCTTCCTGCTCTACGCCATCGGCCTCGAGATGCGGCCCGAGACCCTCTGGGCCATGCGGCGTCTGGTGTTCGGCCTGGGCGGCCTGCAGCTCGCGCTCACCACCCTCGCGCTCTTTCCCATGGGCCTGCTGCTCGGGCTCGCCCCTCCGGCCGCCTTCGTCCTCGCCGCCGGCTTCGCCCTCTCCTCCACCGCCCTCTGCATCCAGCTCCTGGAAGAGCGGGGCGATCTCTATACCGAATGGGGACGCGGCAGCGTCGCCGTCCTCCTCTTCCAGGACCTGGCGGTGGTCCCCCTCCTGGCGCTGGTGCCGCTGCTGGCCGGCCGGCTGGAGGTGGGCGCCGAGTTCGGCCTCGGCCTGCGCCTGCTGGAAGCCGGTCTCGCCGTGGGGCTGGTCATCCTCGCCGGCACCCTGCTGCTGCCGCGCCTCCTGGATCTGGTGGCCCGGGAACGCAACATGGAGGCCTTCACCGGCCTCGCGCTCCTCGCCGCCCTGCTGGCCGCCTGGGCCGTCCAGCGTGCCGGTCTCTCCATGGGCCTCGGGGCCTTCCTGATGGGGCTGCTCCTCTCCCGTACCCGCTACCATCACCAGCTCGAGGCGGAGATCGCGCCCTTCAAGGGCATCCTCCTGGGACTCTTCTTCATCGCCGTCGGCATGAGCCTCGACGTGGAGCGCCTGCTGCGGGACCTGCCCCGACTGCTGCCGGTCCTGTTGGCGCTGGTGCTGGTCAAGGCCGGGATCCTCCACCTCCTCGCCCGTCTGTTCGGCAGTCGGCGCGGCGACGCCGTGCGCATGGCCCTGCTGCTGGCCCAGGGCGGCGAATTCGCCTTCGTCCTGTTCGGCACCGCCCTCGCCTTCGGCATCCTCGCGCCCGAGACGTACACGCCTGCGGTGCTGCTGATCTCGCTGTCGATGATGGCGACGCCGCTCCTCGCGCGCCTCGCCGACCGCCTCGCCGCGCGGCTGGAGCCGTCGCGGCCGCCCGCGGCCACCCCCGAGGCCCGCATCGCCGATCTCGACGCCCATGTGGTGATCTGCGGCTTCGGCCGCATCGGCGGCACCGTGGGGCTCATGCTGGATGCCCTGCGCATCCCCTTCGTCGCCATCGACCACGACCCGAAACGGGTGGAGGAGATGCGGCGGGAGGGCCACCCCATCCTCTTCGGCGACGCCACCGATCCGCGCATCCTCAAGGCCGCCGGCACCGGCCGCGCGCGGCTGGTCCTGGTCACCCTCGACCATCCCGCCGTGGCCGAACGGGTGGTGAGCACCGTCCACAACTTCTATCCGGACATCGCCATCGTCGCCCGCGCCCGCGACTTCGCCGAGCGCGAACGGCTGCTGGCACTGGGCGCCCGCGAGGCCATTCCCGAGGCCCTGGAACTGGCCTTCACCCTCGGCAGCTACGTCCTGCGCCACATGGGCGTGGCGGAGGTGGACGCCGTCGAGCTGGTGGATCGGCTGCACGAACGTGCGTTCGAGATGCTGCGGGCCCGCCCGGCCCTCTCCAAGCTGGACCGCCCCGCCGCCTCCCGCTGAGGGCCTGCGGCATCCGGAACGCTTGCTCCCGTGGACGGGATTCCCGAGCCTCCCACGGAGACCGTCATAGGCGGGAGGGAAGCATGACCGCCCGACGCATCCTCATCGTCGACGACGAGCCCAACATCGTCCTCTCCCTCGAGTTCCTCATGAAGAAGGCCGGGCATGTCGTCGAATCGGTGACCGACGGCGCCGCCGCCCTCGACCGCCTCGGGGGACCACCGCCGGATCTCGTGATCCTCGACGTGATGCTGCCCGGCATCGACGGCTTCGAACTGCTGCGGCGCATGCGGGCGCGGCCGGAGTGGCGCGACGTGCGCGTGATCCTGCTGACCGCCCGGGGACGCGCGAGCGAGCGCGAGCACGGCCTCGCCCTCGGGGCCGATCTCTATGTCACCAAACCCTTCTCCACCCGAGAACTGATCCGGCGGGTGAACGCGCTGCTGGACGGGGAGCGGACGCGGTGAGCGGACCACGCCGGCGGCTGTGGGCCATCGTCGTCGCCGCCGCGCTCCCCCTGCCGCTGGCGCTCTGGGTCCTGGCCCACCGCCGTCTCGCCGCCGATCCCGATCTCGCCCGTCTCCTCGCCTGGGCGGGGTTCCTGGGGCTGCTGTGGACCCTCGCCGTCGGCGCCCGGCTCGACCGCGAGCTGGTGGGGCGGGCCCGCCGGCTGGCGGAGATCCTCGCCACCCTGCCCGCCGCCCGGCGGCGCCGTGACCGCGTGCCCGCGCCGGCGGCATTCCCGCTCCTGTCCGATCTGGTCGCCGCCGTCCACCGCCTGGTGGACCATCTGGACGAGGTGGAGCGGCGGGCGGCGGCGGCCCGCGAGGAGGCCACCCGCGGGCTCGCCCGGGAGCGCTCGCGCCTCGCCGCCGTCATCCGCGATCTCGCCGACGGCCTCTTCGGCTGCACCCTCGACGGTCGCATCGTCCTCTACAACGAGGCCGCGGTCCGCCTGCTGGGAGCACCGCCGGAATTGGGCCTCGGCCACTCCCTCTACGCCCTGCTCATGCGCCGCCCGATCCTCCACCAGCTCCGCGAGATCGAGCGGCGCCGCGCCCGCGGCGAAGGCACGGTGGGGGAGGACTTCCTCTGCGCCGGCCGCGACGGCGAGCGGCTGTTCCGTTGCCGCCTCGCCCTGGTGGTGGAGGAGGACGGGACGACCCAGGGCTTCGTGCTGCTCCTGCGCGAGGCCGGCGCCGCCCTCGCCGAGGGCTCCACCCGCGACTTCCTCGACCGGCTGGAGACGGCCTGGCGCGGTCCCCTCGCCTCCCTGCGCGCCGCCGCCGAGGTGCTGGAGGGGGAACTCGCGGACCACCCCGGGCTGCACGGCTTCGCCCGCGGCATCGTCGGCGACGCCGAGGCCCTCGAGGCCATCCTCCATCGCCTCGCCGATACGGGACGGACCTACGTGCTGGCCCGCTGGCCGCTGCAGGACGTGCGCCTCGCCGACGTGCTGGAGGCGGTGCGCGACCGTCTCGCCGAGCGCGGGGTCGGCGTCTCCCTCCGCGACCGCGCCCCCGACGTCTGGCTCGCGGCCGACAGCTTCGTCCTCACCGAACTCCTGGTCTCCCTCTGCACCGAGATCGACCGGCGGCGGCCGGGTGCGGCGGTGGAGGTCTTCGCCCGGGCCGGCGAGGAGGGCGTGGCGCTGGAGATCGGCTGGGACGAGGCGGAAGGGCAGGCCGCCGCCTGGGTGCGGGCCTGGCTCGAGGGCTCTCTCTTCGCCCGCCCGCGGGTGGAAGTGGACGAGCTCTTCGCCCGCCACGGCGCCCGTCCCGTCCTGATGCCGGGGACGACCGGCGGCGTGGTCCTCGCCTTCACCCTGCCGCCCCCGCGGGCCCTGCACGCCCGCCGCGGCCGCACCGCCCTGCCGCCGCGGCCCGAATTCTACGACTTCGACATCGCCCCGCGGACCCGACCACCGACCGCCGACCGCCCCCTCGGCGAGCTGGCCTGTGTGGTCTTCGACCTCGAGACCACCGGCCTCGACCCCGAGCGTGACGAGATCGTGCAGATCGCGGCGGTGCGGGTGCTGGGGCGGCGGGTGCTGCGCGGCGAGCTGTTCGACACGCTGGTGGATCCGGGCCGGCCGATCCCGCCGGCCTCCACCCGCTTCCACGGCATCACCGACGAGATGGTGCGGGGCAAGCCACCGCCGGCGGTGGCGCTGCAGCGCTTCCACGCCTTCTGCGGCGACCGCGTGCTGGTGGCCCACAACGCCGCCTTCGACATGGCCTTCCTGCGCCGCCACGAGGCCGAGGCCGGCGTCCGCTTCGACCAGCCGGTGCTGGACACCCTGCTGCTGGCCGCCGCCCTCGACGAGCGGGCGGAGGACCTCGCTCTCGACGGCCTCGCCGCCCGTCTCGGCATCGACATCCAGGGGCGCCACACCGCCCCCGGCGATGCCCTCGCCACCGCCGAGATCCTGGTGGCGCTCCTCGACCTCCTGGCCGCCCGCGGGATCCGCACCCTGGGCGAGGCCTTGGAAGCCTGCCGGCGCATGGCTAGGATTCGCCGGCGCACGGTGACACCGGCCGCGGGAGATGCGGGCGATGGACGAGAGACTGCGCCATAGGGCGGCGGCCGTCGCCTTCCTGGTGACCCTCGCCTTCCTCTATCCGACCCTGGCGGTGGTGGACGAGCTCGCCCGCCATCTGGGACCCGCCCTTCTGCCCCTCCATCTCTTCGCCGTCTGGTTGCTCGCGGTCGTGGCCATGGCGCTGCTGAGCCGTCGGCCCGGCCGGGGCGAGGAGCCGTGAACCTCACCGGCATCGCCTTCCTGACCGCCCTCGCCTATCTGGCGCTGCTGTTCCTGCTGGCCCTCTACGCCGACCGACGGGCGGCGGCGGGCCGGCGCCTCGTGGCCCACCCCGTCGTCTACACCCTCTCCCTCGGGGTCTACTGCACCGCCTGGACCTTCTACGGCAGCGTCGGCCTCGCCGCCGAACGCGGCGTCGCCTTCCTGCCCATCTATCTCGGGCCCACGGTGGTGGCCTTCCTCTTCCCGCTGCTCCACCTCAAGCTGCTGCGGGTGAGCAAGGCCTACGGCCTCACCTCCATCGCCGACTTCGTCGCCGCCCGCTACGGCAAGAGCGGCCTCCTCGGCGGCTTCGTCACCCTGGTGATGGTCGCCGGGACCACCCCCTATGTGGCGCTCCAGCTCAAGGCGGTGGCGGCCAGCCTCGAGGCCATGCTGGGTGACGAGATGGCCCGCGCGCTGCACGGCTTCGGCGCCGACACCGCCCTCCTCGTGGCCATTCTCCTCGCGCTCTTCGCCATCCTCTTCGGCACCCGCCGGATCGACGCCACCGAGCATCACGAGGGGATGGTCTTCGCCGTCGCCTTCGAGAGCCTGGTCAAGCTCGCCGCCTTTCTCGCCGTGGGTCTGTTCGTGGTCTACGGCCTCGTGGGGGGCTTCGGCGAACTGCACCGCCGGGTGGTGGCGGCGGGACTCGAGGAGCTGCTGGGCTTCGCCGCCACCGGCTTCACCTACACCGACTGGTTCGGCTACACGCTGCTCGCGGCACTCGCCTTCATCGTGCTGCCGCGCATGTTCCAGGTGGCGGTGATCGAGAATCTGGAGATCGATCACCTGCGCACCGCCAGCTGGCTGTTCCCCCTCTATCTGCTGGCCATCAATCTGTTCGTGCTGCCGGTGGCGCTGGTGGGGCGACTCGCGGGGCGCGGCGGCGACATGCTGATGCTGGAGCTGCCGCTCGCCGCCGATGCCCGCTTCTTCGCCTTTCTCGCCTTCATCGGCGGTCTCTCGGCCGCCACCGCCATGGTCATCGTCGCGACGGTCGCGGTGGCCACCATGATCTCCAACGATCTGGTGATGCCGGCGCTGCTGCGCATCCCGCGCCTGGGGCTCGAGCGGCGCCCCGAAGTCCCCGGTCTGGTGCTGGGCATCCGCCGCACCGCCATCGTCCTGCTGATGCTGGCGGGCTACGGCGTCTTCCGGCTGGCGCCGCCCGACCTGCCGCTGGTGCGGCTGGGCCTCGTCTCCTTCGTGGCCGTCTCCCAGGTGGCGCCGGCGCTGCTCTTCGGCCTCTACTGGCGAAGGGCCAATCTCGCCGGTGCCGTCGCCGGCCTCGGCGTGGGCATGCTGCTGTGGACCTACACGCTGGTGGTGCCCATGGCCGCCGAGGCGGGACTGCTGGACCGGAGCCTGCTCGAGGGCGGCCCCTTCGGCTGGGACCTGCTGCGACCGCAGGCCCTCTTCGGGCTCGAGGGACTCGATCCCGTCACCCACGCCGTGCTGTGGTCGCTGGGCGCCAACGTGGTGGCGCTGCTGGTGATCTCCCTCACCACCGAGGCCGATCCGCTGCAGCGGGTGCAGGCCCTCTTCTTCGTGGACGTCCACTACGGCGCCCGCTCGGTGCGGCCCTGGCGGGGCGAGGCGCGGGTGGCGGCGCTGCAGGAACTGCTGGCCCGCTTCCTCGGTCCCGGCCGTACCGCCGCCTTCTTCCGGCGCGAGGGCCGGCGGCGCGGCCGCGAGCTCCTTCCTTCCGATCGGGTGGACGCGGAGCTGGTCCAGAGCGCCGAGCGGGAGCTGGCACGGGCGGTGGGGGCCACTTCGGCGCGGCTGGTGGTGGGGTCGGTGGTCCGCGGCGAGGTGCCGGGGCCGGAATCGCTGCTGGAGCTGCTGGACGAGACCAGTCAGGCCATCGAGTACAGCCAGCGGCTGGAGCAGAAGTCGCGCGAGCTCGAGCGCCTCGCCGCCGAGCTGCGCGCCGCCAACGCGCGCCTGCGCCAACTCGATGCCCTCAAGGACGAGTTCATCGCCACGGTGAGCCACGAGCTGCGGACCCCCCTCACCTCCATCCGCTCCTTCGTGGAGATCCTCCGGGACCATCCGGATCTCGCCCCGGCCGAACGGCAGCGCTTCCTCGCCATCGTCGCCGAGGAGGTGGAGCGGCTGGGACGGCTGGTGGACGACGTGCTGGATCTCTCGCGGCTGGAGGCGGGTCGCATGGAGTGGGAGGTGGGCCTGCACGATCTCCGCGAGATCGTGGAGACGGCGCTGGTGCGGGCCGGCGGACTGCTGCGCGGACGGGGGGTGGAGGTCACCACCGACTTCGCCCTCGCACGGGCTCCGCTGGTGTGCGACCGCGACCGCATCCTGCAGGTCCTCTTCAACCTCCTCTCCAACGCCGCCAAGTTCGCGCCGCCCGCGGGCGGACGGCTGCATCTGGAGCTGCGCTCGCTCGGGGCCCAGTATCTGGTGCGCATCGAGGACAACGGCCCGGGCGTGCCGCCGGAGCTGCGCGACGCCGTCTTCGAGAAGTTCCGGCAGGGCGCCCGCGCCCTCCACGACAAGCCGCGGGGAAGCGGCCTCGGGCTCGCCGTCTGTCGCGAGATCCTGCGCCGCTTCGACGGCCGCATCTGGTGCGAGGACTCGCGCCTGGGCGGCGCCGCCTTCTGTTTCACCCTGCCGGCGGCGGAGACGCTACGACGGGCGGGGTGAGGGAGTGGGCCCGCCGGGCCGGCGCAGCCGCTCCTCCAGCACCCGCAGCAGTCCGTCGATGCCCTCGCGGCCGATCACCTCGGCCACCTGTGAGCGCTGGGTGATCAGCAGGCTCACCCCCTCGGCGATCACGTCGATGACGACGAAGCGTCCGTTCCGCCGCCGCACCCGCCAGTCCACCGCCAGCGCCTTGCCGGTTCCGGGGCCGCGCACGCGCGTGTGGACGAGCACGTCGGCACGCCCGACCGGCTCCGCGCCCACCACCTCGAGGGTCTGACCGCCGTAGTCGTCGAGCCGCTCGGCCAGGCTCTTGCGCAGGAGGCGGCGGAAGAGATCGACGAAGCGTGCGCGCTGGGCCGGCGTCGCCCGCCGCCAATAGCGGCCCAGCACCAGCCGGGCCAACAGTTCCAGATCCGTCGCCTCCTCCACCAGCACCTCCAGAGCCCGCAGCTTGCCGGCGCGGTCGAGATCGCGCCGGCGCAACACCGCGAAGGCCCGCTCGCCGAGACGGCGGACGAAGGCGGCCGCCGCCTCGGGCGCGGGGGCCGGGGCAGCCGTCGCCACCGCCGCGATCGGCAGGAGCCCCAGGACCGCCCGCCGCGTCCAGCACCCCGGCGCGCTCACGGCGTCTCCTCCCCCGGGTCCTCGAGCGGGAGTTCGTAGAGGGATTCGTCCACGGCCACGCGGCCGTTGCGGATGGCCGCCGCCCGCCGCTGACGGTAGGCCGAGCGCAGGGCGGCGTATTCGTCGAGACTGCGGGCGCGGAGTTCGTCCAGGAAGGGGTCCAGCTCGGCCCGCCGCACCACCGCGGCGGCGGCGGCCCGGCCGAGACGGAAGCGGCCCGGCGCCACCCAGGCGGCGGGATCGAAGACGAAGCCGTCCATCAGCAGACCCACGAGATCGCGGGGATTGGAGGGGCCCAGCACCGGCAGCACCAGATAGGGCCCCTCTTCCACTCCCCACACCGCCAGCGTCTGGCCGAAGTCCTCCTCGTGGGGCGGCAGCCCCAGGCGGGCGGCGATGTCGAAGAGACCGAAGAGGCCGAGGGTGGAGTTGACCAGGAAGCGGCCGAGCGCGACGCCGGCGCGCTCGCGCTCGCCCTGCAGCAGATCGTTCACGAACACCACGGGTGCGCGCAGATTGGCGAGGAAATCCGCCACCCGCCGCTTGCCGTAGTCCGGCACCGCATAGTCGTAGAATTCGGCCAGGGGTTCCAGAACGGTGCCGTCCATCACGCGATTGAGGGCGAAGACGGCACGGTTGAGCGGCTCCAGCGGATCGTCCACCGGCTCGGCGGCGGCCGGCGCGACGCGCAGCATGAGCGGCAGGGCGGCGAGGAGGGCCAGAGCGGCCCGCGTCCGTGGGTTCGGTGCCATGGTGCGCGACATCCGGCCGGCGGCGGGGAACGGAGGCCGACGCCTCCACATCCGCGGGCCCGCGCCCGCGACGACGTTCCTTCGTGGTTAAAGCGCATCCGGGTGTCGCGCGCAAGGGCGGCCGCCGTCCCGCCGGTTCTGGCAAAACCTCGAAAATTCGCGCAAAATCCACGCGTCCTCGAAGCCGCACGGGAGACCCGCCCATGACCGAACACCGGATCGTCAGCCTCGACGCGCTCCGCGCGCGGCTTCGCGCGGCCCTCGGCCGCGACAGCCTGCTGGCCGCCCGCTTCGACCGGGCGCTGGAACGCCGCGACGCCGATCTGGTGGCGGAGGCCATGCGCCAGCTCGACCGCTATCCGGAGGAGATCCGGCGCGCCGTCCACGAGGTGATCCTCGACTGGCTGTTCGGCCCCGCCGGCGAGAGCGACTTGCGCCGACGGCTGGGTCTCGGGGCCTGAGACCGTCGCCACGGCAGGGCCCGCCCAGCCCGGAGGGCAGCGGTCTCCCCTCCACCCAGGCGAGGATGTCGCGATAGACCCGCCGGCGCTGGAGATCGCGCAGCAGCAGGTGCCAACCGGCGGGATACACCACCAGTGTACAGTCCTTCGCCGCGAGCCGGCGCGCGAAGGCGACCTGGACCTCAGGCGGCACGATCTCGTCGCGCGCACCCACCAGCACCAGCGTCCGCACCCGCAACCGCGGCGCCGCCGCCCACGCTCGATCCATCAGCCGCACCACGCCCGCGAGGGTGGCGAGGCGCGTGGTCTTCAGGAAGCGAGGATCCCGGGCCAGCTCCCGCAGCACCGCGTCGTCGTCGCTGGCGCGCCGGCCGAGACCGCGCCCGCTCACCTCCAGATCCGGCAGCAGCGCCGCGAAGAGATCCAGCAGCAGGCGCCAGAGCAGGGGAAAGCGTTCCCCGCCCCAGACCGCCGGCGCCGCCAGGATCAGTCCGCGCACCGGCAGTCCCGGTGGTTCCGTCAGCGCCACCGTCGCCACCGCCGCGCCCATGCTGTGGCCCAGCACGATCACCGGCACCTCCGGCCGCCCGGCGGCGAGGGTCCGCACCCGGCGGGCGAGATCGGCCACCAGCACGTCGCCGCCGGGCCAGCGGCCACGGTCGGGCCAGCCGCCGAAGCCCCGCTGGTCGTGGGCCACCACCATCAGACCGCGGGTGCGGGCCCAGCGTCCGAAGCGGGCGAAGGCGGCGCTGCGGTCGTTGAGACCGTGGAGCGCCAGCACCACCGCGCGCGGTGTGCCCGCCGGTGCCCAGACGGCGGGCGGAGGCGGCGGTCCCGGCGGCGGCCACCGTCGGTCCACGGCACAGCCGGTCAGCACCACCACCCACAGCAGGGCGGCCGCGATCCGGATCACGAGGCGGCCGGTGCCGTCACCGACAGGCCGAGCAGCCGCCACACGTCCTCCGGCGTGTGGCCGAGCCCGCGCAGATGGCGCAGGGTCACGGCCCGGTTGCGTTTGGCCATCCGCCGGCCGTGACTGTCGGCCACCAGATTGTGGTGGTAGTAGCGGGGCGTGCGCAGCCCCAGCAGCGCCTGCAGCAGGCGATGGACGTGGGTGGCCGGGAACAGATCCTCGCCGCGGGTGACCAGGGTGATGCCCTGCATGTGGTCGTCGAGGGTCACGGCCAGATGGTAGGAGGCGGGCACGTCCTTGCGGGCGATCACCACGTCGCCGAAGATCTCCGGCCGCGCCCGCACCTCGCCGGCGCGATGGTCGAACCAGACGAGCTCGCCCACCAGCGCCCGCGCCCGCGCCACGTCGAGACGCCAGGCGAAGGGCTCGCCCCGGGCCATGCGCCGCTCCGCCTCGGCCCGCGGCAGGGCGCGGCAGACGCCCGGATAGAGGAGTTCGCCGGCGGGACCGCGGTGGGGGGCGCGCCCCGCCTGTTCCACCTCGAGACGGATGCTGCGGCGGGTGCAGAAGCAGGGATAGACCACCCCGAGACGGTCCAGCTCCTCGAGGGCCGCCCGGTAGAGGTCGAAGTGCGCGCTCTGGCGGCGGACCGCCCCGTCCCAGTGGAGTCCCAGCCAGCGCAGGTCCTCCTCGATGCCGCGGACGAACTCGGGGCGGCAGCGCTGGCCGTCGATGTCCTCCATCCGCAGCAGGAAGCGGCCGCCGCTGCGTCGGGCCGCTTCGAAGGCGAAGAGGGCGGAATAGGCGTGGCCGATGTGGAGATAGCCCGTGGGGCTGGGCGCGAAGCGGGTGACGTGGGGCGGCTCGCCGGGGCCCGGCAGCGGTACCCGATCGGCCCCCTGGAGGCGGACGAGGGGTTCGTCGATCACCGGAAGCGGTACCCGACCGCGGTGGGTTCCCCCGCGATCATGCGCACACGGTAGCCGACCGGCAAGTCCGTCCCACGGTTCACCCGCGCCGGGCCAGCACGAACAGGCCCACGAACAGCCGGCTCATGTCCACCACCCGGGCGTGGACGATGCGGAAGCCGCCGTGGCGCGCCACCGCCGCCCGCAGGGCGTCGCGCCGCTGGGCCAGCAGCACCATGCGCCCGTCCCGCCGCAGCACCGCCGCCGCGGCGTCGAGGAAGCGGGCGTAGAAGTCGAAGAAGCGCAGCCGCGTGCCCAGCAGACGGCCGAAGGGCGGATTGGTGACGATGCGGGCGAAGTCGCGCTCGCCCAGCTCGCGCGGCAATGCCCGGGCATCGGCCCGTACCACCCGGGCCCCCGCCTCCAGACGGTTGTGGACGAGATTGCGCCACGTCCCCTCGACGGCACGGGGATCGCGATCGCTCCCCACCCGCCGCACCCCGGGCCACACCGCCCCCGCCTCCAGCAGGATGGTGCCGCTGCCGCAGAAGGGATCCAGCAGCGCCGCCCCGGCTTCCGGCCGGCCGGCGAGGCGCAGCATGGCATAGGCCATGTCGGCCATGAGGGAGACCCGCTGGCCGTAGATCTTCTCGAAGCGGCGGCTGAGCGGTTCGCGGGTGAGCTGGACGGCCACCGCCAGATCCCGCTCCACCAGGTCCACCCGGATCTCCACCGCGAAGCCCTCGAGGTCCACCGGCGCGCCGGTGGCGGCCTGCACCGCCGCACCCGCCACCCGCGCCAGATCCATGCTGGTGAAGTCGTGGTGGCCGTGACGGGTGGGCGTGATGCGGAAGGAGGTGGCGGGCCCCAACCCCGGGATCTCCGCCCGTCGCAGGGCCGCATCCAGCGCCGCGAGCTCCTCCCCCGGTGCCACCTCCAGCTGCAGCACCGGCCGCAGGACGTGATGGATGGACCGGAGACGGCGGACGAGGGCCACGAGCTCCCGCTCCGGCCACGGGGCCGCCACCTCGACGCGGCCGCGGAAGCCGGACGGCGCGGCCCGCACCGCCGCTCCGGACAGCCCCGCCGCCCGCGCGCGCTCGCGGAACTCGGCCACCACCACGTCCTCGAGGCCGGGATGGGTGGTGAGGTGGAGGGCGGTCTCCCGGGTCATGGTCCGCTCCATATGGTCCGCGGCGGCGCGGGAGCGAAGGGCGGCGCGGGGCGTCCCCATGCCACCGTTGAGATCCCGCGGGCGAGGTCCTACCTCTGCCGGTGCCCCCGGCGGGTCGGGCGCCGGGGTGCACTCCACAGCCTCCCCTGACGAGGACTCGGCCGGGTTCGCCCGGCCGCTTTTTTCACGGCCGCCGCGGCCGTTGCCGCTGCCGGCGGCGGGGCCTAAGTTGGCCGCGGCGGGAGCGCAACGACGCGGGAGCGGCGGATCCATGCGGGTGTCGCGATACTTCATGCCGGTGCTGAAGGAGGATCCGGCCGAGGCCGAGATCGTCTCCCACCGTCTGATGCTGCGCACCGGCATGATCCAGCAGGCGGCGGCCGGCATCTACAACTGGCTGCCGCTGGGCTTCCGCGTGCTCAGGAAGGTGGAGCGGATCTGCCGCGAGGAGATGGAGCGCGCCGGCGCCATCGAGATCCTCATGCCCACCATCCAGCCGGCGAGCTGGTGGAAGGAGAGCGGTCGCTACGAGGCCTACGGCAAGGAGATGCTGCGCATCCGCGACCGCCACGACCGTGAGATGCTCTACGGTCCCACCAACGAGGAGAACGTGGTGGACATCTTCCGCCGCCACGTGAAGAGCTACCGCCAGCTCCCCCTCAACCTGTTCCACATCCAGTGGAAGTTCCGCGACGAGATCCGTCCGCGCTTCGGCGTCATGCGCGGGCGCGAGTTCCTGATGAAGGACGCCTATTCCTTCGACTACGACTACGAGGGTGCGCGCCGCTCCTACGAGACCATGTTCGTGGCCTATCTGCGCACCTTCCGGCGCATGGGGCTGGTCGCCATTCCCATGCTGGCGGAGAGCGGTCCCATCGGCGGCAGCATGAGCCACGAGTTCCAGATCCTCGCCGCCACCGGCGAGAGCGTGGTGTACTACGACGCCGCCTTCGAGGAACTGGACCTCACGGGCGAGGAGGTGGACGTGGCGCGTCTCACCTCCCTGTATGCCGCCGTGGAGGAGCGCCACGATCCCGCCCGCTGCCCGGTGCCGCCCGAACGCCTGAAGAAGGCCCGCGGCATCGAGGTGGGCCACATCTTCTACTTCGGCACCAAGTATTCCGCCCCCATGGGGGCCACCGTCATGGGTCCGGACGGACGCGAGGTGCCGGTGGAGATGGGATCCTACGGCATCGGCGTCTCGCGGCTGGTGGGCGCCATCATCGAGGCGCACCACGACGAGAAGGGCATCGTCTGGCCCGAGTCCGTGGCCCCCTTCCGGGTGGCGCTGATCGGCCTGCGCCTCGACGACGCCGACTGTCGGCGGATGGCCGAGGAACTCTACGAGCGGATGTGCGCGGCCGGTCTCGAGGTGCTCTACGACGACACCGACGAACGGCCCGGCGCCAAATTCGCCACCATGGAGCTGATCGGCATCCCCTGGCAGGTGGTGGTGGGACCGCGGGGAGCCCGGCAGGGCACGGTGGAGCTGCGCCGCCGCCGCACCGGTGAGAGCGCCGAACTCTCGCCGGAGTCGGTCCTCGCCCGCCTCACGGCCTGACCTTCCATGCTCCCGCGGGCCGAGCGCCTGATCGCGCTGCGCTATCTGCGGCCGCGGCGCGAGGAGGGTTTCGTCTCCTTCGTCGCCGCCTTCGCCCTTCTGGGCATCACCCTCGGCGTCGCCACCCTCGTGGTGGTGATGGCGGTGATGAACGGATTCCGGGCCGAACTGCTGGAGCGGGTGCTGGGCTTCAACGGCCATCTCACGGTGGTGGCGGGACCCGCCGGCATCGAGGACTGGAAATCGCGGGTGGCGCGTCTGCGGGCCGTGGACGGCGTCACCACCGTCTTCCCCTATCTGGAGGGGCAGGCCCTGGCCACCGCCAACGGCGTGGCGAGCGGCGTGGTGGTGCGCGGGGTCGAGGCGGAGGATCTCGCCCGTCTTGAACTGTTCCGCGGGGCGTTCAGAGCCGGCAGCCTCGAGGCGCTCCTGCGACCGGGCCGGGTGCTGGTGGGCAGCCGTCTCGCCGAGCGCATGGGGCTCGCCGTGGGAGACCGGCTCACCCTGATCTCGCCGCGGGGGACGACCACCGTCTTCGGCACAGTGCCGCGGATCGAGGGATTCGTGGTGGGGGGGATCTTCGAGGTGGGCATGTACGACTACGACAACGGCTTCGTCTACATGCCCCTCGCCGACGCCCAGCGCTACTTCGCCATGCCCGGACGCATCAACACGATCCAGGTCTTCGTCGCCGATCCCGAACGGGTCGAGCGCTGGCGGCCGCCGCTCGAGGCCGTGGTCGGAGATCTCGCGCTGGTGGACTGGAAGCAGCTCAACGCCCACTTCTTCGCCGCGCTCGAGGTGGAGCGCAACGTCATGTTCCTGATCCTCACCCTCATCGTGCTGGTGGCGGCCTTCAACATCGTCACCGGCCTCACCATGCTGGTCCGCACCCACGGTCGCGACATCGCCATCCTCCGCACCCTCGGCGCCACCCGGGCCGCCATCGGCCGCATCTTCCTGTTCGCCGGCGCCGCCGTCGGCGTCACCGGCACCGCCCTCGGCACCGCCCTCGGCCTCGCCTTCGCCCTCAACATCGACGCCGTCCGCCGCTTCCTCGAGGGACTGACGGGGTTCGAGCTGTGGAGCGCCGAGATCCGCTTCCTCTCGGCCCTGCCGGCGCGGGTGGAGCCCTGGGACGTGGCGAGCGTGGCCGTCATGGCCCTGGTGCTGTCGCTGCTGGCCGGTCTCTACCCCGCGCTCCGCGCCGCCCGCCTCGACCCGGTCGAGGCGTTGCGCTGGGAGTGAGGGCATGGCGCCGACACTCCGTCTCGAGGACGTCCACCGCCGTTTCCGTCAGGGCGACCGGGAGCTGGAGGTGCTGCGCGGCGTCCATCTCGACCTTCCCGCCGGGACCCTCGCCGCCCTCGTGGGTCCCTCGGGGTCCGGCAAGTCGACGCTCCTCCACATCGCCGGCCTGCTGGAGCCGCCCAGCGCCGGCCGGGTGTGGGTGGAGGGGATCGAGGCCGGTCGTCTCGCCGACGGCGAGCGTACCCGCCTGCGCCGCGAGCGCATCGGCTTCGTCTACCAGTTCCACCATCTGCTGGCCGACTTCAGCGCCCTCGAGAACGTGATGCTGCCGCAGCTCCTGGCGGGCCGTTCCCCCCGCCGGGCGCGGGCGCGGGCGGAAGCGCTGCTGGATCGCCTCGGCCTCGCTGACCGCCGCCATCACCGCCCCGGGCGTCTCTCGGGCGGCGAGCAGCAGCGGGTGGCCATCGCCCGGGCGCTCGCCAACGGTCCGCGCCTGCTCCTGGCCGACGAGCCCACCGGCAATCTCGATCCCCGCACCGCCGAGGAGGTCTTCGCCCTGTTCCTGGAGGTGGTGCGGGAGGAGGGGGCGGCGGTGCTGCTGGCCACCCACAATCCCGAACTCGCGGTGCGCTGCGACGTGGTCTACCGGCTCGTCGACGGCCGGCCGGAGGCGGTGGCCCCGCGATCGCCGGTGCCGCCGGCGCGGGCGGCGAGATAGGCGTCGGCGAAGGCCGCGAGGGACTCGAAGCGGAAGTCGGGCCGCACCGCCTCCGCCACCTCCGGGGTGGCGCCGCCACCGCGTCCGCCGCGGCGGTCGATCCAGGCGGTGGCCATGCCCGCCCGGGCGGCCGGCCGGATGTCGTGGTAGAGGCTCTGGGCCACGTGGAGGTGCTCCTCCGGGGCGAAGCCGAGCGCCCGCACCGTCTCCGCGAGGGCGGCGAAATTGCGCGGATCCGGTTTCCAGGCGCCGATCTCCTCCGCCGTCAGCACCCGGTGGAAACGCACGCCCAGACGCCTCGCGCTCGCCGCGAAGCTGGCCCGGTCCACGTTGGAGAGGATCACCAGCGTCGCGTGGCGGGCGAGGCGGCGCAGGGCGGGGGGCGAATCCGGAAAGGGCGGCCACTCCCCCACCGAGGCGCCGAAGGCGCGGGCCTCCGCCGCATCCACCCTGCTCCCCAGGTCCGCGGTCATGCGCGCGAGCACCCGCGCCAAAAGGTCCGGATAGCGGAGATGCGGGGTCTCCTGCTGCTGGCGGGTCTCGTGGCGGGCGAAGAGGGCGAGCAGCGCCTCGCGGTCGAGCCCGTGGCGGGCGGCGAACCCGGCGAGGGCGCGGGCGATCCCCTCCTCCCAGTCGATCAGCGTGCCGTAGCAGTCGAAGCTGAGGATGCGGAAGCGCGCGAGCGCGGCGGCCACGGATCCTCTCCTCGCCCCTTTCCCCCCGCGCCGATCCATGCCATGCTCGTCCGGGAGGTGGAAGCGGCGGGCGCGGCCGGCGGGAGGCGGGCATGGAGGTGCACGACGCGGATCTCGACTATCTGGCCGAGTTCCTGGCATCCGACGCGGCGCCGGCGGAGGCCATGGACATCTCGGAGCTCGACGGCTTCCTCACCGGCATCGCGGCGGCGCCCGCGGAGGCGGTGCCGGAGGCCTGGCTGGACTTCGCCTTCGGCGACGGCGACGGTCGCGGCGAGGAGGATCCGCGACTGGTGCGCGCGAAGGAGATCGCCCTCGCCCGCTACGCCCAGATCCGGGAGGAGCTGGCGGCGCGGCCCGACGCCTTCGCCCCCATCCTCTGGGCCGACGAGGAGGGCGAGGCCGACCCCGGTCCCTGGGCCCGCGGTTTCGTCGAGGCCATGCAGTTCCGGCCGGAGGCCTGGCAGCCGGCGTTCGAGGACGACGAGGGCATGGTGGCCATCACCACCATCCTCCTCGCCGCCACCGGCGGCGAGCTGCCGGAGGAGGTGGCGGTGGAGGACGAGGCGGTGCTGGAAGAGCTGCTGGCGGAGGCGGCCGACCTCCTCGGCCCCTGCGCGGTGGCCATCGCCCGGGTGCTGCGGGGCGGCGGCGCACCGGCCAACGACACCGCCCCGCCCGGCTGACGGCGGATCGCGGCCCTCAGTGTCCCGGTGGCCCCGCGGGCAGCAGCGGACATCCCAGCATGCGTCGGAGGATGGGGACCCCGTCCCACAGATGGTGCTTGACCACGCCCGCCAGGTGCAGCGCCAGCAGCAGCAGGAACAGCGGCTGGACCACCAGTTCGTGCAGCTCCTCCCAGAATTCGCCGGAACCGGACCCGGCCGTCTCGCCGGCGCTCTCCTCTTCGTCCCAGAGGTCTCCCCACCGCTCCCCGTCCCCGTCGGCGCGGGCCGCGGGCACCGGTGACGGCATCTCCGGCACCGCCACCGGCACGCCGAAGAAACGCACCGCGTCCCCCTCCGCCCGCTGGGCGAGGATGCCGGAGAGAGCGCCGATCAGGGCCGTCGCCACCAGCCCCGCCTGCACCGTCCGCGCCAGGGTGCGCTCCAGCGGCGAGGAGACCACCGGCTGCGGCCGCGGCATTCGGAGACGCCAGACCAGCCAGCCGCCGGCGAAGGCGAGGGCGAGGAGGCCGAGGGACACGTGGAGGGCGAAGCCGCCGCCTTCCTCGTCGAGCTGGCCCAGCAGCCAGGAGGCCAGCATCGAGCCCGCGAGCCCCCAGTGCAGGATCAGGCTCACGAGACCGTAGCGATCCGGTCCGTCGCGCAGAGTCATCGCCATCGCCCCCGGGATCGGCGGGGCGCCGCCACCGACGCCCCGCCCGGTGTCAGTCGTCGTCCTCGTCGTGGTCGCGGCGCTTCATCCAGCGACCGCGCCGCACCTCGTCGCGGGTGATCACCCCGTCGCCGTCGCGGTCGAGACGCCAGAACATGGCCTCGCCCGGACGCGCGAACTCCTCGCGGGTGATGCGTCCGTCACCGTCCACGTCGTGGATCTGGAAGCGCCGCACCATGCGCCGGCGCATGGCCTCCAGCCACAGCTTCTCGTATTCCTCGAGGCCGAGGGTGCCGTCGCCGTCGGCATCGAAGCGGGTGAAACGCTCGTCGCGGAACCGGCGTGCCTCCTCGCGGGTGATGCGCCCGTCGCCGTCGAGATCGAAGGTCTCGAAGAACCGCATCACCCGTGGACCGAAGGCCTCCCGGTGGTCGGAATCGGCGGACACCGGCGCGGCTGCGCCCAGGCTCAGGATCATGGCTCCGAACAGGGCCTTCCCGGTCGTTCTCGTCCGCTTCCTCATGGTTCGCTCTCCTCCTGCCGGACGTCCCGGGAGATGGCGGCCTCCGGAGCCGGGAAAAGCGGGGCGCGGATTCCCATCGGTCGGGATTCCTCGCGCCCGGCCCCTCCTGCGACGAATCGCGACGAACTCGTCTCGATCCCCGCCGTGGACTTCCCATCTCCCGCACGGAGACGGGAATCCACGCCATGCTGCCGCACGTGCTGGTGGTGGACGATCATCGCGAGATCCGCGAGGGCCTCGCCCGCTATCTGCGCCGCCACGGCTTCCGCACCTCCATGGCCGCCGACGCCGCCGAGGCGCGGCGGGTGCTGGCCCGGCACGCCGTCGATCTGGTGGTGCTGGACATCATGCTGCCGGGCGAGGACGGCCTCGCTCTCTGTCGCGAGCTGCGCGCCCGCCGCGGGCCGCCGGTGGTGTTCCTCTCCGCCCTCGGCGAGGAGACGGACCGCATCGTGGGCCTCGAACTGGGTGCCGACGATTACGTGCCCAAGCCCTTCAACCCGCGCGAACTGCTGGCCCGCATCCGCGCCGTCCTCCGCCGCGTGCACAGTCTGCCGCCGGGGCGGCGCACCGAACGCGGGCGCTTCCGGTTCCGGCCCTGGACCTTCGATGCCGCCCGCGGCGAGCTGGAGCACGAGGACGGCCGCGTCGTCTCCCTCTCCACCGCCGAGACCCGGCTGCTCGCCGCCTTCGTGCGCCATCCCGGCGTGGTGCTGAGCCGCGAGGAGCTGCTGGACGTGGCCCGGGGGCGCGAACCCGGTCCCTTCGACCGCAGCGTGGACAATCTGGTGAGCCGGCTGCGCCGCAAGCTGGGAGACGACGCCCGCCGTCCCCGTTTCGTCCGCACCGAACGCACGGGTGGTTACGCCTTCATCGCGCCGGTCGAGGAAGTTCTGTGCGATTCCTCCCCCGCCGTCTGAAGACCCGGCTGGTGCTGCTGCTGTTGCTGGCGGTGGCCGTGGCCGAGACCCTCACCTTCCTGCTCCTGGCCGACGAGCGACGCTTCGCCCTGCTGACGGCGCGCTACGACGAACTGGTGGAGCGGACCGTCGAACTGGCCGATCTGCTCGCGGTGGTCCCCGAGGAGTCGCGGCCGGCCCTGCTCGCCGCCGCCTCCACCCGCGATCTGCTGTTCGTCCTGGACCCGCGCGATCTGGCCGAGAGGCTGGGGGGCGAGCCGGAGCCGGGACTCGCCCGGATGCTGGCGCGACGGCTCCATCTGCCGTCGGCCGTGGTCCACGTGCGGGTGGCCACCGCCCTCCCGCGACCGCTGCCGGCGGAGCCGCCGCCGCTGGATCCGGTGGAACTCCTCCTGGAGCCCTTCGCCGAGGAACCGTGGACGGATCCCCTGCCCTGGGAAGATCCCCTCCCCCTCTTCGAGCCTCGCTGGTTCGACGCCCTGCGCCTGTTGGGCCGCGCCCGTCACGCGCTGCTGGTCTCGGTACCCGTCGGTGACGGGCTTCGCCTCAACGCCGTCCTGGCCTTCGAACGGCTGCCGACCCTCTTCGCCCTCCACGGCGCCCTGCTCACCGCCGCGGCGGGGATCGCGGTGGCCGCGGTGGCCTGGTTCGCCCTCTCCGGGCTCACGCGACCGCTCGCCGCCCTCGCCCGCGCCGCCGACGATCTCGGCCGTGGCCGTCCGGTACCCCGGCTGCCCGAGCGGGGCCCGGAGGAGGTCCGCACCCTGGTCCGCGCCTTCAACCGCATGCACGAGCGGCTGGAGCGGCTGCTGCGCGATCGCGCCCAGGTGCTGGCCGCCATCGGCCACGATCTGAAGACGCCGCTCACCGGCCTGCGGCTGCGCGCCGAATTCGTGGAGGACGAGGACACCCGCAACCGCATCCTCGCCGCCGTGGAGGAGATCCGGGCCACCGTCGAAGCCGCCCTCGCCTTCCTGCGGGCCGAGCACGCCGACGAGCCGGTGCGGCCGGTGGACGTGGGCGCCTTGGTGGCGAGCGTGGTGGACGACCTCGCCGAACGCGGCGATCCGGCGGAGGCGACGGTGCCGGCGGAGCCGGTGGTGGTGCCAATGCGGGCGGGCGCGGTGCGGCGGGCGCTGCGCAATCTGGTGGAGAACGCGATCCGATACGGTCACCGTGCCCGCGTGCGGATCGAGTCCGAGGCCGGCGAGGTGCGCATCCACGTGGACGACGACGGCCCCGGCATTCCCGAGGCGCGGATGGAGGCCGTCTTCGAACCCTTCGTCCGCCTCGAGACCAGCCGCTCCCGCACCACCGGCGGCAGCGGTCTCGGACTCGCCATCGCCCGTACGGTGGCACGGGCCCACGGCGGCGATGTCCGCCTCGCCAACCGGCCCGGCGGCGGCCTCCGCGCCACGCTGATCCTGCCCCGCTGAGCGCCGGTCCGATCCTTTACCCCTCGAAGGGTTCGTGGTACGGGGAGGGGACACGACGCGATACGACCAGGACGGTTCGGGAGGGAGGCGATGCAGCGGCGCGGACGGATCCTGTGCACGGCCACCGCCCTCGTCCTGCTGGCGGCCATGTCGGCGACGGCCCGGCAGGACATCGAGGTGCTGCCGGAGGAGGCGCGGCTGGTGCCCGAGGAGGCGTTCGGAACCCGCGTCCTGCCCGCGCCCACGCCGCACTGGATCTACGTCCTCGACGTCGCCTTCGACAATCTCGTCGCCTCGCGGGTCAACATCTTCGACGGCGATTCCGGCGATTTCCTCGGCGTTCTCCACTCCGGCTACGTGCCCAACGTGTTGCCGGCGCCGAACCGCCGTGAGGTCTACGTGGTGGAGACCTACTGGACCCACGGTACCCGCGGTCGCCGCGAGGATCTGGTCACGGTGTTCGACGCCCGCACCCTCGAGCCCGTGGCGGAGATCCCCCTCCCGCAGGGCCGCGCCCTGATCGTCTCCAAACAGCCGGTGGCCCAGCTCTCCGACGACGGCCGCTTTCTCCTCTCCTTCAATCTCTCGCCCGCCACCAGCGTGAGCGTGGTGGACCTCGAGGCGCGGGCCTACGTGGGCGAGATCGAGGCCCCCGGCTGCTCTCTGGTCTATCCCACCGGTGCCCGCAGTTTCTCCATGCTGTGCCCCGACGGCTCCCTCGCCGACGTGCGCTTCGACGCATCGGGCACCGCCGAGGTCGTGGACAACGATCCCTTCTTCGATGCCGAGAACGATCCCGTGTTCGAACATGCCGCCCGTGACGCCGCCGGCCGCACCTGGTACTTCGTATCCTACGACGGCCGCATCCACGAGGTGGGCTACGATGCGCGCGGGCGCACGGCACCGCGGGAGAGCTGGTCGGTGCTGACGGAAGCGGATGCGGCCGAGGGCTGGCGGCCCGGCGGCTGGCAGCTCGTCGCCCGCCATCCCGGCAACGGACACCTCTATCTGCTGATGCACAAGGGGCCCAAATGGTCCCACAAATGGCCGGGAGAGGAGATCTGGGTGCTGGATCCGGAGGCGAACCGGCGCGTGGCCCGCATTCCGCTGGAGGAACCGGCGGTGAGCCTGGCGATCACGGGCGACGACTCGCCGCTCCTGGTCACCCTCACCGACACCGGCGTGCTGTCGGTGCTGGATCCCGGAACCGGCGAGCGCCGCCGCCGCATCGAGGGCGCCGGGGTCACGCCCTTCCTCCTCGACTCCTTCGCGCCGTGAGGGAGGGCGGCCGGTGACGCTGGATCCCGTGCCCGTCCTGGTGGCGCGCCTGCTGCTGGCGGCCGTCTTCGCCACCGCCGCCGTGGGCAAGCTGCGCCGGCGCGAGGCCTTCGAGGGCATCGTCGCCAACTACCGGCTGTTGCCGGAACGACTGGCGCTTCCCTTCGCCCGTGCCCTGCCGTTCGTGGAGCTGGCGACGGTGGTGCTGCTGATCGTTCCGACCACGGCGCGGGCGGGCGGCCTCCTCGCCGCGGGACTGCTGCTGCTCTTCGCCGGGGCCATGACGGTCAACATCCTGCGGGGACGGACCGACATCGACTGCGGTTGCTTCGTCGGCTTCCTGCGCCAGCGCATCGGCTGGCCGCTGGTGGCCCGCAATCTGGTGCTGGCGCTGGCGGCGGTGCTGCCGTGGCTGCCGGTCGCTCCGCGCCCTCTCGGCCCCTTCGACCTGTTCACGGTGGCGGCGGCGGTGGTGGTGCTGACGGCGAGCCATGCCGCCCTGAGCCGGCTGCTCGAACTGCCCGCACCGGGAGAACGGCGGTGACGGAAGCCCTGCTGGTCTCGCAGATCCTGCTGTGGATCGGCTTCGTGGCCCTGGCGCTGGTGACCCTCGCCCTGGCCCGGCAGATCGGCGTGCTGCACGAGCGGGTCGCCCCTCTGGGCGCGCTCATGATGGACGGCGGCATCGACGTGGGCGACGCCGCCCCGAAGTTCGAGCTCACCGACCTGAGCGGGCGGCCGGTGACCATCGGCGGCCCGCGGCCGCGGGCGACGATGCTGCTGTTCGTCTCCCCCACCTGTCCCGTGTGCAAGAAGCTGCTCGGGCTGGTGCGGGACTTCGTACGCGACGAGAAGCGCCATCTCGATCTGGTGCTGGTGGGCGACGGCGAGCGTCGGGCCCAGGAGGAGCTGATCCGCCGCCACCGCCTGCAGGACGTGCCCTACGTGATCGCCCCGGAGGTGGGGATGCGCTTCCAGGTGGGGAAGCTGCCCTACGCCATCCTCGTGGACGAGCAGGGCATCGTCCGCGCCAAGGGCCTCGTGAACTCCCGCGAGCATCTGGAGAGCCTGCTGGTGGCGAAGGAAACGGGCTATGTGAGCATCCAGCAGTATCTCGGCGAACGGGAACCGGCGCCCGCGGCCGGCACGGCCGGGCCCGACGGCACAGGGGGGCAGAATCGATGAGAGAGCCGAGCTTGCTCGACCGACTGGTGGAACGGGTCACGCGCCGCGTCGCCCAGAAGAGCTCGCGCCGCGGCTTCCTCGCCCGCCTCGGCGCCACGGTGGTGGGAGGCGTGATGCTGCCGCTGCTGCCCGTGGACCGCAGCGGCCGGTTGCGGCGTGCCCACGCCCAGGCCTTCGCCGAGCAGGCACAGACGCGGGACGACACCGCCTGCAACTACTGGCGCTACTGCGCCATGGACGGCTATCTCTGCACCTGCTGCAACGGCGGGGTCGCCGAATGTCCGCCGGGGTCGGAACCCTCGCCCACCTCCTGGGTGGGGAGCTGCATCAACCCCGACGACGGACAGGTCTATCTCATCGCCTACCGGGACTGCTGCGGCAAGGGCGTGTGCGGTCGCTGCCCCTGTCTGTCCACCGAGGGGGAGATGCCCGTCTACCGTCCCCAGCTCTCCAACGACATCGACTGGTGTTTCGGTGCCAAGAGCATGGTCTATCACTGCACCACGGCGGGGCTCGTGGGGCGGGCGTGAGCTCGCGTCGGCCCTGATCGTGGTCCTCCTCTCGACGGCGGGATCCGCCGGCGCGCAGGAGCGGCGCGTTTCCGGGGTGCTGGAGGACTACGCCCGCAACTGTCAGGGCTGCCATCGCGCCGACGGCACCGGCGCCTTCGGCAGCGTGCCGCGGCTGCGCGGCTTCGTCGGCCTGTTCACCCGCGTTCCGGGCGGACGCGACTATCTGATCCGCGTGCCCGGCGTGGTGTGGGCCATGCTGGACGACACGCGGCTCACCCGCCTCGTCAACTGGATGCTCCGCACCTACAGCCCCGAGGAGCTGGCCCCCGACTTCCGCCCCTACACGGTGGACGAGATCCGCCGCGCTCGCCGCCGCCCCCTCGCCGGAGTGGCCACCGAGCGCGCCCGACTGATCGCGGAGATGCAGCGGCGCGGCCTGCTGCCGCCGGGCGAGGACGGACTCGTGTCCGCACGACGGGCGCCCTGAGACACCGGGCGTCGTGCGGACGACCACGCCGTCGCGTTTCATGTCCGCGCCACTTGTGCACAGGCGTGCTCCATGGTATTCGACTGTGATTCTGCCATGAGGCGGGGTCGCAGACACCGGAGAAGCGAACATGGCGACCGTCACCAACGTCCAGCTCGAAATCGGTCGTGCCGACGACCGCAACCGCCGTCGCGTGGAGGTCCGTTGGACCGTGTGTTTCTCGCGGTGCGAGGGGATGGCGGGATCCGTGTTCCGCGAGCGGGTCGTCCTTCGCGGCGACGATCCCGGCTGGGACGATCACCTGATCACGCTGCGCAGCGACTGCGTGCGCGCCTCTCAGGGGTGTGCCGAGCGCCGGCTGGTGCGGACCGTGGCCTCGAGCACCTTGGACGAGGATCCCGACACCATCATCCTCGGCTGGGTGATCGGGAACAAGGACGAAGTGTACGCGGAGGTCTGTCTCGAGCCCTTCGAGCCGAGCGGGAGCTGCGGCAGGTCGACGGTGCTGACCGCCGACTTCGGACCGGCCGGCGCCGGCTGAGGGTCGATCGGGGCGCCTCTCCCGCGAGAGGGGCGCCCCGCGTCGGCGGCATCGCGGGCGAGCGGACGGGCGGGTCATCACGAGCCGTCGCGGGTCGCCGTGGGCGCCTTTTCGGCACCGCAAAAGGCGGCTAGAAGGCCGGCGAACGCGGCATCGTCCCGTACACGATCGGAGAATCCCGCATGGCCAAGATCAAGGTCGTCAATCCCGTCGTCGAGCTCGACGGCGACGAGATGGCGCGGATCATCTGGCACATGATCCGCGAGCGCCTGATCCTGCCCTTTCTGGACATCGAGCTGATCTATTACGACCTCTCGATCCAGAACCGCGACGCCACCGAGGACCGGATCACCGTCGAGGCCGCCGAGGCGATCAAGACACACAACGTGGGCGTCAAGTGCGCCACCATCACGCCGGACGAGGCCCGGGTGGCCGAATTCGGCCTCAAGAGGATGTGGAAGTCGCCCAACGGCACCATCCGCAACATCCTCGGCGGGACCGTCTTCCGCGAACCCATCATCTGCCGCAACGTGCCGCGGCTGGTGCGGACCTGGACCAAGCCCATCGTCATCGGCCGTCACGCCTTCGGCGATCAGTACAAGGCCACCGACGTGCGCATTCCCGGCCGGGGACGGCTGGTGCTGCGCTTCGAGCCCGCCGACGGGGGTGCCGCCGAGGAATGGGAGGTGCACGAGTTCCCGGGACCCGGCATCGCGCTCGGAATGTTCAACCAGGACGACCGCATCCGGGATTTCGCGCGGGCGTGCTTCAACTACGGACTCGAGCGGGGCTATCCGGTCTATCTCTCGACCAAGAACACCATCCTCAAGACCTACGATGGACGCTTCAAGGACATCTTTCAGGAAGTCTATGAAAAGGAATACAAGGAGCGTTTCGAGGCCCGAGGGATCCATTACGAGCATCGTCTCATCGACGACATGGTGGCGGCGGCCCTCAAGTGGGAGGGGGGGTTCGTCTGGGCGTGCAAGAACTATGACGGCGACGTCCAGTCCGACGCCGTCGCCCAGGGCTTCGGTTCGCTGGGGCTGATGACCTCGGTGCTGATGACCCCGGACGGGCGCACGGTGGAGGCGGAGGCCGCCCACGGCACCGTCACCCGCCACTACCGCCTCTGGCAGCAGGGCCAGGAGACCTCCACCAACCCCATCGCCTCCATCTTCGCCTGGACCCGCGGTCTCGCCCACCGGGGCCGTCTCGACGGCACGCCGGAGGTGGTGCGCTTCGCCGAGACGCTGGAGCGGGTGTGCATCGACACGGTGGAATCCGGGAAGATGACGAAGGATCTGGCCCTGCTCGTCTCTCCCGACCATCCGTGGCTCACCACCACCCGCTTCATGGACGAGATCGAGGCCGAACTGCGGCGCCGGCTCGGCGCCTGAGGACGGGTCGCGGGGCGGCCGGCGACCGCCCCCGGCGGGTCCGGACGGTGAAGGCGTGCCCCGTCCCAACGGCGATCGCCTCTCACCGGCGGCGCACGCGTCCCGCTCCGGACCTCGATGCCGCATCCGATCCCGACACCGGGCGTGAGGGGCGATCGCCCGTGGCGATCCCCCCTTCCCGGCCGTCCGTCCATCGCGGGAACCGTCAACCCGGGAAGGGTCGATCCTCCGGCCACAGCCGGGCGATCTCCCCGGGTCCCGGTCGCGGCGGGATCTCCTGTCCCAGACGGGGCGTGCCCACGTAGACGATGGCCACGATGCGGGCGGACGGCGGCAGCCCCAGTCCCTCGCGCACCGTCGGACTGTAGGCGGGAAAGCCTGTCGCCCACTTGGCGCCGAAGCCGCTCGCGTGGATCGCCACCAGCAGATTCTCCACGGCCGCCGCCACCGCTTCGATCTGCTCGATCTCCGGGATCTTCGGATGGTCCGGCCGCACCGCCGCCCAGGCGATCAGCACCAGCGGCACCCGCAGCGGGTTGGTGCGCATCTTCTCGCGTTCGGCGGCGGGCGGATCCCTCCGTTCGGCGAGCAGTGCCCGCTCGAACAGCTCGCCCAGGCGGCGCCGCCCCTCGCCGCGGACCACGAGGAAACGGAAGGGCACCAGCTTGCCGTGATCGGGCGCCGCCACCGCCGCCTCCAGCCAGCGGGCGAGCAGCGCGTCGTCCGGCCCCGGCTCGCCCAGCTTGGGCAGCGGGAAGGTCCGACGCGTGCGGAGAGCCTCGAGCGCGTCCATCACGCGGCTCCCTCGCGGACGGGAACCTCCGCCGTCATCTGATCGTAGCATTCGAGGGCCTTGGCGGCATAGATGGAGGCGGGGCCGCCGCCCATCTCCACCGCCACCCCCAAGGCCTCCAGCACCTCCTCGCGGCTGGCGCCGAGACGGACCAGGGCGCGGGTGTGGAAGACGATGCAGCCCTCGCAGCAGGTGTGGACGGCGATGCCGAGGGCGATGAGCTCCTTCTGCTTGTGGGAGAGCACGCCGTCGCCGCCGCTCGCCTGCACGAGCCTGCGGAAGGCGGCGAAGGGCGCCCCGCCGTCGCGGTAGAGGGTCCGGGCCCGGGCGACGTATTCGCGTTCGAGTGCGAGCCAGTCGGTCATCGCGGCCTCCGCATGTGTTCATGATCGAAACCGCTCCGGTGGTGCCCGCCGTCCCCCGTCGCGTCAAGCGGCGCCGCTCCCGTTGCATCCGGGGCCCACCCTTCCGATCTCCCGTCGGGAGCAGGGAGGACCCGACCATGTTCCGCGTGGGTATCGTGGGTGCCGGCATGGTGGGCGGCGCGGTCGCCGATGCCGTGGCCCTGCGCGGTGCCGCCAGCGAGGTGGTGCTGGTGGACCGCCGTCCCGAACGGGCCCGTGCCGAGGCGGAGGACGTGCTGCACGCCACCCCCTTCGCCTGGCCGGTGCACGTGCGCGCCGGCACCTTCGCCGACCTGGCGGGGGCGGCGGTGGTGGTGCTGGCCTGCGGGGTGGCCCAGCGACCGGGCGAAACCCGCCTCCAACTGCTGGAGCGCAACGCCGCCGTCTTCGCCGAGGTGGTCCCCAGGGTGCGCGCCGTCGCCCCCGAGGCACTGCTGCTGGTGGTCACCAATCCCGTCGATATCCTGACGCTGGTCGCCTGGCGTCTGTCGGGGCTTCCGGCCGGGCGGGTGTTCGGCTCGGGCACCATCCTCGACA
>Ga0256839_1001125_pt1 | contig 33212 bp, 36 predicted proteins | sample 354166metaG_FD_185968 | JGI IMG/M metagenome (GOLD analysis project Ga0256839, IMG submission 185968) | Hydrothermal vent microbial communities from Mid Atlantic Ridge, Atlantic Ocean - 354-166 | ecosystem: Environmental > Aquatic > Marine > Hydrothermal vents | place: Atlantic Ocean: Mid... | reverse complement strand
AACCTCATCCCCTTCTTCTGCCGTATCTTGCACTTTGCCATCTTTGAGAATCAGAAGAATTTTACCCTCTGCCCTTGTTGTCCCATAGCCCAGGAATTCCGTAGCCCCATGAGCATCCAGGGCATCAAACCATATCGTCTCGGTCGCTTCGCTGCCAGAGCCTTTCCATGCGGCGCGGGCTTCGGATTTTTGTTTTTCCATGGCAAGTTTAAAACCATCCTCATCAACAGACAGGCCTTGCGCCCGAAGGACATCCTGCGTCAAATCAAGCGGAAAACCATAGGTATCATAAAGGCGAAAGGCCACATCCCCGGCAAGTGTGCCCTTCTCTGGTATTTTCCTTACCTCATCCTCCAAAAGCTTAAGCCCTCGCTCAAGAGTCTTTTTAAAACGTAATTCTTCGAGCTTCAGTGTTTCCGTAATCAACGCATTCGCCCTGAGCAATTCGGGGAAAGCCTGCCCCATTTCTTGCAGTAACGTTGGCACCAGTCGATACATCAAGGGCTCTTTGCAGCCTAAAAGATGGGCATGGCGCATGGCGCGCCGCATAATCCGCCGCAATACATAGCCGCGGCCCTCATTGGACGGCAGCACCCCATCGGCAATCAAAAAGCAGGCCGACCGCAAATGATCCGCAATAACCCTATGAGAGATATTTTTATCGCCATATGCCTCGACACCACTATATTTCGCAGAGGCCTCTATCAATGTCTTAAACAGATCGGTTTCATAATTGTCATGTGTGCCCTGCAATACCGCGACAATTCGCTCTAGCCCCATACCCGTATCAATGCAGGGTTTGGGAAGTTTTATACGCGTGCCATCCGCCTGCTGATCATATTGCATAAAAACCAGATTCCAGATTTCAACAAACCTGTCGCCATCCTCATCAATGCTGCCGGGTAAGCCGCCCGGAATATGGTCACCGTGATCGTAAAAAATTTCAGAGCAAGGCCCGCAGGGCCCCGTATCACCCATGGACCAGAAATTATCGGATGTGGCAATGCGAATAATCCGGTCATCCGCAAGGCCTGAAATTTTCTTCCACAGGTCATAGGCCTCATCATCATCATGATAGACTGTAACAATCAAACGCGCAGGGTCGATACCATATTCTCTGGTCAGCAATGTCCATGCGTGATGGATGGCTTTTTCCTTAAAATAATCCCCAAAAGAGAAATTGCCGAGCATTTCAAAGAAGGTGTGATGGCGCGCGGTATATCCGACATTATCAAGGTCATTATGTTTCCCCCCTGCCCGAACGCATTTCTGACTGGAGACCGCCTTTTTAATGGCGCGGGTTTCCGCACCAGTAAAAACATTTTTAAAAGGCACCATACCAGCATTGGTAAACATCAGGGTCGGGTCATTATGAGGCACGAGCGGCCCACTCGCCACAACCTCATGCCCCTGTCCTGCAAAATAATCCAAAAAAATCTTTCGGATTTCATTCGTACCCTTCATTTACCCATACCCTTTCCAATCCACATAAGACAATATGTCCTTTAACTTTAAAGTTTTAGCGGTTGCACCTGCCCCTGTCTAGGGTCAGGGGCAATCTATTATAAAAATAGTTTCCCCCATCATATGCGCAAATAAAAAAATGGACGCTTTACAAAGCGTCCATTCATAGTTGGGTAGCGGGATAATCAAGTTATAGGATCAGCTGTCGTTACCTTCACCATCTTTGGCGCGGCTAATACCTTCTTTCAACATCACCTCGTCCAAAACGCCTTCGTTCTTGCGAATTTGATTTTCAAGTTTCGCGGCTAATTCCGGGTTGTCCTGCAGGAACCGCTTGGAATTCTCGCGGCCCTGACCAATTCGCTGACTATCATAGGAATACCAGGAGCCGGATTTTTCAACCACGCCAGCCTTCACGCCAAGATCAATAAGTTCCCCGTTTTTGGAGATACCCCGGCCATACATAATATCAAATTCAACCATTTTGAACGGCGGGGCGACTTTATTTTTAACGACTTTTACACGGGTTTGGTTACCCACAATTTCTTCTTTTTCCTTGATGGCCCCAATACGGCGAATATCCAACCGGACGGAAGAATAAAATTTCAACGCGTTACCGCCAGCCGTGGTTTCGGGGCTGCCGTACATAACGCCGATTTTCATACGAATTTGATTGATAAAAATGACCATGCATTTCGACTTGGAAATTGAGGCCGTAAGCTTGCGAAGGGCTTGAGACATCAGGCGCGCCTGCAATCCCACATGGGTATCGCCCATTTCACCTTCGAGTTCTGCTCGCGGCGTCAGCGCCGCCACACTATCTATGATCAGCACATCCACAGCCCCGGACCGAACCAGCGTATCCGTGATTTCAAGGGCTTGTTCCCCCGTATCCGGCTGTGAAATCAAAAGTTCATCAATGTCAATTCCCAAAGCGGTTGCATATACCGGATCAAGGGCATGTTCCGCATCAACAAATGCCGCGATCCCGCCCTGACGCTGAACTTCTGCGGCCACATGAAGGGCTAATGTGGTTTTCCCTGAACTTTCCGGCCCATAGATTTCGACCACACGCCCCTTTGGCAAGCCGCCGATACCAAGCGCAATATCGAGCCCGAGGGAGCCTGTTGAAACGGCCTCTACCTCCATGGCGGCACCCTTGCCAAGCTTCATAATAGAGCCTTTACCGAAGGCTCTTTCAATTTGACTTAATGCGGCATCCAGTGCCTTTTGTTTATCCATTTTTCCCTGTCCCACGAGTTTTAATTGTGCTGCTGACATTATTTGTCTCCTTTATATCCCATAGTCAGTTGAAGGTTTCAATCACAGACAAATGTACACATTTTGTTCTTTTTAGCAAGAACATTTTTAACCTACTGAAATATATGAACAATATTTACAATAGGCCTGTTATGTTCTCATAAGTTTATTTTAAATTACCCTTTGCACGCTCCTGACAATCGTCTGATTCATATGAATCAGGCCCCATCAAGAACTTCTTTAACCTGCTCTGCCAATTGCTTGAGGCTGAAGGGTTTTGGTAAAAAATAGAAATCATCTTCGCCGGGGGTCTTTTCAAAGGCGTCTTCAGCATATCCGGAGATAAAAATCACTTTTAGCTTACGGTTTGTTTCGCGGATTTTTCGAACCAGAGTCGGCCCATCCATAATCGGCATCACCACATCGCTAATCAGCAGATCAAGCTCACTTTCAATCTTTTCAAACAAAATCAATGCCGCCTCCCCGCTGTTGGCTTCATAGACATTATAGCCCTTGTTTTTAAGTGCTCTCGAGGCGAACATTCTGACGGCGTCCTCATCCTCTACCAGCAATATTGTGCCTTTGCCCGTAAGGTCCACCGTCGGTTTTTCTTCAATGACTTCTTTAACTTCCGCCTTATCTTTTGAACTTTCCTGATGAACCGGCAAATAAATGCTGAAGATTGTCCCCTTATCGATCTCGCTGGTGGGAAAAACAAAGCCGCCCGTCTGTTTGACAATACCGTAAACTGTTGACAGGCCAAGACCGGTACCCTTGCCCACTTCTTTTGTGCTGAAAAACGGCTCAAAAATTTTACCCATATGTTCCTTGGGAATGCCGCAGCCGGTATCCTCCACCTCCAGAAGTATATATTCATTAGGCGGCATGACCTGATAACGCTTATTTAATATTTTTGATTCCTTTAAATGAATATTTCGCGTCCGAATGGAAATCTTTCCCGTGTCATTCATAGAATCACGGGCGTTCACACATAGATTAATGATCACCTGTTCCATCTGCCCCTGATCCACCTTCACATGTCCCAATTTGCGTCCATGGGTCATTTCCAACGTGATATTATCACCAATCAGCCGCCGAAGCAGGTTCGCGAGTTCCGCCAGAACATCGGTGATAAGAAGAACCTTGGGCCGTAATGTTTGCTGCCGTGAGAAGGCGAGCAGCTGCCGCACGAGATTTGCCGCGCGATTGGCATTTTGCTTGACCTGAATAATATCCGAAAAAGACTGATCCCCCGGCCCATGACGCACAAGAAGCAGATCACTAAACCCAATGATTGCTGTGAGCAAATTATTAAAGTCATGGGCAATCCCCCCTGCGAGCTGCCCCACGGCCTGCATTTTCTGGGATTGAGCGAATTGTAACTCCAGATTTTTCTGCTCCGTCGTATCAATCAAATACAGAATAACAACCTTGTCATGATCATCAAATTTATGAAGGCGGGTAATATAAATCTGGCCATGCTTTTCGCCCTTGCCCTGAAAGCCGATATCAACAAACGAGCTGGCATGCCCCGTGCTGAGGGTCGTCTTAATATTGTCGTAAAATTCTTTATATTCATCAGGGTCAATGATATGTTTCAGGCTACGGGTATTTTTAATGTCTAATTCCTGAATATATTCACGGAAAACACTGTTTCTTTCCAGAACATCGCCCTGTTCTGTCACGATGGCGATACCTATCGGGGATTCCCGGAAGAATTTATCAATATTAATATTCTCCGCGCCGGCCTCTTTTCCAATGGCCTCGGCCTGGCAGGAAAACACCTGATATATCGCCCCTATTTTGTCCTTAATATTACCTGCAAAACCAACATGATTAAGGTCTTGTTTCTTATAATCACCCAATATGGCCTCAATGGGTAGAAATTCCAGCAGGACCCCCTCTCCGGACAGTGTTTTCACTTGTATCTGCCCATTTAGCTGCGGCGGGGCAACAGAGCAAAAATCCGTAAAAGGGCGCGGCAACTGTAAATCCTCTGCCGATTGCCCCGTCAGCCAGTGAAGCAGAATATCATTGCCATAAATGACCTGCCCTTCTTCGGACAGGGCGACAAGTCCGCTGTCGCTGCAATCCAGAAAACGGCCCAGTTGATCCAGATTAAATTCTTTGTCACCATAGTGGTCGACTTCGGCCTGAACTTCCGAAGTCGAGCTTGAAAACGTCCATCCGATACAATCTTCATGGTCGCTATGCCGGCTCAATTTCACCTCGGCATATTTTTTTTCACCCGCGTCTGAGATCAGCGGGACTATTCTGGCTTCTTCTGCCCCTATCTCCAGCGCAGCAAGGACAGGTTTAATTATTTTCTTTTGCTCGGCGTCCATAAGCTCAAGCGGCCCCAGATTCTCTTTGCTTAAATTTTCTTTAAGAAAAACACGATACGGCAAGTTACCATGAATCATTTCACCCTTCAGAGACGTTACCACATGAGGCTTTTCTATATGTGATACGGCAAAGGATGTCGCAAGGGATTCGGGCAAAATCCGCAAATCCTGAAACCCGCCATGCAGAATTTTTCCAATGATGAATGCACTAATAACAAGGCTGACCCCAGCCAGATAATAGCCGGCAGTATTAAGGCCTGCCGCCGCAGCAAATATGAGGCAGGCCATTGATACCATAATCCCGATACCCCCAATGGCAATCAGGAAAGCATAATCAATAACTTTTATTTGGCCATTTTTATTCATCGTCGTATTTTTTCCAATTCTTTGTCACCACTATATTCAAAATGGGGCGGGCCTCAATATCTCATTTCTGCTTTTCTCAAATTTCTTCACTCAAATCATTGCTCTTTCGGCTGATAGGTCGCGGCCTGACCCTTTTTCAGGCGCATAATATATCCGACCACTTCGGCCACGGCCTTATATTGCGGTTCATTAATTTCGTCGCCGACCTCTACCGTGGCATATAAGGCACGGGCAAGGGGCGGGTTCTCCAGAATGGGGATATTATTCTCTTTGGCCACTTCGCGGATTTTCAGGGCAATATGATCGGCCCCTTTGGCAATAACGGTTGGTACTTGCATTTTTAAGTGATCATATTTCAAAGCAACGGAAAAATGGGTGGGGTTTGTCACCACAACATCTGCCTCTGGCACGGCGGCCATCATACGGGTTCGGGCGCGTTCCAAACGAATTTGCCGCAACCTCGCCTTCACATGAGGGTCGCCGTCAGTTTGTTTCATCTCATCCTTTATTTCCTGTTTGGTCATCCGCATTTTTTTAGTGAATTCAAACTTCTGAAACAAGAAATCAAGGCCGGCAATGACCGCCATAACCGCCACCACGCCGCCAAAAATTCGCAATACCAAAATATAAATAAGGTCTGCCATATCTGCGGGATCCGTGGATACCATCTGTTCAAGGCGGTCGCGTTCTGGCCATACCAACAATACAACGACGCAACCAACAATGATGATTTTTAAGATCGATTTGGTTATTTCAACAAAATTTTGCAGAGAAAACAACCGCTTAAGTCCGGCAAGCGGTGAGATTTTATTTAATTTTGGTTTTATTTTTTCTGCGGTCAATACCGGAGCATGCTGGACAACGGCCCCAAGAATGGCGCCTATCATAATAATAATAATCGGCAATATCATATAAGAGAAAACACCGCCGAGAATTTCTGCCGCGAAATCCTGAAGGCTCCCCGCATCCATTTGCACACGATAAGAGGCTGAGAAAATGCCCCCCAAAATTTCTCGTATCCCACCCATGCTTGATTTTGCAGAGATCAATATAATGACGGTTACGGAAAACAGGATGAACCAATGCCGAATTTCCTGACTCTTGGCCACCTCACCCTTTTCATGGGCATCCTGCAGCTTTTTGGCAGTGGGTTCCTCGGTTTTCTGGGACTCGTCCTGATCGTCTGCCATTGCACTCTACCTTGGTATAAGAAAAGCGCCAAGGCTGCTTTCCATATTCTGTAAGAACCACATCATGCCCGCCGGCAGCACAATGGCAAGAATCATAAAGCCAATCAGAATATTCAGCGGCATCGCAATGAAAAATACCTGAAGCTGCGGCATAAGACGGGCGACAATGCCAAGCCCTACGTTAAAAAGCAGTCCATATACGATGAAAGGTGAGGCAATTTGAATGCCGATCAAAAAAGAATTCGCCACCGTACGGATGACGATTTCCGCAAAATCACTTGTGTTGATTTCTGCACCGACCGGAAACAGGGTATAGCTGTCAAGCATGGCCGCAATCATCATATAATGCATATTCGTTATGAATATCAACACGACAGCCATCAGGGTCAGGAAGGTAGACATCAGCGCACTTTGAGCACCTTGGGCCGGATCAAAAGCCATCGCCATCGCCAGACCTGTCTGCATGGCAATGATCGTGCCGGCCGTATGAAGCGCGCTCAGCAAAAGCCGGATTGCCGTCCCAATCATAATACCGATAAAAATTTCAATGATAATCAACAGACTCAACATAAGAGGTGAGCCAGGAATCCCCGGCAATGAGGCGCCAACCAGCGTGTAGATCAAAAAAGAAACGGCCAGAGCCATAACAAGCCTGACACGCATTGGAATGGCCGTTTCACCAAGGGCCGGCAACAGCATAAACATGGCACCGAGCCGTGAAAAAACGAGCAGAAATGCAAATATCTCCTTAGGTAAAAGATCAACCAATACCTATAATCCGTTCCGTAATGAGTAGCATAAAGTCTGATATTGTTTGTCCCATGAAGGGTAAAAGCATAAACAGGGAGACAAAAATGGCAATGATTTTAGGGACAAATGTCAAAGTCATTTCCTGAACCTGCGTCAAAGCCTGAACCAGAGCAATACTGAGTCCGACAGCCAACGCTACGAACATAACAGGGCTCGCGACCTTGATTAAGACCCATATACTTGCCTGAGCAATTTCTAGTACGTCCGCCCCGTTCATGGCCTTAGCTTTCTGTGATACTATAAGAAAAATTGCAATATTGAGGCCCAAAATACAATGAGGAACATACCGTTATCCCATCATTAGCCAAATTCCCGTATTAAATTGGCATTTTAATAATATCTTGATAAGCCGCAATCACCTTATCACGAACAGCGACGACCGTTTCAAGAACAATTTCTGCATTTTGCACAGATGTTGCCACATCCACAAGATCCATATTGCCGTTTAACGCCTCAATACCTGTATTTTCACTGGTCTTCACGGCATCTGCCGTATTGCCGATCGTGGCTTTCAATATTTCTGAAAAAGACCCCGCGCCCTCTCCGCCCACGGCACTAACACCGGAAATACCCTCGATCTTACCCACGCCGCCGGCAGCAGACTGGCCCTTCAAAGCATTTGCATAAGCGTTTGCGGCATCTATGGCTTTGATATTCATTTGTTAATTCCCATTCATTTTCGGCCCGTATCTGGTCTCAATAAATCATTTTATCTCAATAAATCCAGAGTCCGCATCATCATTTTCTTTGATACCTCAATAGAATTAAGGTTCGCCTCATAAGATCTCTGCGATTGTTTCATGTCCATGGCTTCTATGAGGCTATTCACATTCGGAGTCTTGATATAACCATTCTCATCTGCGGCAGGATGACCCGGTTCAAACCGCATTCCAAAATCAGACTGATCATGCGTAACTTTATTGACTTTCACTCTGGAAAAGCCAAGTTCCCTATCCACTTCATTACTAAAAGTGACAACTTTACGCCGGTAAGGGTCAGAATCCGGTGATAAGGCAGCAGACTTGGCATTCGCTATATTCTCGGCAATAACGCGCATACGTGTGCCTTGTGCCTTCATGCCCGCTGCTGAAATCATCATTGCTTTGGATAGATCCATTTTTAAAACACACCTTCTCGCTATCGTCTTTTAGGGTTAACTTCTTTTGCCAAGAGCCAGTTTTAACATGCCGACATGTTTACGGTATAAATTAACCGCCGTGGCATATTCCATCTGTGTATCAGCCATTTTAATCAATTCATCTTCAAGAACAACCGCATTACCATCCGGCGCCCTCATGGCAATATGCGAATCCTGTTCCTTGATTTCAAACCGGCTTACAGATGCGCCCGCGCCAGACATATGTCCTTGCCGCGATGTCTGCATAGACAAGCCACCGGTTGTATTTACTTGGTCCAATTGTGCCTTGAAACTGACTTTCTTCAGATCCCTTGGGCTATAGCCCGGAGTGTTGGCGTTGGCAATATTCTGCGCCAGGACCTTTTGCCGTTCTGTGAGCCAGTCCATTTTCTGACCTAAAGAACTGAAAAGTGAAATAGATTTCAGGTCCATTTTATTTTATCCTAAATATCATATACCATACAGATTAGGCTAAAGTTTATTAGAATGCTTACTAATTTTAAGCATACACCATATTTATCCTATTGTGGAGACGGAAAATTAACATTTTGTTAATATAATAAGATAATATACAATATTCCTTATTAGCTAAATAAATTCAATAGCTTAAAATTTAGCTGACATTATGGGATCACTGTGACTATTATCCTGCTTGAAAGATTTTATACTTAACCGGATTATTTAGCATCAGATGGCAATGAACGAAGAAACCACCCCAACCACGCAAAAAGCCGTTGCCCTCAAAGGAGATGGCAAGCGCACCGATATTCCGCGAATCACGGCTGTTGGTACGGGGAAAAATGCGGAAAAAATTCTGAAAATTGCTTTTGAAAATGATGTAAAAGTCAGAACAGATGAGGAATTGGTGGAAATTCTATCCAGCTTTGATGTGGACAGTCATATTCCCCTCAAGGCCCTGCAGCCTGTTTCGGAAATTTTAAGCCATCTATATAATGAAAATATTCGCCTGAAAGAAAAACAGAATATAAATAACGGCGCCCCAAAGGAAGATAAGATTTGACATCACAAACCATTATCAGAAAGCCACCAGCATGGAAGTAAGTGCATATTTCCAATATATCCTTGCCTTGATGTTTGTCCTCGCTTTGATTTTGATCATTGCTTACGGCGCCAAAAAACTGGGCCTGATGGCCCGCGTGACAACGGGGTCGGCAAAAACCCAGGACAAACGCCTTAATATCGTTGAGATTTTACCCGTTGACGCCCGAAGGAAGCTCATGATCATCCGCAGAGATGACGTTGAACATCTGATTATGCTCGGATTGGATCAGGATATTATCATTGAACAAAATATTCAGAAAAATCCGCCTCAAACAACGGGCCATACGTCAAATAAAATTGGGAACAGAACTGAAAATTCATGATGAAATTTATCAAAAAACACAAAATAACCCTGGGCTTGTTTGCCACATCTTTAAGCAGTTTTTTTCTGATTTTCCTCATCAGCAGCCCAGCGGCTTTTGGGCAGGAATTCTCTCTGAATATGGGAGAGGAAGGCGCCCTTTCCGGCCGCATTGTACAGTTACTGATGTTGATGACTGTTTTGAGCCTCGCGCCGGCCATTATCATCGTTGTCACCTCATTCACCCGTATCGTTATTGTATTTTCCCTGCTCAGAAGCGCAATGGGAACCCAGCAGACGCCGCCCAATGTGGTGCTGGTTAGTCTGGCCCTTTTCATGACGGCATTCATCATGGCCCCAACGATGAAAGAGGCCTATGACAACGGCATAGCCCCCCTTGTGGCAGAACAGATTTCAGAAGAAGAGGCTTTTGACCGTACCACGGCACCATTCCATGGCTTTATGATGAAACATGTCAGAGAAAAAGATCTGTTGCTGTTTCTGGATTTATCGGAAACACCGCCGCCGGCAACGAAAGCGGATACACCATTCCAGATTTTGGTGCCGGCGTTTATCATCAGCGAGCTTCGCCGCGCCTTTGAAATTGGTTTTTTATTATTTGTGCCTTTCATCATCATTGACCTTGTTGTTGCCTCCATCTTGATGTCCATGGGCATGATGATGTTACCGCCCGTGATGATTTCCCTGCCTTTCAAGCTGATATTCTTTGTTTTGGTTGATGGGTGGCATCTTGTGGCTGGCAGTCTGATCCAAAGTTTCAATCAGGGGCCCCTCTCCGGATAGCGCGCGCCGGAAAAACAATATGGGCCCTAAAATGAAGCGGCAAGAAATTCTATGTTTAATTTTGGCCTTTAATTCCGGGCAATGTCTTTTGTGAATTCAGCCCTGTAGGATTCCATGAAACTTTCCAGTTTTGCGACACTTGCAATGGATTTTGTCAGGCGGCGCACATCAATATCCGCCAGTTGTTTTTCCGCCGTGATCACTTCAAAAGTATCGCCGTAAAGACCGTTATCCATATGAGTTTTATATTTATTACGGAGCGCTTTCACCCCCTCTTTATCGTTATTTATGACATAGGCTACCGACAAGCGCAGAACAGCAAGCCTTTCCTGCGGGCTAAGAAGCGTATCATCCTGATAACGGTTGCCCAACATTCGATTGCCGTGGCTGATATATCTGTCCCAATCTTCAGATTTCCAATATATATCGGCGCGTAAGCTATCGGCTTCTTCGGTTTTATATTCTTCGAGCATGACTTCGGCTTCTTCATACCGGCCCAGCTCTATCAAAGCGCGGGCTTCGATCATATTCCGGCGCAGTATAATATCATCCGGAATTTGCGAATCCCGGGTGGCCCTTAGAATCCCCATGGCCATATCAGGTTTTGAATCCAGCATGTAAATCATGGCCAAACGTTCCGCAACAACCGATTGCGCCCCCCCTTTCAGGCGAAATTTTACCTGATGGTTCAATAATGCCGCCGCCTCCTCAAGCAAGTCCAGTGACACGAGCCTGTCGGCCAGCCTTCTGGTCATATTGTCCCCGTCATTGCCCAGCGGAATAAGCTCCCGAAACTCAGAGTAAAGCGCCACGGCCTTTATCGGATTCATGACCGCCGCGCCGCCCTTTAGGAATAAATCACTATAGATGCGGTTCATTTGATGGGTTAATGCCGCTGTTTTGGGTGATCCCTCAAAAAAAGTAACGGCGAGCCTTAGGGTTTGAAGGCCGGTATTAAAATCATTCTGTTCAACATAAAGATCACCAAGCCGGGACAGCAACCCCAGTTCAAAATCATCCCCCCGCCAGGAAAAACGCAGCTTCTCCAATTGATCAATCGCCTCGATACTATCAATTTTCTTAGCTTCTAAATCCATATTGATCAGATCCAGCGTTGCCCATGATGCCGTTTCCCTGACGCCGGCCTTAACAAGGCCCCTCAGCATCTCTTCGGCTTGCAGAATGTCGCCGTTATCCCGCGCCAGAAGCGCTTGCCAATAATCCACTTGCGTATATTGCGCCGCCGTAAGGGGCAGGCCTCTCAAGAATGACAAACCAAAATCTATGAAACTCTTGTCACCAACAACATAGGCCGAACGAATTGCCGCGAGCAAGAATATAATTTGGCTTTGCGGGTCCTGCCGCGCAAGGCTGTCTGCGCCTTTTTTATAATTTTTAAACGCCCGTTCATGATGACCCAAAGCACTATTTGCCACAGCGCTCCATAAGAAAGCATCCTCCTCAGCCATGAGTGCCTTGTGATGCAACAGCTTTGCGCCCTCTTTGTAACGGCGCATTTTTATATTGGTCACGGCAAGAACTGTCCTGAAATCAGGATTTTCAATAAGTCTGGAGTCTTCATCCAACATCACATTCAACACACCGAAAGCTTCTCTGCTGCGGCCATTGGCGAGGTAAAATCTGGCCAATCTCCACCGGATTTCATTTCGGTTGGTATCTGTTGAGTTGGCCAGCATATAAAGAAACTCATGTTTGTTAACATGATAATCTTCCCCCTCTAACGGGCCTTTTTTCCATTCCAGAAAATCAACGAGCCTTGTCCCTGCGGCGTCGCCTTCTGCCTCTGTTATCACCCCGAGTTTTCCGGAAAGCAGGCTAGGCGAAAGGGCTAATCCCTGTTTGGCCCCTTCTTTAGCAGCAACACTAACGCCGGTTCGATAGCTCTTGATGCTCAAATTATCCGCGATCAATTGAACCGCTATCCCTTGCGCCGTTGCCAATGACTGGAACTCTGCAAATTTTTGTCCCTCTAATACCCCTTGCGATGAAAGCATGACCGGCACAATGGCCAACTCATCCCCGATAACCGGGTCTTCAATGACTATAGCCTCCCCCGCATTCTCCACAGAATAGAAAAAATTTTCCCCCCTGTTACCGCTGGCCCGTTGATTGCTGCCGGCGATCAAATGCGCCGGTTGGGTTGGAGCATTCTTCAGATCAATATGCCATGCCCGACCTATTTTCTGAACTTTGATATTCTGCCCCGGGGTCACTTCATATAATAAAACGGTCATTGTCGGGTGATCAATCTGCCGGGCGGATATTATCCGTAGCCCAAGAAACCGGTTCAGATTTTCCTGATCCACCCGTTTCTTGCCCTCAAAGACAACCCAGAGAAGGTTATGACGAATGAAGGCTGCGGCCCGAACATCTTCATTCCACGGATAACTTAATCTGAGATTATCCCATATGTTATTAACGCCCAATATCAAATGGCCATTGTCAGGTTGCGCTATGGATGTGCTGATCCGGGTATTATTTTCACCATTCACAATAGGTGAGGGCAACGCCCTATTCTGTGCTGCCTGTTGCCGGGGGGATATTAAATCTGAATTATCACCAGAAATGTCAAAAACTATTTTGGTACCAAGCCTGAAATGCTTGAGTTTTCCGGGCCGGGGCAACCTAAAGCTGACAATTAAATTTCCGTCAGAAATCCGGTATTCCGGATCAGTCAGAAAATTAAGCGGATCGTTCAACAGGCGGCTCAGGTTCGGCGTTGAGGCTTTCTCAAAAGTTATTTCGAGCTTGCCCTGTGCCAGATGCGGCCGATAATCCACATTTTCCTGCCAATCAAAAACCATACGGCTAAAGCTTGGGTGATCAGCGAAACGTACATTTACAGACTCCGGTACAGACTCTTGGGCCAAGGCCGGTATAATGCTGCCAAAAGCCGCAATGACAACAATGATCAACCTTGATAAACTCATGCGATTACTCATAATCTATTTGCTTCATTAATATTGGGTCGTTTTTTTCTCATAAATATCCTCTGGCTGATCCCTGTCCTCCCGGTGAATAATTATATCCACGCGGCGGGCCAGTAAATATCTTTCATTAAGCGGAATATTCTCATCCAGATCATCAAAACGCGATGCCCCGTTGCCAAAAATCTCAATATTTTGCGTATAGCCTGCCTGCTCAATCAGTTGCGCGACAGATATGGCCCGCACCAAAGACAATTCCCAATTGGTTGGATAAAGTCGTCCACTTGTCGGTTCCGGGTCCGTATGCCCCACGACGGTAATTTTATTCTGAATAGATTGAAGTGCCGCCCCCAGCTCCTGCATTGATTTATAGGCATCTCCGGAAAATCTGGACTGACCAGACTCAAATATCAAATCAGCCGGCAAAGTGATCACAAGGCGATCATCCAGAACAGATACGCTGCTGCGCCTCAAAATAAGATCATATTGCAGCTTATCAACAAAGATCTTTTTCAAATATTCCAGACTAAGGGCTTCTTTTTGCGGCACCATGGCCGCCTCGATATTCTGCCAGTCGACTTCCTGTATCTGGGCCCTGCTTGGATTAAGATTCTCGCTCAATGATTCAACAATGGCTTCCCATTTGGAAATTTGTACGGAACTCATTGAAAATAATAAAACAAAAAAAGTCAGCAAAAGTGCCAGAAGATCTGAAAAAATGATCAACCAGCTTTCTGATGGGCCTTCGGGTTTCGCATTGTCAGAATCAAAATTCATTATTGCCCCCCCGATCATTATCGCGGCTGACGGGCTGAACCGTGATGGGTTGACGGGGCGTGCGATCCGGCACATTCCGTATTGGCAGGTCTTGTCCGGATTGATCTTGTCCGGATTGCTCATTTAAAGAATTTTTAGGCCGTTTTTGTGTTTCATGGCCTTCAAGGCCCTGAACAGATGTCTTTATGTCCCTGTTATGAAAGGTTAACGTCACTTGCTCTTTTGGGCCTTTCACAACCCCGATGGACATTTGATTCTCTGCCACATTCATTTCGCTTAACTTATGGACGAAAGCGCCGGCCCTAAGAATAGTCAAATTCTGCCAATATCTTGGGCCTTGAGGCAAGCTTGTGCCAGAAGAAATAACGAAATTAATTTCCCGTCTCTCACTGCTGCGTCCGCCGGCAAGAAAAACGGATAATTGTTTCAAAAACGGCTGTTGATCAGGCCTGAATTCATGAGAATCATCCATAAATAAATTATTTGGATTAAATTCCACCCTGACGATATCACCGCCTTTCGTCGCATATTTTCCGTCAAACCCGACGAGCGAGGCAAACACGCCAAGTATCTGGTCATGAAATTCGTCATTGGGCGTCACCGCGTCTTCATTTGCCGCGACATCAACAAAATCAGCCTCGGGTTCAAAAGGATTTTTAAAAGCCCGCGTCACACTTTCTGTTGCGGCGTCAACTTTATTCTGATCCTGATTTGAAATTGAATTCATGACCACAAAGAATGCCAAAACAATCAAATATAAAGAAACAAAAAGTCCCGTTGTATCATCAGATTTTTTCTTTTTTGCTTCTAAGGGGTTCGGCGCCCCTATATTGCCAATAATATCGCTCATTCTTTAGGGTATCTTACCAGATAGTCTGTTACGGGGTATTCTGTTATTGCGTATTTGGGCGGATAATCTGCCATATAATCTTTCAGGCATATCTGAAAGCCGTTAAAATTAACCATAATATTTCAAAGCCTACACAATACGTCCCACAGAATCAATCAAAGCTATCGAATAAGGCATCAATAGAATCCTGATCATTAGCCGTCACCTTGCATTGTGGGCCTTGTAGTAAATTCTTATCACTTTCCAAATCCTCAGAATCATTCTTTTTGTCATTGGTAAGATGAGAATCGGTATCCCCAATGGCAGTGGCCAGCTGCGATAGCTTCTCTTCTAAGAAATTCAGTGTTTTTACCACCTTGCTCATACGCTGACCGGTAATATCCTGAAAACTGGAGGCCTCAAAGATATTAGTGGAAATCGTCATAAGTTTATCCGCAACTTCCCCTTCAAGGGTCATGGCCAATTCGGAAATTTCTTCGGCGGAATCCATGATTTTTGTCGCGGCCTCTTCAGTCGCATCAACGACCTGCCCCAGCTGATTGCTCGCCTCGGGAATTTCATTCTCACTAAGATGTTTTGGCTGGATATCTGACAAGTCGGCCTTGGCTTTCTCAATGAAACCCAGTAACTCGCGAAGTTCGTCCTGAAAATGGACTTCTTTCAGATCAAAATCACCCTCAAGTGATCCCATCACTTCACCGACAATAGAGGTGACATCACTGACATCAACCTTATCACCCAGTTTTTCCCGAATACTTTCGATCCTGTCTTCCAGTGAAACTGTATTTAAGTGCATTTTACACCTCTTTATTTTATTGCTACCCTATGCATGGCCCTGACGCCAAGTTAACAACTATAACTTTCAGGGGTTAATAGCAGGTAAATCCTTTAAAATAAGTAGAGAGTGGTCACCCGTCAATTTTTGGCAATTGTTTCCGGACAGCAAGATCAGTGGTCAGTTTTTTCGCCTTATTGATATTCATTTTAGCCAAAATAGCCCCCATTTTAGACTCTTTCATATTTTCAACGATTGAAATTAAGACGTCTGAATCAAGGCTGTTGAATATGCCTGCGGCCTCTTTGGGTTTCATTGCAGAATACATTTTAACAAGACTTACAAGCTGCGCCTTTTCTATTTCATCATGTTTGACAAGCAAGGCTTCGATAGTTTCTTTTATTTTCTTCAGGGAAGCTGTCCGCTCAACAATCCGCTTTTCAACAGCCTCTAACAATTTTTCCCGATCATCCATTTCCCTTGCGCGCCGATCCAGTTCCCGGCGACGTTCGGAAAGTTTTTGTAAATATTCTATTTCTTTTCGACTGGGAATACCGCTCATCTGCATGGGGGCGGCCTCAGCGGCGGGTTGATCATTTTCTTCTTGCTTGGTATTTTCTTTATTCTCTACCGGGGCATCTTCTATTTCAGGCTCAGTGACCTGCGCAACGGCATTTTGCACCCCAAAGGAAAAATCAACTATTTTGATCCCAAGCACCATCGACATTAGAATGATAGCCAGCGGTATCAACCGGAATTTTTTCAACATATTCTTTCCTTTGGGTATTCTAAAATAACTTTGGGTAACCTTGATAAAAAGCACAGCTACCTGACTTTTTTTAGTGTCTCCAACATTTCATTATCTTCTTCATCATGCATTTTTTCATCAGAACGGCCCTCATCAAAATGATCGTCTGCATCAAAATTCTGTAGCGCAACATTTTCTGCTGGTATCAGACCACGCTCAATCCGGTCTGCCAGGCTTGAGCCACTTTGTATTATAATTTCCAGTTCATCCGCCAGAAGCCGCGATTTGGTCACCAGATTTTCAAGACGGACTTCTTCTGTTTGCGCGGCCGATTTCAAGGCGTCAACGCCCTTCTGCGCCTGTGAAATCGCCTCATTCAACTTGCCGACCAAATTCGCCATTTCATTCTGGGCATTACGAAAGACTTTCAGCTTGATATTCAGGACAACCGCATAAGATATCATGACAATAATCAAGATAATGATGACACTGTCAATAACCAGCTCCATATCAAGCTTCCGCCTTGTTATGTTCAAGAATTTTTTCTATTTTTACCGCCACATGACGCCCAAGCTTGCCCACTCTTCCGGTCATCATGGGAACGCCGCCGCTGCGCATTTCAACGACGCTATCTGATTGAACATTGAGCATCATGGTCTGCCCCACTTCCAAACCGAGCACTTCTCCCAATGTCATGACATGCTCATCCAATATGACTTCCAGAGGGACCACCGTATTGAATAGCTCTTTCATCAAATGGGTTTCCCATATGGAATCGCGGCCAAATTTTTCTCCCATAAAACGTTGGAGTAATAATTCCCGCACCGGCTCAATAGTGGCATAGGGCAATACCAGCTCCATACGCCCGCCCCGATCTTCCATATCAGCGCGCATTCTGATCAAAAGCGCCGCATTTGTCGGTTGCGCAATGGTCGCAAATCTTGGATTTGTCTCCAAACGATCCAATTTGAATTTCACAGGGCTTAACGGCTCAAAAGCATCACATAAATCATTCAACATGACCGCCAGCATTTCTTCCACAAGCGTATGTTCAATGGTGGTATAAGGCCGCCCTTCGATCCGCATCGGGGCCGTCCCGCGCCGCCCGCCCAGAAGGGCGTCCACAATTGAATAGATGAGATTGCTGTCAATAGTGATCAAGCCATAATTGTCCCATTCTTCAACATGAAAAACGGCGAGCATCGCCGGCAGAGGAATGGAATTCAAATAATCCCCAAACCGGATTGAGGTCATATTATCGATGGAGACTTCAAAATTATCAGACGTGAAATTTCTCAGAGACGTTGACATCATCCGCACATAACGATCAAAGATAATATCCAGCATCGGCAAACGTTCGTAGGCCACAAGACCACTACTGATGAGGGCTTGAATACCAGATTTTGAGCCAAAGTCTTCTTCTTCACCATCAAAACCCAAAAGACTGTCAATTTCAGTCTGGTCCAGAACCCGGTCCGTCCCACCCATGGCGGCGGCCATATCATCTTCGCCGTCATCCTCGGTTATATCACCTTCAGGATCTGCTTCGCCTTCCGCCGCCATGGCTTCCCATTCGGCGGCAACGGCATCATCATCAATTTCTTCTTCGTCAGACATAATTATTGATTATCCGTTAATCAGCATTTCTTTAAACAAAACATCATTCACGCGTGTTGGATAGACGGCGTCATTCACCTTGATCAGCAATTCTTCTTTCAAGCGGAACATGCCAGCGGAACCATTCAGATCTTCGATGCGCAATTGCCGCAAGTAAGTTTGAAACTGGTCAATAATACGCGGCATCTTTGTCGTCAGCTCATCCAGAGAGGCCTGCTGATCAACTTCCAGCGATATTGTAAGCTTCAAATATTTCGGCTTTCCCCCCGCTGTATCAAGATTGACCAGCATGGGCTCCAGCTCCAAAAACAACAATTCCTTTGGTTCGGCCTCTGCCAATTCGGACTCCTGGCCCCCATTCTCCAAATCAACGGCATGGTCTTCTTCCCCGCCGGACAAAAAGAAAAACGCCGCCGCACCGCCCAGAATAAGCACAAGGACAGCAACGGCAACAATAATTATAATTTTCTTGCCGCTGGTTTTCTTTTGCTCCAGGCCGTCTGCAAGATCGTCCGCAGCTGCTTCGGCATCATTTTCTTCACTCATATCACCTACCTCTTAATTTTCGTCCACCGTACCTTCGTCCACAGTAGTATGAGGTCACTCGAGGCCGTTCCATAAAATAAATATAAAGTTTTTATGTTAACAAGTCGTTAGGAATTACTTGTAACCCCAACGCCGCCAATCTCCAAGAAAATTATGGTTAACGTGACAAGACATAACATAAATCACCCCCCGCAACCAATATAAAGGAAAAAAATACCGGGCAAACTCTGCCGTTTTTCTGGAAGCCTTCGCCCGAATGAAACTTAATGCCTTGTTTTTAATCAATTAAATTATTTGGCACAACATATGCATTGTATTGATCGGGAAAAATCAAACGGCCAGAAAGGACCTAAGATGGACACAACATTATCCGTAGCACTTTCGCATCAGGTCGCCATGCGGCGCCAGATGGATATTATCGCAAATAATATTGCCAATATGAGCACAACCGCGTTTAAGCGGGAAAATGTCATGTTTGGTGAATATCTTAAAGAAGCCGAGGGGGATAGTGACAAAAGCCTCCGGCAAATTTCCTATGTTCAGGATTTCGGCATTTCCCGAAATATGACGGATGGTCAACTGGAAACAACCGGCAACAGTCTGGACATCGCCCTGAGCGGTGACGGCATGTTTCAAGTGCAAAAGAACAACGGGGAATTGGCCTATACCCGCAATGGTCATCTGGCTCTGGCGGATGATTATACCTTAATTACCTCCACCGGGCAGCCAATTCTGGATCAGAGCGGCAAGCCTATCCAGCTTCCGGACAATGTTACGGATATTGAAATTTCATCCGACGGGACCATTTCTTCCAGAACAGCAGGACAGATTGCCATATTGAATGTGGTTTCTTTTGCCGATAATTCAAAATTGAAAAAAATTGGCGACAATATGTTTACGACCAATTCAGCAACCCAGCCCGCAACGGACTATACAATCCTTCAGGGCATGACCGAAACATCGAATGTACAAGCCATCATTGAGGTGACCAAAATGATTCAGGTTAGCCGCTCATATGTCTCAACCGCAAAACTGATGGAAAAACTTCAGGAATCAGAAAGCAAAGCGATTAATCAACTTGCTAAAATTGGTTAGGCAAAGATTGGTTAAACCAGCATTGAAAAGACAGGATATTCGTTATGAAAGCACTTAGTATAGCCGCGACAGGCATGATCGCCCAGCAATTGAATGTGGAAGTTATTTCCAACAATATTGCCAATATGAACACCACAGGTTTCAAACGCCAGCGGGCGGAATTCCAAGACCTGCTTTATCAAAATATTGAGCGGGTTGGTGCCGCGTCCTCCGATACGGGAACCGTTATACCAACGGGCATTCAGATCGGTGTCGGCGTGAAAACCGGCGGCGTCTACAGAATCACGGAACAAGGCAGCGTCATCGGTACGGACAATGCTCTTGATCTGGCTATTAATGGCAAGGGCTATTTCCGCATAACGCTGCCCAGCGGTGAGGATGCCTACACCCGTGCCGGCTCATTCCAATTGGGCCCCACGGGTCAAATTGTCACAATGGAAGGTTATGTGGTCGGCCCGGCCCTGACCGTTCCGCAAGAAGCGACAGATATCTCCATCAACCCCGAAGGTGAGGTTCTGGTCAAACTAGAAGGCCAGATCGACCCGACGAATATAGGCCGCCTGGAATTGGTATCTTTTCCCAATGCCGCCGGACTTGAAGCCATTGGCAATAATCAATTTCTTGAAACACCAGCCTCTGGCGCCGCAAGTGTCGGCGTGCCAAATACACCCGGATTTGGTTCCGTATTACAAAAATTTCTGGAAAACTCCAATGTGAATTCCGTAACGGAAATTACCTCACTCATCACCGCGCAAAGGGCTTACGAAATGAACAGTAAAGTCATCAGTACAGCCGATGAGATGATGAGCGTAACGTCGAACTTAAGATAAGGATACCGTCATGAAAACCATATTTTATAGTGGCATAATGCTGATCTTATCCGGGCTGTTATCCTCGCAGGCGGCAATGGCGCTCGCAGAAGTCAAGGCAAACACCATTGTCAATAAATCGACCATAACATTAGGCGATCTGCTGGATAACCTTGAATTTGGTCACGATATATGGGTCATGAACTCTCCGGCGCCAGGGCAGAAAACATCTGTTTCAACCCGGTATCTGGCCAGCCTCACACGGCAACATGATGTCTATTGGCAGAATAGCCGGGGCGTCAGTCAAATAACGGTGACCAGAAAAGGCAAAAGCATCAAGCATGCCCAGCTTGAACATCTGATCGCGCAGGCACTCACGTCACAAAATCTCTCCGACAGAAAAAATGGCATCAATTTCAATAATAAGAATGCCCTCATTCACCTGCCAGAAGACAGTGCCGTTGAAGATATTTCCGTAGAAAAATTCACCTTTCATCAGAAAACAGGCAAATTCTCCGCCGTGCTTTCTGTACCAACCGATGACGGGGCCTATAAAAGCACGATGGTCACCGGGCGAACCCACGCCATAAGCCATGTACCAACATTAAGGCGGCGGGTGCCGCCCGGACAAGAAATAACGGCATTGGACATTGGCTGGACTTCTATGCCAACGCTTCGTATCGGGCGTAATATCATTCGGACAAAAAGCCAGTTGATCGGCATGACTCCCCGGCGCGGCATGACTCTTTCGGCCCCGATAAAACTGAGTGATCTGAAAAAGCCGAACATCATTGATCGCGGCGCACGTGTCAGCATAGTTTTCCATTCCGGAAAAATAAACCTGACGGCCACAGGCAAGGCCATCGAGGACGGGGGACGCGGCGATATAATCCGTGTGATGAACAGCAAATCCCACAAAACCGTAGAGGCCATGGTCATAGGCCCCGGCCAGGTACGGGTTTTAACCGGCCATAACAACATCGCGCAATTACAATGACCATCGTGACAAGAAGACAGCAAGGATTAGAAAATGACTTATAATTTAGGCACCTTCAGCTTGAGGCCCCATCACAACGGCTATAGAACCGTAAAGGCCATTGCCTTGACGGGCCTATTCTCCCTGCTGCTTACCGGATGTAGCGCCATCAACAGAATAGGCGATATCGGCAAAGCACCCGACCTTGCCGCAATTGAAACCACCCGGGTCGTTCCGCAAAATAACACGCTGCAACAAAAAATCATTCAAATTCCGGAACAACAAACAAGGCAGGTAGAACATAAAGCAAATTCACTTTGGCGCATTGGCTCAAAGAACTTCTTTCGCGATCAGCGGGCCAGCATGATAGGTGATATCCTCACCATCAATATCATCATTGATGACAAGGCGAGCATTGATAACCAGACCACACGTACAAGGTCGAATACAGATTCAGCCAATGCGACAAATTTTCTGGGGCTTGAGAGTCAACTGGGCCAAATTCTGCCGGATGCGGTCAATCCCTCATCACTGGTTAATATGGGAAGCACCACATCCAATGTCGGCACGGGACAAGTCAACCGCAGTGAATCTGTGGATTTGACACTTGCGGCTGTTGTTACGCAGGTTCTGCCCAATGGCAATATGGTCATTCAGGGGCGTCAGGAGGTTCGCGTGAATTTTGAGGTTCGCGAATTAACTGTTATGGGGGTCATCCGGCCAGAAGATATCAGCTCCACCAATACGATCCAGCATACCCAGATCGCAGAAGCCCGGATTTCATATGGCGGGCGGGGCCAGCTCACCGATGTCCAGCAAGCCCGCTACGGGTCACAATTATTTGACATATTGTTCCCTTTCTAAGGCCGGAACATACTATTTCAAAGCTTGTGTTCGGCAGATAGGCTACGCCATCTTCCGTTTCCCGCACAAAGCAAAAGGACCGCATCAGAAGAATGCGGTCCTTTTTAATTTTGTCCGTCCAAAGTATCATTTATGAGTCTCTGTGAACTTTTTCAAATTTTTCATGTTCTTCCTGGGCTTCCAGACTCATCATTGCAATGGGGCGGGCTTCGAGCCGTTCCAGCTTTATGGGCTCTCCGGTAACCTCGCAATAGCCGTATTCGCCTTTATTTAACCGTTCAATCGCCGCATCTATTTTTGTGATTAACTTGCGTTGGCGGTCGCGGGTTCTCAGCTCAATTGACCAGTCTGTTTCTGATGAGGCCCGGTCGGCAATATCAGGTTCTTTCTGACTGTCTTCCTGAAGGTGGGCCAAGGTTTCCTTTGATTCACGCAGAATTTCTTCTTTCCAGTCCATAAGTTTGGTGTGGAAATACAAAGTTTGACGTTCATTCATAAATTTTTCATCTGATGAAGGTTTATATCCTTCTGGCAACTTCGTTGTCATCAATAACCTCTTATTTTATCATCTTAAAAAACTCGGCTAAAAACTCAGCTAAGACTGGTTTCTTTTGGGTGACAAACTACTCAACTCAACTCTACAATTCAAGCGCTAATATCGCCTAAAGTAATTTAGTGCGCCAGCCCTTCAGTTTGTTGCGATTTACTTGTGGTTTTTTGCAGATTACTGAGGCGATTCAAAGCCCATTAGCCGAGCATTTCCAGCTTTGCCAACTCCACCTTAACGCGCAACTCCACGTCATTGAGGATTTCGTCCAGCGCAGGATCATTGGACAGATCTTTTTCACGCGAGACAATGGCCACCACATCTTTAAGCCGCCTCTGCGGGATCTGTCCAGCCAGCAGTCCATGACGTATAAGTTCCAAATGCCCAAGCATTTCTTCTACTCTCGCCAATCCCTTTGACTTTCCTTCGCTGCTGGTCGGCATTTCTTGCAGGGACAGCAGGGAACTCACTGCCGTCAGGGGGGATGTCCCGCTTGGCGGCAGCGCGGCGGTGCTTTCCTCTGATGAGAGGATCTCGTTAAAACCCGATTTATTAGCGCCGCCTTTTTTTCCCTTACGCGACACACCGGGCGTCGTAATTCGTCCTGGTCCTTTTATTTCCATAGAGCCCTCATCACCTAGAATATAAATCAATAGATATCAGAATTTGAGGCCTCTTCATAGACATAATATGGTGAATATTTTACTCGGCAATCCTTACCCTCTGCGGTAATTTTTTCTGCCCGCCCCCGGTCAAAACGGCACTATTTTTGAAAAATCACAAAAAAATCCTTTTAAAACAACCTATTATTTTTTTTACCACACCCTATTTTGTTGGCACGAATTTCGCATAATCAGATATGAGAATTTATAACCATATTCTGAAATGGAATTAATATGCGGCAGAAGTCCCATAAGCAGACACGATATCAAAAACTCCTTACAGTCATACTGATGGGCGTGATTGGCATGGGGCATATTCTGCCTGCGCAGGCGGCTTCTCGCATAAAAGACCTTGTTTCCATTGAAGGCGTAAGATCGAACCAGCTCGTCGGTTACGGCCTTGTGGTTGGTTTAAACGGGACTGGCGATTCCTTAAGAAACGCCCCTTTCACAGAACAAAGTCTGACGGCTATGCTGGAACGCCTCGGGGTAAATACACGCGGCGCCAATATGAAGGCAGAAAATGTTGCGGCTGTTATGGTCACGGCAAGCTTGCCGCCATTTGCCCGCACGGGAAACCGCCTTGATATCAGCGTCAGTTCCATTGGCGATGCCGACAATTTGCGGGGCGGCACCTTAATCGTCACCCCGCTTAAAGGCGCAGACGGCGAGGTTTATGCTGTTGCTCAAGGCTCTATTCAGGTTTCCGGATTTTCTGCCGGCGGTGATGCCTCAAGCGTAACCCAGGGCGTCCCGACAGCCGGCCGGATTCCAAACGGGGGCATTGTTGAAAAAGAAATCAATTATTCCATGCTCACCAAAAAAGAAATCTTTTTCTCTTTGCGCACGCCTGATTTCACGACATCCCGCCGCATTGCCATGGCCATTAATAAAGAAATGGGTATTAAAACGGCAATGGCTATTGATCCTGCGACCATTCTTGTTATCAAGCCTGAAACTTACGCTGATAATATGGTCAATCTGGTCACGGACCTTGAATTGCTTTATGTCAAGACCGATCAAAGGGCCAAAGTTGTCGTTGATGAACGATCCGGTATCATTGTGATCGGCAGCGAAGTCCGGGTCAGCGAAGTCGCCATCGCTCAAGGCAATTTGACCATTCGTGTTACAGAAACGCCGCAAGTATCCCAGCCCAATCCGTTTGGCGGCGGAGAAGCCGTCGAGGTTCCAAGAACAGAGCTCGATATTGATGAAGGCGAAGGCAAGAAATTTGCCCTTCTGAAGCCGGGCGTAAATTTACAGGAACTGGTTGACGGGCTCAATGCTTTGGGTATCGGCCCCCGCGATATGATTGCTATATTACAGGCTTTAAAAGTATCTGGTGCCCTGCATGCGGAAATTGAGGTGATGTGATGGATTTAAAATTCCTTAACATACAAAGCCAGCAGCCCCAGCTACAGCAAAATCCGGCAATCGCCAAGACCAGGCAAGCTCAGCCTTCCACTGCCTTTGAAAGAAAAGCGTGGGAAACGGCCGAAACTTTTGAAGCTGTTTTTCTGGCGCAAATCCTGAAAAGCATGTCCATGGATATAAAGTCTGATGGGCCATTTGGCGGCGGGCAGGGTGAAGAAGTCTTTCAGGATCTTCTGAGTGAGCAAATTGCCAATCAAATAGCGGCCAATGGCGGCATCGGGCTTTCCGATTCAGTCTACCGGGAAATCTTAAAAACGCAGGAAGTGAATGATTAACATGCCAAACAACGAAAATTCTTTTCCTGAGGCTTCAGAAAATCACAGTCTTTTAGCCCCGCTCATCCAGACAACCAAGGACCTCACAAAAGTCATTTCTGACGAAATCATCTTGCTGCAAACCAATCGGCCCAAGGAAATGGAAAAACTCTTGCCGCTTAAAAATCAGCTCATGGCCGCCTATCATAAAGAAATGTCTGAATTGGGCGCGCGCGGGGGCTTGCCTGCCAGCGGCAATGGAACAGCAGTACGCAGCCTGAAGCAAGAATCCCGCCTTTTTCAAACCGTTCTAACGCGGCATACCCGTCTGGTCAAAAGCCTGAAGACAATATCAGAAAATATGATTCAGGCCATCAGCCATGAAGTGATCAAAACCCAAAATCAGGCGGCCCGTTACGGCGCCAATGGCGCACAATCTGTCAATAAATCCCCTACGTCCATCACGTTAAATCAAACTATTTAACCTTTCAAAAACATCTTATCTGCGCAGATGATCCGTGATTTTTTTAATGTCATAAAATTTTTGGCTCAATAAAATTACCCGCAAAGGATAATCCTCTGCGCTTTGAAATACGGATGTAGAAAACCCTGCTGCAAGCTTTGCCTAGTTGATGGCAGAATCTTCCTTCAAATCCATCATGATCTAAAAATATTCCAAATTTATCTTTACTTTTCATAGACTTATGGAAATTAAAAAACTGGCACATCTCTTGCATTTTATTAATTGGTATATCCCGTATGTGGGATACGACATATTCAGAATGCAACTCATGAAAGGAAAGCTAGATGTCTTTCTCAGTAAATACAAATGCCAGTGCCCTGTCGGCTCTGCTTAATTTGAACAGTACAACAAAGGATCTGGAAACCACCCAGACCCGGATTAATACCGGTTTAAAAATTTCTTCTGCGAAGGATAATGCGGCGATTTTTTCAATCGCTCAGAAACTGCGCGCGGACTTAAGGGGCTATAATGCGGTCAAGCAAAGTCTGGATCGCTCCATCAGTACAACTGACATTGCGCTGGCCGCTGCCGGGGCCATTTCAGATCTACTCATTGAAATGAAAGAAAAGGCTGTTGCGGCGGCGGATGCCGGACTTGATGTCACCAGCCGGACAGCCCTGAATGAGGATTTTGAGGCGCTGCGGGATCAAATCACGATCATTGTGGCCAATTCCGAATTTAACGGCACCAATTTGATTGACGCGGGCACAGATGCCATTGTGGCCATCACCAACCCCAACGCATCACAGACCATTACCATTCCCCATCAAAATCTGACATTGGGCGGCGGCAATGTAACGATCACGGCGGCGCAAACCATTACGACACAGACCCTCGCGGCAAGTGCTCTGACCGATATTGACAACTCGCTGGCGCTGGTCAATGCGGTTCTGACCAAATTGGGTGCTGGCGGGAAAGCCCTGGAATCTCAGCGGGCATTTGCGGATAAGATTTCAGATACCATTGAAGTTGGGATCGGTAATCTGGTAGATGCCAATATGGCCAAGGAAAGCGCCAATTTGCAATCGCTGCAGGTGAAGCAACAGCTTGGTATTCAGGCGCTATCCATTGCCAATCAGGCGCCGCAGTCAATCTTAAGTCTATTCGGCGGTTAAGCGATATACCACCGCCCGCATTCTGAATAGCTTCTGATCGGAAGTGGTCTGCTTCATTGAAAATGACCCTTCCGGTCAACAGCTATAATAAAAAACATACTTTATGTAAGATTAACAGGATCAAGAATATGGCCTTTTCTGTAAATACCAATGCGATTGCCCTGTCGGCACTTTTCAACCTCAATAAAACGACATCCCAATTGGAAACAGTACAGAATCGTATTAATACCGGCCTTAAGGTTTCATCGCCCAAGGATAATGCCGCCATATTTTCCATTGCCCAGAAGCTTCGCGCTGATCTGAAAGGGTATAATGCGGTCAAGCAAAGTCTGGATCGTTCCATCAGTATTGCCGATATTGCCCTTGCCGCTGCCGGGGCTATTTCAGATCTGCTTATTGAGATGAAAGAAAAGACGGTTGCGGCGGCGGATGCCGGACTTGATGCCACAAGCCGGACAGCCCTGAATGAAGATTTTGAGGCCTTAAGAGATCAAATCTCCATCATTGTGAATAACGCGGAATTCAATGGCACGAATATACTTGACGCCGGGACGGATGCCATAGTCGCCATCACCAATCCCAGCGCGAGCCAAACCATCTCAATTGCGCATCAAAATCTGACATTGGGCGGCGGCAACATTAGCATTACCGCAGCGCAGGGCATTTCAACACTCGCCCTCGCCTCTGTCGCTCTTGCGGCGGTATCAGCCTCTCTTGCCGCTGTAAGCGTGACCTTGACCAAACTTGGCGCCGGATCAAAATCCCTGGAAACCCAGCGGATATTTGCCGATAAAATCTCCGACACCATTGAAATCGGCATTGGCAATCTGGTGGATGCCAATCTGGCCAAGGAAAGCGCCAACCTGCAGGCTCTGCAAGTTAAACAGCAGCTCGGCATACAGGCGCTATCCATCGCCAATCAAGCCCCGCAATCAATTTTGAGCATCTTTGGCTAACTCATTATTGGTCTTTTCTTTTTTGAGGTCTATGCTACCTTAATATCGATAAATACACAGGGGACGTTTTATGACAGACCATAACCCACAAGATGACGATATTTTTCTGGAAGGGGCCATTGTTACGCTTCGCCAGCCCAATATCGAACAGGATATTATCAAAGGCCATTGGCATAGCTGGTTCAATGACCCGGTCACCACACAATATCTGATTCACGGCAGATTCCCCGTGAACAAGGCGCAGCAAGCGGAAATTATTTCCCGTGAAATGGCCGACCCCACCTCGTTATTATTGGTTGTTCTTGACAAAAAGACGTCCCGGCATATCGGCGTGCTTTGCCTGAAATTCATCAACCCCGTCACACGTTCTGCGGAACTCAGCATCGTTTTCGGGGACAGATCCATCAAGGGTGCCGCTTTGGAATCTGTGGCCTTGCTCACCAAACATGCCTTCGACCGGTTAAATCTTCAAAGAATTTCCGGCGCGCAGCATACAGATCTGTGGCAATGGATGAATAGCCTGGAATTGATCGGTTATCAACTGGAGGGTTATCACCAGCATTATGCTGCCCGGAACGGCGAAAAATACGACGTTGCAAGCTATGCCATAACATCAGAAAGATTTTACGATCTGCAAAAACAACGGGGCGGCAATATTTGCAGCGCGGACTTTAAGGGCCTGCTCGCGCAGAGGGGCCTTGAAAACCGCACTGAAATTATGAGATTGTTTTTTGAGAATCTTTACGGTTCCTGACCATTTTTTTAGCCAACGGGCCAAGCGCCAGAATATCCACGCCCAAGGCTTTCGCCTCATTGAGCAGTGACGAGCCAAGGCCCGCCACCAGATCAGCCGACATAACCGCCTCAAGAGACGCCCCTGTTGTGCTGATCACGATGACCAAATCTCGCGTGCTTCTTCGCGGATAATCATCATATTTTCCGGGCGTATCCTTTGGGTGAGGCCGAATGATCAAACGATAGGGCCCGCAATGCCCCTTCAGATATTTCCGCCCCTCACCCGCGTTTAAGATATCAATCAGGCGATCAAGACATTCGAATTCCGTCACCTCGAATGTAAAGCCCATAGCCTGCATTTCATGGATATAGTCGGAGGCAAATAAAATAAGGCTTTCCCCTTTTTCCGCCCCCCATTTGCAGGCCGCGAGGCTTTTATCCCTTTTACGGTTCATAAAGTAATTCTGGTATAAATCCCCGGAAATAAAAATATTATGCTCGCCAAACCCAAGGGAAAGCAGCGCCGGAATTGCTGCCTCATCTATCACCGATATTTGATCCGGCAAAGTCACTTCGCCCTGATCATCCTTGAAACGCACCGCAATATTATGATGTGAATCCAGAAAGGCTGTCACTTTGATCCCAAGCCGCCGGGCCGCGCGCCACACCATCTGTTCCGTCCGGTCATCCACATGGCAGGTGCTTGTTATAATGTGATCCGGCGAAAAACCGGCCAAATAATCGGCAACCTCCTCTTCTGACGATAGAGTTGGCCAATCCAGAGCCTCAAACCCATTTTGCCGCCATATGACATGGGCATAATCCTTGGCTGTCACAATAATATCGGGCCTGCCCGATATATTTAAGCGATCAAACAGGGGGTGATCTTTATGCTCCCCTGTTTGTTCAGATAATATTGACCTGAGGGCAACCAGCTGGTTGGTGCCGCCGGGGTCACGACTGAAAAACAGAATGCGGCTCATGACAGTCCGGCCATTCTGCGAATATGATCGCATGTTTCGAGCGCAAGTAAACCGTTACCGGCTTTTGACTGTAATGCCGCGCCCCGCGTTAAATGATCATAAATATTGGATGCCGCATTGAACATTTCCCTGTTCTGCGTTCTTTTAATGATTTTTTCAGAACCAACTTTGGGCTTAACCGCTATCGTCTGGCTAAAATCAGTCAGGCTGATTATGGCTTGATCAAAAATAAGCTCAAGGTCAAAAATCATGCCCGTTCGCATGTCCGAGCCAATCAAATCTATTTGGCCCCCATTCACCGTTTCGAGCCTGGCGGATATGGTTGGGTCGTCCGGCCAGAAATCATATATGATTTCTGAGGCGGCCTTAACCGTGACAGGCCCCAACAGCATATGGATAAGATCGGTCATGTGGGAGCCATTATTATACAGGCCCTTATTATAGTGCGCCTTTCCAGCTATGAAGCAGCCGTATTTATTATCTTGAATATTTTTAACGATCTGCCTGATTTCAGGGTCAAAACGCCTGATATAATTCACCGCCATATTATCCGGATAGAAGGCGGCTATTTCGCGGGCCGCCTTTAAGTTATCGGCAATGGGTTTTTCGCAGAAAATAAGCCGGACGTTATAATTTTGTAATTTCCGCAGATATATTTCATGGCTGGGCGCAGGCGTGCAAACAGAAACAATATCGAAATTCCGGTCTCGCATGGCCTGCTCAAGGCTTTCATAGGCCTTGTCCACCCCCCAGATATCGGCAAAATTCTGCGCGGTTTTCAAATCCGTATCAAGGCAGCCTGCAAGATCAAAGCCCGTATGACTTTTAAAAGCCTTGGCATGGGTCAAGATATTCGGGCCATCAATATCGTCCTGATCATACCCGCCCGCAATGGCCCCGCAACCGATAATCAACAGAGAAAAATTCTGGCTTTCTGTCATCGCGATACCTTTGTCATTTCCTTATCTGGTCAACATCCTGATTAATGAGCCTGATTTCAGGATTCTGGTTTAGGAATCTTACCACATCTTCTATGGTGAAATCTGGATTTTTCGGGGTGAGCGCTTTTAGAATATGACAGATAACCTGAAAATCCAGCCAGGTATCCAGCGTGACCGACATTGCCGGCCCGCGCTGAGAAATTGGTGTCGGTAAATATTTCACGCTGTAGCGTTCTGGCGTCTGGTATAGATAACGGCTGACATGCTCATAATCCAGAGGGTCTTCTGTCCGGGCGTAAGCATCCGCCAAGACAGGCGTGCTGAAAACCTGCACCGCATAGCCCAAAGGATGGGCCAACCCCGCTTTAAATTCTGCAATATCAAGATTGCTCAGATAATCAACGCCGCTGGTTGAATATTGCACCGCCGCGTGATCAATAAGTGCCGGATCCATCAAAGGGCAATCACCGGTCAATTCAACAATGATGTCTGCTTTAAACGCCTGCGCCGCGCCGAGTACCCGCGACATGACATTATCCTCACTGCCGCGAAAGCATTTTACATTCAGTCTTGCGGCTTCCTCTGCAATCACATCATCTGTATCATTGAGGGTCGTCGCAATGACAATATCATCAAGGCAGCTTGCCCGCTTTACGCGCGCGACCATATGCTCAAGCATCGTTTTATCAAGGCACGTCAACATCATTTTTCCGGGCAAACGAGAAGACGTCATACGGGCTTCAATGGTGGCAACAATGCGAGGTTTCTGTGTCATCTGGTAACGATATCTGCTATTTGCGCAATCACATAATCCACATCATCCGGTGTCATATTCACATGCAAGGGCAGGGACAACGTGCGGGCGTAATATTCTTCCGCGCCGGGCCTTGTTTGCGGGCCATATTTTTCCCGATAAAAAGGATGGGCATAGATGGGAATATAATGAACCTGACTGCCCACATTCCGGGATGATAATTCACGGACAAAGTCAAGGCGCGAAACGCCCAGCGCCTTAAAATCAATCAAAACCACATAAAGATGCCGCGCCGCGCTGCCGCCGCGCGCAGACTCCATTGGCTTTAGATATACAGACAAGCCTTTCAAAGATTGATCATATTTCGCCACAAGGCGGCGCCGGTGATCCGTAAATTCAGATAATTTATTTAGCTGGCTTAGCCCAAGGGCGCAGTGAATATCACTTTGGCGATAATTATACCCCAGAATTTGCATTTCATAAGCCCATGGCGGCGGCTTCTCTATTTCGCTATGGGATGCCGAAACCCATTTTTCCGCGTCCCTTTCAATACCATGATTTCGCAGGAGACAAAGCCTGTCATATAACGCTTGATCATTGGTCGTAACCGCCCCGCCCTCGCCCATGGCGATGGTCTTGACCGGATGAAAGGAAAAAACCTCCATATCTGAGAAATAACAGTCGCCTACGGTAATATTTTCTCCATCACGCGACAGATATATGCTGCCCAAAGCATGGCAGCTATCAACAATCATCTTCCAGCCATATTTCTTGGCGATCATGCTGATGGCCTCAATTTCGGCGACTTCGCCGGTCAGATTAACCGGCGTTATGGCAGCGACAGACTGAAGCTCTTCGGGGCTTAAATTTTCTATCAAACCCACCACATCCTGCGCGCGCATCATGCCCGTATCCGGATCAACATCAGCAAATAGAATATCTGCGCCGCAATATACCGCCGCATTCGCCGTCGCAACGAAACTGATGGCCGGCACAATAACCCGGTCACCCGTCCCTATATCCAGCGCCATATAAGCCATGTGAAGCGCCGCCGTACCGCTCGAACAGGATACCGCATAATCAGATTTTACAGTTTGACGTAATTTATCTTCGAATTTTTGAATGGTCGGCCCTGTCGTCAACCAGTCACCCTGCAAGACGTCCACAACGGCCCTGATATCATCATCATCAAGACATTGCCGGCCATAAGGCAAGTATTTATGATCCCTCAAGGTCATATCCTCGTTAACAGCTCACGGAAATGGGCATCATCCAGCCATTCTTTATTTGTATCACTGGAATAATCAAAATCTTCCGCCACATGCGTCGCATCATGATCCGTATAATATTTATCTGACCAAAATCTGAATTGCGGCGTAATGATATAGCGGTCTTCCAAGGCGATTGTCTGGCGGCCATCATCCCGGGTAATCATCTGTTCATGCAGCTTTTCACCGGGGCGAATACCTGTTTCCCGAAGCTCTAGATCCGGGGCAAGGCAGCGTGCCATATCGCTTACTTTCATGCTGGGGATTTTCGGGATATAAATTTCACCGCCCTGCA
>Ga0256839_1001124_pt1 | contig 33215 bp, 37 predicted proteins | sample 354166metaG_FD_185968 | JGI IMG/M metagenome (GOLD analysis project Ga0256839, IMG submission 185968) | Hydrothermal vent microbial communities from Mid Atlantic Ridge, Atlantic Ocean - 354-166 | ecosystem: Environmental > Aquatic > Marine > Hydrothermal vents | place: Atlantic Ocean: Mid... | reverse complement strand
ACATTGAGGCGGAGGGAAGAGAGACTATGAAACCACACGCCACAACCAACACTCCCATCGACGACAAGGACCTATGGGAGACTCCGCAGGAAGTCGTGGATGCGGTTGTGGACCGAATCGGGATGCCTGTCGTTCTTGATGTGTGCTCAACTCGTTCGAGCACAAAGGCACGCACATGGTTTGGACCTGGCGGCGTGCGCGAGGATGCGATGAGTCAGGATTGGGCAGAGTGGATGACGCTTATCACAGGGGAGACGGGCCCCGGCATCGCGTGGATGAACCCTCCGTATTCTCGCGGCAATCTGTCGAGGTGGACTTCGGAGGCGATGAGATTGGCAAACAACAGGCACATGATCGCCTGTCTCGTACCCCATGCGCCAGATACCACCTGGTGGCAGGAATACATCGATCCACAGGCATCACTGATCATGATGCCGACGAGGCGGATCAGATTTTTGCGGCCTGACGGGACACCCGGAGACTCACCGCCCGGCCCATCGGCCATCTGTCTGCTGACCCCGTGGGGCGGGCCGGCGGTATATGAGAGGCTGGAGATTTAATATGGACGCTACTTGTATTCGTAAATGAGCACTATTCCGCCGCTACCACCTATAGCATAATACGCAGATCCACTATTCTGTCCTGCCGCAGATCCAGCCCCTCCGGATCCGTACCCACTACCAGGTATACCCAATCCCTGAACAATCTGTTTCCCGATAGATCCAATTCCAAAGTAGCTATCTCCTCCATCACCACCATAATACAACCCTGACCCAGGAACGACTACTCCGCTTTTTCCATATTGCCCCCCAATCAACAGAATGGTCGTTTGTACCTTGGCAGTATCAGTATATGCTCCTCCACCAGCACCTCCGCTCGTTGCTGACGTGGATGTCGTCGCAGTCCCAGCGAATCCTCCTTTCCCACCGTATGCCTGAATCAGGCCTAAGCCGTCAACAGTGATTATTGAATCAGTTCCATCTCCCCCATTTGCTCCAACATTTCCAGTCCCTCCACTACCAACGGTTATAGACGCTGTCGTGTATAACGCAGTTGATGATATTACCGCGATTGCTGTACCACCCCCTCCTCCACCTCCACCCGCAGCGTATTGGCCCGCGGCAGTCGTTGGTACACCACCTCCCGCTCCGCCACCAGCACACACGGCAGCAATAACATACTTCACGTTCGATGGAAGATTGTATGAGTACGTTCCAGGCGTGTTGTATATCACGACATTCGACAATTGCCCGTATGGAGGTACACCAGAATCTGATAATGACCCATCAGATGACAAGATTGGTATATTGCCGGATGTTGCACCGGCAACTTTTGTGATCTTCTTGTATAGAAGTCGGATTGGGTCAAACATCAGAAATCGCCAGCCTGAACAAACAGATCAACGGTATTCGACCCGGACAGGGTAGTTTTGCTTCTCACTCGCAGCTTGTCGCCGTTTGCAAGGTAGATGTATGTCCTCACGCCGTCGTCCTTGACCCATGGCAGATCTGTCTGGTTAACAACGTTGACCGCCTTCGTGGTCCCATTGGTCCCGGCCCCTGCGGGAACGTTGACCTCCCCGATGACGTAGTCCGTGCCGCCAACATTTACTGCGAACTGGATCACATATGCGTTTGCTGCATCCGTATTACAGGCACTGATTGATTCCACCTTGGAGCCGCTTGCTCCTGCAGTAAACAAATCCTTGAAATTGGTACCGTCTGCACTGGCGATTTGAACAGCCGCTGACTTGATGGTGCCCGGGAACTGCGGTTGTGTTGCCATTTCATAACCCTCCTAGCGTTTCTCTGGCGTTGATCATGACAAGAGGACGCAGCTCATTGTCTACTTCCTCAATCGCTGTTTGCACTGTTGAAGATGAAATCGTCGTGGTTGGGGAAAACGATGTGCTTGATGCCGATTGGTTTTTCGATACTTGCACCCAATATCCTGCGGCATCATCTGCCGTGAAGTTGGCGCTTGATGTATGCGCCACCGAGCACACATATGACTCTCCTGAATACTCAACAAGGTCTCCAACCGAATACGACGTTGACGATGCCCACTGTCCCTTGACAGACCACGACTTTGAACCCATAAGAAGAAGCGATGCAGAATTGAACGTGTGTGGCTCAACAACCGCGTCTGCCAGCTTGTCATCGCTTCTCTGTATGATTTTAAGGTTAGCAACGACCTGATTAAGAGACGTGGCGATATTATCCAATTCCGCATCCAGCGCAGATGTTCTCACTGTTGATCGACCAGATACAGACCTGGATTCCTCATCAGAGAAATCAGTGAGTCTAGTATATGATTGCGGTTGAGCCATTTATCTTTACTCCTCGTCATGCTCGCAGAACGATCCGAAACATGCTCCAGGTTTTGATGGATGGTGGCCTGCGGATAGAAAAATCATATTAGTTAGGCACTCTTAGCACTCTATACCCAGCACCGCCCGAGTCTGCTGGACCTACTGCCACACGGTCAAATCTGTATGCTGTGCCATCATGCCATGCCAAAACCATGACAGTTTGGTTTGATGGCGGACTGGTTGTTCCGTCTATTTGCAGCACTCTAGTTCTGTTTGCGTTGTGTAATCGTATTTGAACACTCCCGGTATTTCCTGTTCCATTAGCGTTTGAATCCTCCAGTCCGAGAATTATGTCTCCTCCTTTCGGACTACCGATTACTGCGCGTTGCCCCTTTAACGGGAGCGTCGTCGCCAGGAAGTTGTAAATGCTTAAACTAGACGGGACCCTGTGATCCACCTGCCCGCCAAACACACGTATAGACAGGCTGGGGTCGTACGCGGGGCGCACCGGGTTGCATCCGATAAGCTGCGTGGCCCCACCTGTCTGGTCATTAATTCCATATCTTGTATATGCACCGGCGACACCATCTGTGCCGGCCATCCCGATAATTGTTATGCCAGAGTTACTGCCGTTAGTATTATCTATAAAGATACAGTCATACCTGTCATTAATGACTTCTACATTAGACACAGTTGTAGACGCGGAAGCACTCAGAGTAAGTGTTGTAGTTCCTCCTCCCGACACAACAGTAGCTTCGAGATCTCTCCCATACTGACCTGCACCTGCTATAGTCAATATGTCTCCGTTTTGGAATCCCGTGGTTGACACAGTTAGTGTAGTAGAACCTGACGATATGCTACCTGTGGATCGAACAGATTTCCCTCGATCAGAATAGCCAATGGCTTCAAAATTCGCATCTATTATCTGAAGTTGCGAGACACCTGCATCAATATACATCCCATGTCTGCCGGTGTTGTTGCATGTCACACGCAACAAAGTAACACTGTTGGAGTAGGATGCTTCTATTCTAATCCCGTTTTCTGATTGACCAGACGCTCGAACATGAGAGAACAGCGACTTGTCAAGAAGGCTCGTTGCACCTGTCACTGGGCCTGTAACAGCTTCCTGCCTATACCCGTATGTGCCGCCTAAGAAATCAACTTCTTCAATATATAAATCCTGCATGAATCCTTTAACGTGGAAACATTCATACACAGGACTATAAATACGCAGATTTTTGACAGACAACCATACTGTCTGTTCATAAGACACAATTCCTCTATCGCCCCCTGTAATTGAGACGCCATCTATCTCCATGTTTGTTGTGCTTGCACCAGCTTGCGGAGTAGCAATGGTGATCACGTTATATCCTGTGGTTCCATTAAGCCAAGTGCTTTCTGTAGTTAATCCAGAAACACTCTTTTGTCCTTTAAGAGACACGTTTTCTTTCAGAGTAATGCTAGTTACTTTGTACTCCCCCTGAGGGAAGAACACTACACCACCGCCATTAGATGCCACATAATCTATCGCGGACTGTATCGCTGTAGTATCATCAGTAGCACCGTTCCCCTTCGCCCCAACCCACTTGACGTTTACAGCACCAGAAAACTCTCTAATCCATGCAGCAGATCCATTTCCGCCAGTCGGGACAATCGTGATTCCGTTATCGTCCGTGTAGGTTCCTGATAATGCTCCCGTGACACCGCGGAATACTCCGTGTCCTCCGTCACCTTCGGTTGTGTGGTAGGACAAGTAGATGTACTCGCCATTTTCTGGGGCTATTGCCCTAAGACTGGATATGCCGTCTACTCTCGGCACGCTCTTATTCCTGTATGCCTCTGTCAAAAGAGCAAGGTTAAACATCACAGCCCCCTGAAATGATAATGAGACATTTGAACATTGGACGGCCTGAGATCGTCGTCTAGTTCCTCGATTGCAGTCTGCACTCTAGTTGCGCTGATTGTTGGTGTTGGATCAAAAGATACATTCCCTGCTATTCCCTGTACTTCGCTCAAGATCACCCAGTACCCGGCCGCATCATCCGTGTTGAAATCCGCCGACGACGTGTGCGCAGTCGCGCATACATAACTTTTATTGTTGTACTCCACGACATCCTTTACGGCATACGACGTTGACGTGGTCCAGTTACCTCTCGGATTCCATCCGCCACCGATAAGTGCCTTTGTCGATATTGAAAGAGTGTGCGGCTCTACAACACCGTCTGCGATACGTCCGTCAGATCTCTGAACCAGTGCAAGATTGTCTCTCAACGCATTTGCTGTTGTCCCAAGGGCATCCAACTCTGCATCCAACGCTGCCGTCCTGATCGTTGAACGACCTCCGACGTTTCTTGATTCCTCGTCCGAGAAATCTGTTCCCTTGACGTATTTCGGCGCCTGAGCCATTACCGTGCCCTCATTTCCTGCATCTTGTCCCTTATGATCTTAATCCTGCTGTTGATGTCGTCAATCTCCTTGCGCTTGATCCTGGGAGTCTTTGATTTTGAACGAGCAACGGATGCTTTCTCGAACATCAACCCCTTGAGTTGTCGATTGAGTTCAAGGATTCTCATGCGCTGCTCCTTGTCCACATCCACGGCGCGGATCTTCGTGCCAGTCAGCGTATCCGCCAATGACCGAGGCAACGACTGTTCCCGGCCGAAGTAATCCTTCCCCGTATATTCCGCGATCCCTGGTACGACAACCAGAGGCTCACCGGTTGATGCGGCAATGCCGTTCATCACCTTGTTCCAAGAATATGTTCCGGGCAGAACAGGCGTGTTCGGGGCAAGCTGGCGATAGATCCATGCCGACCGCTTGACTGCCGCATTCCATGCGTCATCGTGGTCCTTGACCACCTTCTTTCCAGTGAAGGTGTCGATATTCCAGATCATACCAGCCATGATGTTCAGAATCGGGTTATTAGGCATCAGCGGCTGCAATATGGGCAACCCACCAGCCTGGTTGTTCGCGTCGAATATGTCACCAAGCGGCATCCTGCGGGATAGATCAAGAAACAACGCCTGACCGTCATCAGTATTTGCCGGCCACCGAACGACCTTTGGCGTCAGCATTACTGTATATCCGCGCATGTACTCCGGAATAACCTTGCGCTCGAATTCTTCCTTGTCGTCTGCATCTGCTCCGAACAACCATGAATACGCGAACCAATTCATGCCGTTGAACAATGCAATCCACGGCACGAATCTCCACGGCGTATATACCGCTGCATAGGTCAACGCAGGAACAGCCTTGTAGGTGTACGAGAAGAACGGCAGTGCCCATGTCTTGATCTTCCTCACGCCGGGCGGAATGTCCGCATAGTTGAATACCCATTTCTCCGCCCAGTCTATTGCCGAGTCCACCGACTCCCCGCGGCTTCTGGCGTCCAGGTACAGCAGCATCTTGAAAAACTGGTCCTCGGCCTCGTACAGGCGAGACATTTTCTGCATGTACCATTTTGCCGGCTTGCCTGTCGTGCTCAGGATCTTAGTCATCCTTCTCATGATGGCCGACGAGATCTCAGACGGCGATACCTCGCTCGTCAGCTCCGGGAGCATTTCCTTGATCTCTGCCGCATAGAACTCCGTACCGAAGAGCCCCGCCTTTCTCGCCTCAAGGTAATCATTACCCTTGTTCAGGTATTCCCGCATTGCCTTGCGGTACAAGTCCACCCCGCGCTTGGTATACAGATGCACGCCAGCAAGGTCAGCCATGACGATGGTGCTGATCACGTTGTTTCCGTGCACCACGGGGTTAAGCGCAGTTTTCCCGGCCTTCCACGCCGACAGGGCCTTAAGATAGGCTCTCATCAGATCCGAGGTCTCTCCACGGGTCGCCTCAAGCGATGCCATGACATCTGACGGAACCCACTTCCCAGCCAGTGCACCAAACCGCTTCAGTCCGCCAGTGTTCGGAATGGTGGTATCCGGGACCTGAACCCAGTCCTCCGCCGGCTGCACATCACGTGCAATCCTCTCTGCGACATTCTTGAACAGCCGGCCCATGGCGATGTCTTTCTGGATCTCCACGTACCCCCTGGCAAATCTGTACGCGGCGTCTCGGATTTCACCCATGCGCTCGCGCTCCTTCTTCGTGAAGTCCCGCCACATGATGACAGTATCCTCGTCCCTGAGATTGCCGATGTCGATCTGTTCCTGGCCCCGGATTTCCCACCCCAGTTTCTTGTATTTCTCTATATCCCGTTTCTTGACAGCTTCAAACAACCCACGTCCTTTGAGGTGGGAGCCGTCGATCTTCTTGTACGCCGCGCGCAGCATCTTATCGAATGGCGACGTAAACAGATGCTTGGAGTAGTACCTTGGAAGGTACTTTCCTCTCCAACGTTCACGTGACTCCCTGGACAACATGCCGAGCTTGACAAGCTCATCGGCCTGCGCATCCATGGCGGACCGCATCCTGTTGCCTATCTCGACAATTCTTTCCGGGGGGACAACCCCGGCCTTCAGTTCTCCCTCGATGTAGTCCGAGATCATCTCGCGTTCTTGCGGAGTCATATCCCTTGACGCCTTCATGAATTCTTCCGCCACAACTCCTGATTCCATGACCTGAGCACGGAACCGGCGCATCATGATCTTGAATTCCTTGGGAACGTCCTCGTACAAATTGAGTCCAACAGACTTCAACATCTTGTTGCCAAGAAGCGCCTTGGTACCGGCGTCCAGCTTCTCCCATACCCTGTCCCCGACATTCTCCTTCCACCAGTTCGCAAAAGACTGGCGATCAATGTCTCTGTCTTCAGACAGTGCGTCAGACATCGATTCCTTCGGCCTGCTGTAGCGCTTGTCAACGATCCGAACTGGCACAGATTCCCAGCCGGCGGATTTCAGTACCTGCGTGGTGGCATTGCCATCTAGCACCTCGTATCCATCCTTGACCTTGCGCACCGTGATGGGCTCGCGCTTTGGGATCTCTCCCTTCTCGGCCCTGAGCATGTTCGCCAGGGCACGCATTTCGCGCTCTGACAGTTCCGCCTCGTCCTTGGACAGCTTGAGCTTGTCTAACGGAACCGTCTCGTGATTTATGCCGAGATCGAAATATAGATTGTGATCTTCTGGAAGATCAGCTTCTTGAAGACGTATAGAACGCTTTACTCGTTTGGAAGGTACATAACTGGCGGGTTGTGCTTGAGCCCCAGCCTGCGCTTTAGTTCCGCCTCCTGCTTCTCCTGCTCCTTGCGGTACTGCTCGAATGCCCGCTTCTGCAGGTCGGGGTCCTCCAGCATCTTCTTCAATTTCATCAACTCGTCGCGCATTTGGATTGATCCTGCTCTTCCTCCGGAACATATTATAACTGGTATAGTCAATAATATCCAGACTACCACCATCAGTTTTAGCTGCGATGAGGCGGGCTTGTCTGTCCTGAGAAGTATCAAACAGATAGGCTTCGTCTGATAGGGCTGCTATACGTTCAAATCCTGATGAAAAGCCCTTGTGGGCGGCCAGCATATCCGGAATACGCACAAATCGTCCGGTTCTCTGGTAGCGCTTGGCCATGCGGTCCAAGGCCACGCGGGTGTCCGCAGAGACCCCGAACAGAATGACCTTATATCCGGCGTTCTTCAGGCGCTTTATCTCGGCGGCTGCCTTGTCCGGGTTCCCCATGGTCTTGTCGATAACGACATTGGACTGGCGCTTGATCGCCTCATCCAGCACGTTTTTCGACAGTTGCGATGATTCCTCATGCACAACGGACGCAGCCCGGTAATCGTTGCGCTTGAGCAATTCCTGGTATTCCGGTATCTGTGTCTTGACCTCGTCTGGATCGATGACTACGGCGTCCCTGGGCACCATTCCGGCTTCCTGCAGGCTCTTGAGCACAAACCCTTTTCCGGAGGCTCCACCGCCACCCATGAGAACGGCTACGGGTTGACCTTCTGCCGGCTGCATTTTGGAGATGTAATTTTCAATGATTCTTGTATGGATTTGATCCCGCCCAGGTTTCGATATGGTCTCAATCAGCAGTGGGTGATTGTCTGGGACAACAGGGCGTGGAGGATTTATTCCGAGGTCCTGCATGAGTTCTACACCCATGATCTTGAACCTCTCATCCTCCACGCCCTGTTCTTGTGCGCTGGGAGATTCAGTAGTCGTTCTGCGTAACAGACGCGATGCGATCCCTTTCTCGACAGGCTTCCCGGTTTCAACCGTTTTCCTTGCCTCTGCAACAATCTCCACCAGATCGGACCTTGAGAACGACATCGACGGCATGATCTTTCGCAGCCAGTTTCTTAGCATGACCACGATTTTGGTGAGCCAGTTGTTTCTCACATCGCGCTCGGCAAGTCGTGCAAGGTATTCTTCTGCTACCTCTCTACGTCCATCAACGGTCGATGTGTCGATCTCGTATTCTCTTGCGATCTGATCAAGGTTGAAGTACGGATCGCGTCCACTCAGCTTCCCTTGTTCGTGGGCCTGCCAGATCCCATCCAGAACCTTGTTCATTCTGTCCCCAAGAAGGCCACGAATTCCGTCATGCCCAACGACTTCATGAAGGACAGTTTCCACGGCCCGTTTGGCAGTGGGGATGTTTTCAGCGACAAGCCAGACCTTACCGTCTTCCCAGAGACCATCCGTGTCCGGAGGATTCTCTCCCGGGAGATCCTGGACCCGATCTACGACAACTATCTCTGGGGCGCCCTTCCAGTTCTTTGTCAGTTCTTCAACCTGGCGCCTGATCCCTTCAGCGTCAATTTCGGCTCGTTGACGTTCATCTTGTTCGCGGACTGAACGGCGGCCCTCAGCCACCTTGCGATCTGCAAAGAGCGTACCTTGTGTTTCATCTATCGCCTCCTGCCCTCTCTGGACTATTTGCTCTGTCGTAGGGGCCTCTTGCCCGAAGAGATCTGCTGTCTGCCTCCCTTCGAGGTGCGAATTGAGGGCCTGGGCCATGGTCTTGAGCGCATGCGCCATGCGGCGCGGAGATCTGGGGTTTTCGTCGAACAGGCGGGCAATCTGGGCCACATCTGACTCGATGCCTTGGTCAAAAAGACCTTGCTGCCCCAGAATTTCTGACAGGGCCCGGCGCTGCGTTCTGGACTGCCTGACCAGATCCGCCGCTTTGGCAATGGCTCCAGGGAGGTCGATCCCGCCCAGATCGGGGGCCAGTGCCCGGGCCCGCGCGAAATCCGGTGCCGCGATGGTCAGGGCCCGCAGGACATTACGCATGACCGGATCGGCCTCTTCGGCCATGATCTGGACGAGATTAGGATCATCGTATGCCTTGGCAAACATCGCCGCGGTCACACGATCTGCGGCCTGCTTCGTCCACCTTCCATCAGGAGTAAGGAGGCCGCCGGCATCCTGCCCTATTCTGGATGCGAACCGGCGCATGAATTCCTGGTTTGACGGCGAGAGCACGTTGCCGTCATCATCAGGCCGGAATTGCATGATGTCCTCGTCTGTCAGAATCTGGGCATCCGCATTGGCCTGTTCTGCCGCAGACATGGGCGCAACAGTTGGTCGGTTGGCCTGCTGGGCAAAAGCGGCTCTCTGTTCTTCTGAGAGGGGTGTTGTTCTCACCCTGACGAGAACGGGGTTCTTCATCCCTTCAATTTGGGATGGGTCAAGACCGAATTTCTGTGCATTATCTTTCAGGAATTGCTTATATTTCTCCCCGGTCCCGATCCGGTATGCCTTCCGAAGGGCAAGAACGCGGCCGTTTCCGGATTCCACCACGCCATCCGGGGATACGATGGGCGCCCCTTCGCCGGCATAGGGACTCTCTCCCAGAAGCTCCGGGCGCAGGGTTCTTGCGATCTTCTCGATCTGCGCCTGTGACGCCACCCGATCACGCTGCCTCGGCTGCAGGTAGGACGGATATTCCTCGTTTGGACGACCTGATTCCTTGTGTGAGGGGATCAGGGAGTCAAGCTCAACGACATCATATCCTGCCTCTATTTCCATGCCATCTGGTGTGGAAATCTTCGTGGATGTTCCACGTGGAACATTAGTCTGTACTTGTTCCGGTGGACGTTCTGAGACCGCCTCAGGAGCCGTTTCAGGCTGTATTTCCGCAGCCGTGGGTTGGGTCTTGGTTTCAGGAATATCTACTCTCTGAGCCCCAGGCTCCGCCTGCTGCAGTTCCTCAAGGATCTGCTCTGGGGTTCTGACATCCTGGTCCTGGATTACTGGCGCCTGATCCGGTGTTCGCCGCCTTCCGATTCTCTGGGCCACGATGGCGGGCCCACCAATCAGCGGCGCCGCCAGACCTCCTACCAGCGTCTCATAGCCAGCTTCCCGCAGGGCTTCACCCAAGGTCTTGTTGGGATCGATGGTCCCCTTCTCCCATGCCGATAGAAGAAGGCTTGAAGCCCCTTCCTGGAGCCCCTCTGCGACCGTGAAATCGATCAACTTCCTGATCCCTTCGCGACCTATCCGTGAGAACAGAATGTCAAGCGGGATTTTCTCCGTCAGCGTCTCGATGGCCGCGCCGGCATGCGCCTGCACCCGGGCTGTGTCCGGATCAAGCCCCCGTGACAGCATATCAGCCAGCCTCTCGCCGTAGACCTGTCCGTACATCATCCCAAGCGTCACATTGGGGTTTCTGGCCGCCAACCCCGCAGAGATGGACGGGATCATCTTCGCCGTGGTCGTCAGAACGTCATACGCAACACCCTTTGCCCCTTCCGGACGGCGCCCCTGGATCCTCTGCGCGATCTGCTGCATCTCGGCAACGATTTCCGCCAGGGGCCTGTTCAGCTCCCGCTGAAGCTCTCTCAGGGGCTGGAGATCACGCTCACGTTGATATTGCAGGAACGTGGCCAGCCTGCCCTTGTCCTGAATCACGGGCTGTGGCGGAACTGTCACCTCGGCAGGGACTTCCCCCTCGATATTAGGGTTAATTGGCTCCCCGGTCAGCGGATCTGTCCTGATGAGGCCAGTTCCAAACCGGCGCGGCATGCCAGTGATCTGCGATTCCGCTATCTGCTCCGCCTCCCTGCGAACGATTCCAGGTGGAGGAGGAACCAGGCCAGCCCGGTCAAGAACGTCCTGCACGGCTTCACGGCGCTCGACTTCGGCGGTGGTCTTGAGCCCCCCGATCATCTGCCTCCCGATGTCCGGGATTGATTCTGCGACACGGGACAATACGTCTCCCGTTGCCGCAAAAAATCCCTCTTCCGGCTTCAGGTCCGGGAAGTTGTTATAGATGGCCTGCTGGATCTGGTCCTCGGTCATTTCATCCGGGAACCTGATCCGGCCCTTTCCTGGAATGCTGACGATCTTTGCCATTACTTCGTCTACTTCGTCACCGGAACCAGCTTTCCAGTTGCAGGATCAAAGACATATTCAACGTCCGCAGGTTTGGTCTCCTGGGATTGCTGTCTCTGAAGATATGATGACAACGCAACATTCATGTCATTGATCCCGGACTCACGCCACCAGATGAGGAAATCGGCCAGTTTCTCCGGATTGATTTGCGTGATCGGTGCTCCAGTCATCGGGTTGATGGCAGGGTTGCCCTCGCTGTCAAAGACTGGTTCCATGAACACCTTCGCCAGGGTAGACGACAGCGCCTTGACACCACTCGCACCACCAGTCCGATCCGTCCGTCCGGGCACTTGTGGGAGTTCGCGGATCGCCGTCTCTTGGGGAGGGAGAAGAGGATTGTACGCAACGTCTTCACCCACCCTGGTCATGGTCAGTGGTGTACGTCCTCCAGCGGCGAGAAGCGCTTGCCCCCTCACCGGATCCCCGCCAGACAGGGCCTCTACCGCCTGTCTGCGGAAATCCTGCTCCTGGGCCCCGCCAGTGAACCTGGATATGTCGGACAAGCTCAACCTGTCTGCCGCGCGGGCTGCAGATGCCAGTGCACCAGGATCAATGTCTCGTCCAGCAAACAGCTTGCCGAGACTCTGCTCAAGGTTCTGCCTTGCCTGATACCGATCCGAAAGCAAATCTGCTTCCAAACCTGTTTTATCAAGCCTGGCCTGGCCAAGGGCAATAGAAAGTAAATCCTTTTCCCTCTGCTCCTGGGCCTGCTGGCGCAAGGCCGGGCCCGCCCCGAGCGTCTTGAACAAGGCCCCAAGTCCTTCCCCTAGTCGTGCTGTTCCTCTCGGCATCAGAAGCCCCTCTTTCCGACCGGATATTGTTTGCCCGTCAGGCTCGGCGTTTTCTTGCCCGTATACGCCTTGCTGTATGCCCTGCCAATTCCGTATGCAGTTAGCCCCTGTCCTATGACAGACAGAAGTGGATCAGGGTTTCCGGCCTGTGCGATCCTGTTCTCAGCAACAACTCCCTCGCCGCCAGCAAAATTCGCAATCAGACCAAGGCGGCCGGCAAGGTCGGCAACGTCAAACGCCTCTTCCTGCCGTAATCCTCCGGCTCCACGAATTCGTGCAATCAGCTCGGCCATGCGGGACGCCTTGCGCAGATTTTCTGCTGTCCTGCGCGCCCTCCCAGTGATGAAAGCGTCCGACAGGGCGCCTGATACTTCAGGGCCGGCGACATTCTCACCCCTGGCCACCGCATCATCGAGCGCCTTCTGGAAAGATCCCAGGCTCTCCTCGACGATTTCCTGCTTTCTCTCAGCTCTCGCCTCCGGTGTGATCTCCTCGGTTCGCCCGGCAATGGCCTGCTGGGCCTCTTCTGTCCTGCGAAGCTGCTGGAGCGCCGCCCGTTCCGATTCGCGCTGCATCCTGCGAACGGCATCTCGATTTGCCTTGTATGACAAGGCCGTTCCACCGAGTATGAGCGCAAGTTCTCCGCCAGTGCACATGGTCAATACCCCGTCACTCGTCCTGTCGATCTGGCGCGGCGCGGGAAGTAAGTCAGCGATCCGCTCCTGGCCGCTTCACGTCCTTTCCGCACCTGGTCCAGTGCATAGATGTCAGATACGCCGGCAAATACGTCCCCCAGAGTGGCGAGTTTCTCCTGGGCCTCGGCCTGGGACAGATTGGACTGGAGCGCAGCCAGCGCCTGCTGTGTGGCGGTAGTCGCGTCGAGCCCGCTTTGTGCCAACCCCAGAAGTTGCTGTCGTGCTTGTTCATCCGCGGCCCTCAACTGGTTGGCGGCATCCTGGGCCATACCTTCGGCAGACAACAGCCCCCGCTGGAATCTCTCCTGTACCCTGCCGCCGGCATCGATCTGGGCAGACCCTCCGATCAACCCACGCCTTGCCAGGGCCTGGCGAAGCGTGATGTCGGTATCCTTCTTCTGGGTCTGCAAGTCTTCCATCAGCCGAGCCAGCACATCCTGCTGCTGTTGTTCATATTCTTTCGCACGCTCAATCCCAGTTTGCCTCGCGCGCAGCATGGACTCCAGCTCAGCCAACTTGTTCTGAGCAGACGCGAAACCTGAGTCATCCCTGACGGCACGTACAATAGATTCGGCATCACTTATCCTTGGAGACTGCTTCCTCAGAGCTTCGACGGTTCTTCGTTGCGCGTCTATCTGGGCTTGCAGTTCTTCGATATCAGGCCCGGTTGTAATCCCCATCGCCTCGTTGATTGCGCGGATCGTGTTCTGGATACGACGCTGGCGCTCCGCCTCGATGCGCTCAAGTTCTCCTCCGCCGCCACCTCCGCCGCACATTATGCAACCCTCCCGAACATCAGAAAGTCCACCCCGCCGGCGTATGCGGCCAATACAGCCTCTTTGTTCAACCCCAACAAGCGATACCACTTGTGGGCCGCTTCGTGCTCAACTGATGATACCGTCTCAATGCGCTTGACTTCATCCCCTTCCAGGGCGGCCTTGATGGCTCGTTTTGTAGCCCTGGTCAGCTCAAGAATGTGCTTGTTCATCTCGTCCGTCCCCACCATCCACGTGGCCAGCACTCCAGGTCGTGCCACCGAAAACCCTCCGGCCGCCTGCGGTACCTTCTGGTCGTCTAGCAGCACGAGTCCAACACTCATGTTCTGCGCAATTTTCATCGCCACCTCATCAGGCATGAACTTTCCAGACCACGAAAGCAGCGCCCATTCCCTGCGTTGCTCTTCTTCCATCCTGTAGCAGATGGACAGCAAGTGCGCCAGTGTCGCCTCGACAATCATACCGGCCCAAGGTTTTCGTAGTACATCGTGACCGCCTGCAGCTCGAATGCCTTGTCATCCTCGTTTTCGATCATGACTGATGCCTCAGTCGCGCATACTTCCACGGGAGTAATGTCTCCCGGACGTGTGTTTCCTGAGATTGCGATCTGTTGTGTCACCCGGGTGGTATCCCTGGCGTCGTAGGCGATGGCGACCTTTCCGGACCCGTCCACAACGGTATCCACGCCGATGATCTGCTTGAGCACGCCCGGAGATTTCATATCCATGTATGGCAGATCGATGTTGACCTTGAATACGGAACCGTTGTCTGTGTATGCAGAATCGTCGAGCTTGTAGACCTCGTCACCTGACCGGATATACAGATCGCCCCCAAGCACGGTCATGTCATCCACAGACACCGGAAGAGTGTATTTCGACCATCCGGAAATCTTGGCGGTTCGCGAGAACGAATAGACCCAGACGGTTGTCTTGTCCGCGCACAGATACTGCCCGCCGCCGGGCCAATAGATCCCGACCGGATCGGTCATGCCCGGGATGTCCTGACGAACGAGTTTGTCTATGGCCGAGCCCACGTCCAGATCCTTGATGTTCTGCGTTGCCGACGCCAGCGTCACGCTGCGGAACCCTAGTGAAGACAGGAAATAGCTGTCTCCAGAGAGATCTGCTACCGATCGCGGAAACGTCGTCCCAAGTCCCTGCACCTGGTCGAACAGTGAGTGCTTTGCCGGATCTGGATCGACAACCCACACCTGGACCCATGCCCCGCCGAACACGGCAAGATAGTTGCGAAACGTCCCCAGTGCGGTGGCCGTTGGATCTCCAAGGGCCTGCAGTCCGGTAGGGAGGAACCCCGCATCGTTCGCCGTGGTCCAGTCCCTCGGGGATGCGGTTGCTGTGAATCGCACCACTTCGTTGTCGATGGCCCAGATTTTCTGGGCCGTCTTTGCAATCGCCTTGGACTGCGGGCAGTTGGCGTCCGTGACATTGTGCGATCGGCACGTCCATACTACGGTGCCATCCGTCACCGTCGTGCCAACTGTAGTGGGCCACGCCGGTTCCGATCCACCCGACGTGCCGGCCGTTGTCACTTCATACCTGAATCCGTTCGGTGTCGTCGGCCGGCGAAAATCTCCCAGGTTATATGCGGTGGATGCCGCCCACGCTCCCGGATCATCAAGGTAGTGATGGTATACGTTGGTGTCGTCATATTCCGCCACCACGTAGATGTAGCCGTTGAAATCCGTGCCGGAATGGATCTTATTGACATCCTGCGCAGAGTTGTTCGGATGAGGGATGAAATTTGCCTGGAACAGGGTGTTGGAATGAGTGATTGATCCCTTTGCATAGAACGTGTGCAGCTTCCCCTTGGCTCCGACCAGGCCCTTGGTGCCCGCCTCAAGCGTCGCCACCTTAGTCAGTCCCGGGCGCTTTCTCAATGCCTTTCCGGTCGTCACATAGGCATTGGTCAGCGTCCGGAGCTGGTTTGCACCGGCAACGCTTCGACCCTTGGATACATCCAGGCCGGCATCAAATACGTCGAACGTGATCGCAGGCATCAGTGCGGCGGGTTTCTGTGCACCCCCTCCCAGACCATTCTCCCAATCCACGCCAAGCCTCCGATCATTCCCATGATCAAGGCAGTGATGATGGTCCCAATGGCGGAATCACGTGCCCTGGTGATGATCTTCTGTCGTCTCATTTCTCGTTCTCTCTTGACGTGGATCCACTCATGATCTTCTCGGTGTGTCTCGGCGTCGATCCGATCACGCTCGTCAAGAACCTCATGAAACAGTTTCTTGATTGCCTGCTCGTCCATCGTCTCAACTCGTCTTGAGCACCGGCCTCGGCATCGTCTCCCGCTGAACCTCACCGGCAAAATAGCGCTGTGTCCCGTGAGCGCCGGCCTTCAACGAAGACAACCTGATCCCCACCTGGTCCGCATATGCCTGGGCATCAGGATGCCTGTAATGCAGCTTCGCATTCATCAAGGCGACATCGAACACGATCTGATCGTCCAGCGTCGCCCGGTCAGAGTCTTGAGTGAATCTGTTTAGACGGATGAGCCCGTCGATCCTGATCTTGTAAGTCGAATCCGATTTCGGCCAGAACCTGATCTGATCTCGCAACTCGAACCGCATCGGCCACGACAACGTATCCATGGTGGATTCATGGTCTGAATTTATTCCTTCCTTGAGCTTGTGCCACCACCCGGAATAGTAGGCCCAGATCTCCTTGATCTTCCTGGGCTCGCACGTATCCGGATAGTCTAGAACGTTCTGATCCTTACCGATGTTCAGATCGAAATACGTCCTCAGTTCAGGTAGTTCATATTGCCAGTACAGGTATTCCTGAGCCGTTCTCAAAAACGAGTCCAGTGTCGTGTCGTTGGGCCCGCCGGATGCACCCACGGCTGCAAAGCCTAGCCTCACACGAAGTTCGGCACGCAGTTCACCAAGAGTTCTTTTTGCTGGAAGTGCCATTATTTCTTCCTATCGCATGGCCTCATAATTTGTTCACCGTGTGCATTGGTAATGGGCCGAAACATCCTCCATATTGACTGAGGCGCCCCGGGAATCGTTACGGGGCGCCCAAACACCCTCTTCCACGACGACACAGACAATGATACAAGGACGTTCTGAATAACCTGCAACGGCTTGGCCGATATTGCTGCTAGAGATACCAGGGCAATGATGATGGCTTCTGATACCAGAATGGGATAGGCCGACAACGATTGCATTGATACCATCGTTATTTGGATCTGCTCGTTGATAGATGCAGGCTGTGGAGATATGGGTTGGATCTGGGACTTGGCCATCAGGGCCTGCTCGTTTGCTTTCGCTGGATTTGCCGATACAGATTTTAGGGTTGCCTTGGTGAGCGTCACCGTCCCCCCGCCCGTAGCAGTCGCGGCAAACGATGCCAGCGAATGGGCTACGCGATTGGAACTCGCATGTGTATAGCCTAGACTTGCCGTCCCGGCACTTGTGAGACCCTTCGTCGAACTCGTCCCCCGGCTCGTCCCGCTCGCCAGATCCCATCGCACCGTCTGCCCGGCATTGGCCGTCGGCGCGTTGTTATCGCCCTGCGAATAGCTGTCCAGGACCAGCGTATCGGCAGCAACAGTCGTAATGTTCGTCGTCAGACCTGCATTAACTGTTGCAGTTTGATTAGCCGTGGCGTCCGGGACCGTGGTCTGGTCCGCGCCGCTGAGCACATAGCATCCGCTCGCTGCATAAACCGTGTAGGCACTTCCGCTTGGAAGATCTGTGCTGATCCTGACTGTGTAAGTCCCGGCCGGTGGAATACTCGCACCCTTCAGATACCAGATACTCGCCTCGTTCCCGTATGAAGCGAAGACACTCGCATTCACCGCTCGTGTGAACGCAGCCTCGTTCGCACCGCCCGGATCAATAACGACGCTGTTTACCAGCGACTCTGCACCACCGTTCCCGTACTCGTAACTGTTGCCGACGACCAGCAAACCGTCCGTTAATCCTGCCGGAATAACGACACCCGTTATGTCCCACGTGATCGCACCGCTAGACGTGGCAGTATATGTTCCCTCGATTACAGGCGCCGCCATGACTACCTCGCCTGGTCGTAGATCCCGTTCGCGTCGAACGCGATGGAGAAATCCCCTCCGGTGTTTCCCTTGTCCGCGCCGAAATCGTTAGAGTAGGCAACCAGGCGAGATGTCGTGGCGATTCCGGTGTCGTAATAGATGATTGCCCGCCTGGCGTTTGAAAACCCGGTTGCACTCTGCAGCCACGCCGCCGGGTCGTCTGCATCGAATTTCACCAGGCCAGCGGCATCCATCGTCACGGTGGCATTGGCCGCAGCGTTTCCGCCAGCCGTGTAATTCGTTCCGCTGACTTCGTTGGCCGATACATCTGACCAGAATTCGTGCGTGTTCTGGTTTGGAGTGTATGTCGCCGTGACCAGAGCGACTCTAAGTGTCCCGGCAACAGCCCCCTGTGACGGATCAAGGCGGTTCTTGCGGAACGTGTCATAGATGTTCAGGTTAGCCATTGAGCATCGCCTCCGCCTCCTCTGCCGTTCTCGGAACCTTCACTCCAGCGGCGCGCAGCATGAGGATCCTCCGATCCAGCTCATCCTGGTAGGATGCGAGCCTGGCCTTGTCAGATTCGGTCTGCATCGCCCGCATGAGGCGGGCCACCCGGCCCAGGTGCCGAGCTACAGGAATGGGCTGGTTCAGGTGGACAGGATGGGTATTGAGTTCAGGAAGTTGCGCGGGCGCGCGTCTCTTGAAAGGCCACATGACATCACCCCAGTATCACGAAGGTTGCAGATCCAGACCCGGTGACACACCGCACCGCGGCGATCGGACCATCGAGAGTGTTTGCCGTGTCCTTCGTCACGTCTCCCTCCGACCACGCGATCCACGTCGCCGTCCCGCCATCTACGGCCGCCTTGTCGTCAAGCGTGTACTCGATGCGAGCCAGTGACGTGGTATACACGGCCACCGAGAGCGGCCATCGCCCTGGCCAGTCCAGCCAGACCGGCGTGGACGTGGTGGACGACGGAACCGTCTCCCGGTGGCGTGTGCGGTTCCCTGTGAACTGCGGGATCTGGTAGGCCATCAGGCCGTGGCTTTAGCCAGCGCCACCAACTCACCCTTGCTGGCGCGGGATGGAACTTCCACCCCGCGTTCGTCCAGCAGGGCCCGCAGCTCCACGGCGGTGAATGACTCGTAATCCATCTCGTCAGGCACCGCCCCGGACGACACGGAACGCCCGCCCATGGCCTTGGCCAGGCGACCTTCCATCTCCAGACCGTACACGACCTGGACCCAGGGCACGCCGGCCTCCGGATGCAACCCATACAGCCCTTCGAGCCGCTGGTACTCGGACGACGGGTCACGGTCCAGGCTGGCCTCGATTTCCTCCTCGATGACCACCGCCGATTCCCCGTGCATTGCCTGGAGTATGGGAAGCTCGTGCGCGAAAATCTCACGCACGATCTTCTCCATCGGGTCGCGGACGATTACACACCTGAACAGTTTCATGTGACCTCCTTACGCTGCGCCGAGCAGGTAGACGTTTGCGGTCCCGCCGGTTCCGGCCGTGGTCACGTTGTACCGGATGTACGGCGTAACTCGGAACTGAGCCATCTTCACCGGGCCCTGAGAATTGACTGTCACCAGGTCGGTCCACGTGGAGTTGTCCTCCGAGGTCTGGATCCTCAGGGTCGCCCCCGCAAGGCCGCTGGTGGAAATCACCACCGTGGCTTCACGGTTCTGCATGAACGGCGTGCCGTTCAGGGTCACCGCCGTACCCGCCGCCGCAACGGTCAGGTTGATGGCCTCGCCAATGACTTTCGTCTGCATCGTTATCCCTCCTTACGCAATAGCCAGCACGGCATGAGCGTTCAGGCGGTTGGCACACAACCCGCCCTTCCAGGTCAGGCCCCAGTAGTACGTATAGCGGTCGTAAACACGGGGCGGCGTGCGGGTCACCATGTCATGACCCTGCCCGGGCTTCAGCTTCAGGTGCTTGGTGTTGATGAAGTAGCACCGCTTCTGCCACGGGGTCGGGGGCAGCAGATTGGTGTCCAGGTCTAGGAACACAGGGTCCCAAACGATGGGAACGCCATGGAATGAATACTCCACGGTGCCTCCCTCGGCCTGGATAGTGCTGCCGTTCTGGATAATGACGCGGTTGCTGGAAGACGTGGCCGAGCGGTACGCATCGATGAAGTCCTCGCCGGCGATGATGAAGTCCGGCTTGCCTCCGTTGCGCACGCAGTTACGCCACTGCTGTTCCATGTTGTCCAGCAGGTTGGCAGTGGTAAGCCCGGTCACGTACCCGTTCCGCCACCAGGTGTTCGTGGCGCGGTCGATCCCGCCCACCGTACCAACGGTCGGATTCAGCGCGATCAGGTGGTCCAGGCCAGCGACGGCGTCCGCGGACTGGGTCCCGTCCTGGTGCAGCTCGTAGTCGAACTTCTCCTCGAAGCCCAACCGCAGGGTTTCGATGTTCTCCTGCAGCAGGTTCGTGAGCTGCACCCGCTCTGCTCCGCTGTTGTTGCCGCCCTTGCCCTCGATGATCGTGATCCCGTTCTGGAACAGGTCATCTTCCGACAAGGCAAAGCCGTCATGGCAGGACCGCCAGGGGAACTGGGCCTGCTCGATAGTCTTGCGCTTGTTGTAGCTGACCTGTCCGTCGCCGTAGAACCACTGGAAGTTCGAGTCGTAGGACTTCCGAAGCTGCTCGACGATGTACTGCTTGCCGCCCGGGAAGGGCTTCTTGGTGGCCATCAGCTTCTTGAGCAGCGGCCGCTCGGTGCCCACCTGGTCGATGGGCTTGTTCTTCATGTAGAAGTCCAGCGCGGCCTTTCCGGCCTGCTGGATCTCGGCTGACGTGAAAGGCATGTCGCACCTCCTGTCTGTGTGTCACGAACTACGTTTCACACACCGGCAGGGGCGCGACACCCTGCTTGACTGCGCGCCGGCGGCGAACCCGGCTTACGCCCAGCGTGGCAAGCGCTCGCAGTGAGCGCATGTTTACAAACGTTATAGCACGATCATGCCGCCCCGTCCAGTGCCTGGGCAATGGCGTCCTCCATGCTCTTGGGCTCTTTCTTGCCGCCTCCACTGCCTGCTGTCGGCCTCAGCGGAGACTGGTCCGGCTGTGGCTTGGCCGCGACGGATGAAAGCATCTGGTATTCCCGTGCAATGGCCTCTGCCCACGACTCAGGCGGCAGGTTCTCCCTGATCCACGGGATGGTGTGCTCGCTCAGGATCTTGATCTTGGCCTCGTAATCCGGGTCCTGCTGCTTGAGCTGGGTCCCCAGTGCGTCAAGCTGGTTCAGGGCGCGCTCCACCCTCTGGGCCTCTTCCTGCGACTTCTGCTCAGCCTGCTGTTGCTGTTGCGCCTGCTCCTGTACCCGCTTTTCCAGATTCCGGGCCTTGGCGATGGCAATGGCATCCTCTTCCGATATTTCCATCTCGGCCACGCGAGCCTTGAGGTCCGGGTGATCGTCCAGCAGATTGACGCCGGGCACCGGTTCGCCGATCTGCCGCGCCAGCGCCTGGCGCTCCTGCTCCAGGATCTGCAGGGCCTTGCGCTTGTCCTCATCCGTGCCATGCACTAGCCGGGAATATTCCAGCAGCATGGCCAGTTCTTCCGATGATGCCTTGGTCTGGCTGATCACCTCCTCCCACTGCTGCAGGCGCTCGTTTGCCTCTGACAGTCTCTGTGTCAGGTCACGGAACCGCTTCTGCGCCCGTTCGGACAGGTTCGCGATCAGCTTGTCGTCATCCAGTTCTTCCTCGTCAGTCTCCTGCTTTTCGCCCTTTTCACCCTCCTCTTCTTCCTTCTCATGATACTTTTCACCCTCGTCTTCCCCTTCGGACTTATCCTCTTCCTTCCCGTCCAAATCTTCGTCCGGCGCCGTGTCCTTCTCCTCTTCAGTCGTATCCGCCCCCAGCGCAGCTTCAATGGCCGCCTCCAGGGTCTCCTCGTTCTCGTTCGTTTTCTCGTCGCTCATTGCACACCCTCCACAAGTTGCATCGGCGCTGCCTGCTTGGGCATCACCTCGTCAATGTCTATGGTTTCGTCAAACCGCCTGAGTGTTTCCTGGAGCAGATACCTTCCGGCATTGGCCAAGGATTCCATCCCTTGGGCCTCGGCCTGGGCGATCTGCTGGATGGTCTGCTGGATGAGAGGAAGAAGCTGCATCCAGGTCTGCTGTTCTCTGCGCTGGTCCGGCCGTCCAGTGGTCCCGGCACGGACCTCGATGTTGACCATGTTGAAGATGTCTTCCTTGTCAAGCTCCGGCCACACCGCATCCGGCCCGACGATTCTCATCACCTGCTCCTTGGTCATGTTCTGCAGCAAGATCTCGGCACAATACTGTGCCATTTCCTCGATCCACTCCTCCACCGAAGCTTGTCTCTCTGTCGTGCGCGAGACGAGCCCCATCTGCAGGATCTCCGCCTCTGTCGCTGTCTTGGCCCTGGCCACGGTGCCGCGAGCGGCGTCCTGCAGACCGGAGACCATCTCCAGGTCAGACCTGATCTGGCTGGTGTCATACAGCCCCGGATCGACGGGAGGATAGGGAATGATCCCCACGACATCCGATGCCCTTTGGCCAGTCTGAAGGTCTGCCAGGACGTACTCGTTGAGATCAGGATTGGCCAGCTTCCTGGCGTCTTCCGGGCTCAGTGAGCCAGCCGCCCCCACCCTGGCCGGCACGGCCTTCTTTCGGTGCTCACGGTATTTCGTCCGGGTGTCGTTGTATTCGTCCTGCAGGTCGGCCCACAGCTCGACATCGCTGATCGGCCTTCGCTCACCATCGACCCAGTTGAACGCCAGCAGGAAGAACGGGTACCACCGCTCCCCGGTCTTCGTGGGAGAGAACGGATCTCGCGCCCACTTATCCATGCCCTGAATGAGGGTATAGACCGTCTTGAACGTTGAGTCCCAGATCTCCAGCACCGCAACCCATTGCGACCTGTCGGTCGAATCGGTATCTTCGTCGCCCGGCTTGCGCCACTTGTCCGCCTTGGCCAGGTCATCGGAATCCAGGTCGAATGTCTCTGCGGCCTGGTCCTGGGTCATCCAGATCCGATGCGCGATCCAGGGAGCAAAGATGTAGTCCTCCAGCGTCGCCACCGCAGGTGACACGATGATGTCCTCATCCCTCACGTAGTCAAGCACCAAGCCTTCCTGTCGGACGACCTCGACCTTCTCCTCCAGCGACCTGACGAGATCGCGGAGCATCTCCATCTTGGCCTCGTGCTCCTCCTTCGTGTCGTCCTCGCACTCATCCATCAGATGCTCCAGGCGCCTGAGTTCTTCCTGGGCATCCTGGATCCGGCGCTCGATGTGCGGATCGCGGTAGATGTCGCGCTGGTACGACGCCTTGGCCCAGCTCAGCCCAGTGGTCATGGCCGCGCGCACGCACCGCTTGCCCAGCTTGCGCAGCCTAGCGTCCTTGAGCTGCCGTGACAGCACACCCTCCAGTGTGCCAGCAAAACGCTTGACCATCGGATCCACCGTCCCGGTGACGCCCGGGACAGCCGTGACCGCCACGTCCGGGGCCTGCGCGTAAACGTGTGGCATGAGGCCCTGGAGCGTGGCCATAACCACGTTGACGCGGACCGCGTACTGGCTTCGCATGTCGTCGGAATACCGTCCTGAGACATACTGCCGTAGCGCGGTGATACGCTTGTGCTCGTGCCTCTCGTCCTTCAGCGCCTTCTCGATGCGCTCGGACCAGATTTTTGGGAGCTTCTGCTCCTCATGTTCTTCGTGCATCAAAACGGTCTAACCTCGCGTTTTTCTTCGTATTCCAGCCATTCCTGGGTGAATGGCACCAGCCCTGTCCTGCCCTGCTTCTTCGCCGCATGGGCGGCTCGTGCATCCATCGCCCGGCCCATCAGTCCGCAGGCATCCACGGCATCATCATACCGCCCGTGCGGGAATCGCATGAGCTGATCGATCACCCGGTCCGCCCAGTCTGTCTCCGGCCAGTAGACCTGTCCCGCTGCCATCCTGGCCTGGAACGACCGTACCCTCGCAGTCTTGTCTCCTATCGTCGGCAGCCACTGCATGGCGATGTACTGCTGGCGCTGACGCATCCTCATGCGCAGCCAGGGCTCAACCGCGCGCCGGATGACGCCTGATTCAGAGTAGGCAGACAGGGGCTTGTACCTTATCGTGTCTATGGTCTTCTCGGACCAGACGCTGGAGTCTTCACGTCCGTACCACCAGTCCACTGCATACAGGTTCCACCGCGTATCAACGGCCCAGACCGCGATCTCGGTGTAATCCCCGGCCCCTTCCGTCACCGCGTAGTCAGCCGTCACGTAGTAAACTACATCCTTCGGCAGGGCCTTGTACCGCCGCACCCATTCTCGCCGGAACAGGTCTCCGTCGGCCGCCGTCGGCGCCTGCTGGTAGAGGGCCATCCAGTCCGCGGGCAGCATGACCGACCGGATGCGCTCCAGCTCCTCGGCGCTGTACCTCTCCGGCCACAGCGCCTCCCCAGGTTGCCGGCCCAAAATGTCGCCATCCTCAGCCAGGGCCGGCAGGCGGATGATTTCCCAGTCCTCGCCTCCGCGCTCCAAGATCTGGCCAGCCAGGTCGCGCTCGTCCCAGCGCGTCAGGATCATCACGATGGCCGCACCCGGGTGCAGCCGTGTGTAAGCCACGGACGAGTACCACTGGATGGCACGGCGCTGCATGGTCTCGCTCGATGCATCCTTCCGCCCCTTGTGCGGATCGTCTATGATGAATACATCCGCGCCGCGTCCTGTCACGGGCCCGCCGACACCAACGGCGAAATACTGGGCTCCGGTGTCTGTCTGGAACCTGTGCACCGCCTTCGAGTCATCGCGCAACTTCTGGCCGAAGATGATGCGATGAGTCTCGTCCATCAACACGTCCCGCACCGCTCTCCCCACGTCATTGGCCCTGTCCTGCGCATAGGTAGCGTAGATGACGGACGCCTCCCTCTCACGACCCATGAACCATGGCGGGAAAAACTGACTGACCAGCAGGGTTTTCCCGTGTCTCGGCGGAGCCATGATGAGCAATCGCTTGCATTTTCCCCGCGCCACATCCTCCAGCTTCTGGGCGATGAGCGCATGATGCCGTCCGATCTGATACTGCGGCCACATCGCGCAGGTGTACGCCAGCAGGTCAGCAGTGCACCACTGCTCAGGCGTGACATATCTGAACAGATCATCAGCCCTGTTTGCCATGTCTCGCCTCGACTGCCTTGACGATGGCGTCTACCTGGTCCTGCGGTAGTCGTTGCGTCGATTCCGTCCGGATCGGCTTGCCGTCAGGTCCCGAAATCTCTTGGCGGTCTGTCCACTTGCAGATATTCTTCATCGCGAATACCCACGCGCCCTGTGCAAATTTCGGGTACTCACCCCTCATTCCCGCCAGACCGAACTGCGTCCACCAACGCTCCGTCAACTCGCGGCCTTTTTCGAGGGCGGCCGCAAACTCCGGATTCTTCGATGCCCATTGGTAGATCACAGACCTGGATGTACCAAGTTCTGACGCTACGTAAGCGATTGTCCCGCCCTGTCGCATGATATCCAGCACCACATCGCAATATTCCGGCTTGTACGTGCTGGGCCTGCCGACCTTGCGCTTGGCAACTTTTTTCTTAGACGTTGTTTTGCTTGATGTTTTTTTGCTTGACATGGCTCAGTATTGCGCTATACTGTCAGCGTCAGTTGAGAGAGGAGGAAACGAAGCATGAGTTCATACTTCACCATCGCTGAATTCTTCGAGTGCGTGGACAAGGAGGCTCTCAAGGAGGCGTGCTTCGCCGCCCCCGACGAGGCCGAGGCCCTGGCCGAGCTGTGCGAGCTGTACCCCGGCGAGGAGTCCGGACAGGGTGAGGTCCTGATGGCCTTCCGCGAGGCGGAGGACGCCCTGGAGCGGGCATCCGGAATCAAGGTGTTTTCAGTGCTGAGGGAGGAAAACGAATGAACGAGTACGAGAGCAAACTGGAGGCCAAGCGCCAGCGATACCTTGAGCTGGCCGAGAAGGCGGAGGCGGAATCCCAAGACGCCTACCGCCGGTTCCGCCAGATTGGCGACATGATCCCCATGGGGCAGCCTATCCTGGTGGGGCACCACAGCGAGAAACGCCACCGCCGTGACATCGGGCGCATGGATGCGTTCATCCGTAAGTCGGTAGAGGCGGACAAGAAGGCCGCCTACTACCGCGCCAAGGCCGCGGGTGTCGGGCGCGGTGGCATCTCTTCCGATGACCCCGATGCGGCGGTCAAGCTGGAGCAGAAGATCAAGAAGGCCAAGGACGAGCAGGAAATGATGAAGGCCGCCAACCGGGTGATTCGCAAGGCGGCCAAGGCCGGCAACGTCAAGGACGCCATCCCGGATCTGGTGGAGCTGGGACTGTCCGAACGCACGGCCAACGCCATTACGGACGAAGGACTGATTGGCGGATACGGATTCGCCCAGTGGCAGCTCAAAAACAACCTGGCCAACATCAAGCGCATGGAGAAGCGCCTGACGGAACTTCGGGCGGCCGCTGACCGGGAAGACGTGGAGAAAGATCTTGGGGACGAAGTGGTTTACAAGGAGGAGGACAACCGCGTCCAGTTCGTGTTCCCGGATAAGCCTGATGCAGAGGTGCGGGCCCTGCTGAAGCGGAACGGATTCAAGTGGAGCCCGAGCCGTGGTGCCTGGGTCCGGATGCTGAACAACGCCGGGCGCTACAAGGCCCAGGTGGTGGCTAAGGAACTGGGCTATGACCTTTAACCGGACCAAGTGGCAGCGTGAGCGCAAGGACGCGCTCCGCCGTGCCGGTGGCCGGAGGATCTGCCTGGAAATCCCGCCCGACGCCAACGCCGTCCTGCGGCGCCTGCAGAAGCGGACGGGATGGAGCGCGGCCAGGATCATCCGCCAGATCCTGCTTGACCAGGTGGATTGAATATATCCACCTCCACAGGGAGCGTGTAGTGGTGCGAGAAAAACAAGGCCCTGCGGTGGTATTCACCGTAGGGCTTTGTTATTAGTACACATTTTGCTTTAAGTCCGGTGTTCATAGAGTACCATAGCGCCTGAGCAATACAGTCCCGCCACTTCTTGCCGAAGTCCACCTCGATGACGTAATCCTCTGTGATGCAGTCAGAAAAACCTAGGACCCTGCCTGTCACCTTGTGCCGGATCGTGTTTGCAGGATGACCGGCCCCGTATCCCCCCACCTTCTGGCACCACTCCTGGGCATAGACCATTTCGTTGTAAGGGTATTCCCTGGCATCTGCCATCCCCATCACAGCTCCGAACGTGGCCGCGATCACAATGGCCGGCCAGACCCATTCTTCATTCATGAGCAATGCCTCCGCGTCGGATCTGCCGGGTCCAGGAGCTGCCGGCATATCAACCTCGCCAGGTCTCCGCGCCAATCGTCCGAATCGTTCCACCGGCTCACCCGATCTGTGAACAACCACTCACGAGGAACCTCAAGAAACAGAATCGTCCCGTAGACGGCATTGAAAAGCACATCAACGACAAGGAAAAGGTAGGCCGCCGGCCACGCAAACCACCGGAACAGGAACGGCGGCTTCTCCCCGCGCGTCCGATATTGATCCCGGAGTGACGCCAGGTGCATCACGGCCACGTAATAAATCCACGTGCCGTAGAACAGTCCTGCAGCAAGCAGGGCCCCGACCAACCCCCAGACCGCCGCAGACGCCGCTACAGCCGAGATGACTGACCCGAACAGCCGTACCAGGGACCACCTGATCTCCGCTTTCATCGCATGAACTCCCGCGAGAGGCCCTTTCTCTTTTTCACCTCGCCGGGGTAACTCTTGCCGTCCTTGAAACAGATGTTCATATACCTGCCTCCGGACAGGGTTTTCGTTCTCACCCGGCCTCCCTGCTTGACGCACTTCTCGAATTCCTTGGGCATCAGTACCCCATCACGATCAGGTACGTGGTCACCACGGCCCAGACCACGACCACCACCGACAGACTGATCTCAATCCACCTCATGTAACGATCTCCAGACCGCCCCTGACGACCCTGCTCTCGTCGGACTCGGCATGATCCATCTCGTCCCGGGCCACTGCGTACCAGTGTTCCATGGCCTTCTCCCACAATTCCCGGGCCTTGGGATACGGCATGTCGCAGGCAGCTCCGGCCATGGCATAGAGCATGCCTGCGGCCTGCAGCACGCTCATGGGCTGGACTCCTGACGTTCTTGCCTGGTCCATCATGTAAAGCGCCCACTCCAGGATCTCCTCCCCGTGCTCCCGGGGCAGGTCGAACTCCTCGCACCAGCGATCAATGGGGTCCATATTCCCCTCCCATAGCAACGAATACACGGTGGGCCTGCGCCAGCGTCAGGCCGTGACGGACCTCAGTCCATCCCCTCTCGGTGCGGGCCCGCACGCGGTATCCGGAGGGCGCGAGCAGCACCCTGAGCGTCTGGCGCTCATTCTCCATGACCACCTTCTCCCGTGCCACGTGCACTCCTCACCTCAACCGTTGTCTCGTCCTTCTCTCCCCACACTTTCGTCGCCGTCACTCTCCAGACCTGTGAATCGTCGTGATATGCCACGCCGTTCAGCCCGTCCTTGACGGATTTGATGATGTTGTCCAGGTCCGGGCGCCTGTCATGAGGCCCTGTCCCGCCGGCATAACACACGTTCACAGTCAGGCTGACCGGGCCCGTGAATGGCGCCATGCCTCGCATCGCAAGTTTCGCCAGAATCCCCACGAGTTCACACCATGCTTTCGTTTTTGCCGGCGTGTATGTCCACACCCTGTTACCCTTCCTGATCGTCCTGGGGCGCTGCTTCGGCTGCGGCCTCCCCGCTATCGTGAACTTCACCGCCCCACATGCTCGACAGGAATTTTGCGTACCTGACGGCGAGACGCTTCTCTTTCCAGCACAGCCTGTTGATCTGATCGCCATACTTGTTCCGTATGATCCAGCCTTTCTCTGTCTTTTCAACAGTATAGCTCATCTCATCACAACGACAAGCACGACAACGACCGCGGCAAACACATACCCCACCACGAGACCTACTTGTTCTATCTTTGACAGCTCGCCCCAGCTACTGCTGATGCGTCGAGCGAATGATCCCCTCCAGTTCTTCGGCATACGCCTTGATCTGCGCTTCTCGCGTGTAGAGATTAATAAGGGCCTCATCTCTGATCTCATACCATCCTGGACGTGATACACGAATATCCTCCTGCTGAATCGTCTCCAAGTCCGGCCGTGGCGGCAGCGGCAGCGGTGGCGGCTCCACCACGACCGGATCGCATGCACAGCTACCACTTGCGAGTCCAACCAGTAAAGCGGCCCCGGCGGCCTTCAGTCCGTGCATGTTCCACATTTTTCTGACCCTCCGCCCGTGCGCGACTCTGGGCCTCCTGGGCCCGCCTCAACAGGTATTCTCTCCTCGCCCTGGCCCGGGCCCTGTTCTCGGCCATCTGCCTGCGCACGGCCTCCGCACGGGCCCGGAAGAACTGCGCCATTGCCACCGCGCCGGCCGACACGAGGCCAAGAACCACCAGTCCCCATGTCTTAATCTTCGAGATCATCTTTCTGCCCCACCGGGCCCGTGGTCACGAAACGCAGATAGGCCATCAAACCCGCGATGAAGATGTAGGACACTCCGTACCATTCTCCGAGCATGTCCTGGAGAAGCGGGAAATTCAGCTCTACCGCCCCCAGCACGGCCACCAGCACGGCAGCATCCAGCGTCCGCGACCTCTTCACGATCCCCCGGTACTTCATGAGTATGCCCTCCGCAGCCACCCCTTGAGAAACACGGAAAAATCCGGCGCCTTGATTCCATGCTTACGCAATGCGGCGTTGCGCATCACCAGCCCGCGATAGAACCCGGCCGCCTCGGAACGGATCGCCGCCAACAGCATCGTGTATCCGACACCATTGACGGCCCCCAATGTCACCGGCCCCAGGATCCCGTCATCCTTCACCTGCTTACCGCACGAGGCAAGCGCTCTCTGCACGATCCTGTGGGCCTGCCTGGCGCCCATATTGACAGCCAGATCGAGTACCTTGGTGGCGATGGATTGCGACACGATCCTGCCGTACCCGTACTTGTCCCACCAATGCACCCGGTAAATTTCCTTCGCTTGTTCCTCGGTCAGCGACTGGACATCCTCTGCATCCACATCCCCATCGAGATCGAAATCAGCATCATCCCCAAGCTCCTGCCGCAACCACCGCAGGGAAATACCGAACTTCGTCGCTCCTCCCGGATCTTCCGGGTGATTGACATAGCCTCCCTCGTGAGCGAGGACCACCCCTATCGCGTCCTCAAACCTGCTCACCCAGCGCCTCCCGGTAGCACTCTGGCAGGAAGTGAAACACGTCACGCTCCATGGCCCACTCGGCCAGGATCTCGGGCGGGACCTCGTACCAGTGAGAAAACCCAAGCGTTGCCTTCAGCATATGCCAGGCCCATTCTTCAACGTGCTTGACCGCCTGCTCCTCCAGAAACTCCCGCCCCCCCACTGCGGATTCTCCCTTTCGATGCTGCTCATCATGATGGATGGCGCACATGGGGACCGCTGAATACTCTGGCTTGACGCCAGTCCCTGCACCAGCGGCAACCCTGCGGACATGGGCAGCCTGAACGTCACCGCCATGACCCCCACCTTTCACGCAACATTTCTGCAGGCGCAACCATGACAGGTACTCGCAATCATCCCCCACCAGCCGCCACACGGCAGGTCGGCGGAAGAACCCGGACTGGCGCAGGGCCTGGGCCTCGTTTCCAAATCTGTGGGATTGTGCCGCAGAGAGTGCGGCCGGATCAGATAGACGAGCTACTGCCACGGCCGTCCCCGGGGCGCCGAAGGACTGAACCACCTCCAGAAGGTCGTCCGGCTCGAAATCGATCACGACCCGGCACGTCCCATCGCTCAGCGTCTGGATCCGGCGGGTCACCCCAACGACAGCGGCAGGTTTCAAACCCTGTCCTCCGGTATGGATTTGTCCAATTATGGCACAGGGCGCTTGACTTGTGAAGGCAAAAGAAAGGGCCAGACCGAAGCCTGGCCCCTAGCGCCTTCGCCTTCAACCCGCTATAGCGGAACCCCGTGCGCAGACGGGGCACAGTCATTGTCTCTGCTTTACATGCTGGTGTCAATAGAAAGGGGCCCCGAAGGGCCCCTTGGAGGACGCAGTTACCGGGATCTGGTCGCCCAGACTACCCAGCCCATCCTGTAATCGCCCAAGCCCGTGACGTTACAGGTTGATCAGGCCAAGTAACTGCGGTAATGTGATGATGTCACTACACCACGAGAGGAAAGTCTAACCAATCCCCCTCGCGTGGTCAAGGTGACCGGCACGACTCCCGTCAGTTGTGGGCCTCCACCTGTGGCCGCCAGTCAGAAAAGCAGGTATGCACGCGTGCGCTTAGACCGGCGCAGCTCAATCCTGTGACCTTGCCAAAATCGAGGAAGCAGGGCAAAACAGCGATCAAAAGCGTTGAGACATGGATGTTCTAGCGGTTGGGGGTTCCCGTGCAGCGGGTGGACTCCGCGAAACCCTTCGCTGACAGCAGGTGCGTGCATTAGGGCTCTGGGGTTGACTGACCTTGCCCCGATGCCAGGATCGAAACATGATCCAGGCATGGACGGTCAAAAAGACCCTTATTGTCTATAGAAAATGTATGAGCACATTTGGAAAGGCAAAATGTAGGAAATGCGGCGCTGTAATTACATTCAGGCGCCGGCGCAACGGAAAGATTGAACCTTGCAATCTTGACGGTTCAGATCATTGGGATGATTGCAGTAACATCAGGAACACAGTTGCTAGAATCAAGGGCAAGAGACCAAGAAACAAGTCAACAGATTTCCGTATCACCTACCCGAATCACAATTTCCCCCTGTGGGACGACCCGGATATTCCACCATGGGATGAAAGTCTTGGAATTGGGTTCAAGTATTGTGATTGACTTTGTAAACGGGCAGGCTATAATTCCTTCATTGAGTCAGAGATAACTGGCCAAGCTTCACAACAACATCTCTTCCTCCTCTTGGTTGGTTTGCCCCGGCATTAGCCGGGGCTTTTTTATAATATTCTAATACTTGTTCTTGACTGTCTCCTGAGCGATCTCAGAAGATTTTTCTTGCCCAATAGTTGGGGTACTACTTGGGAGAGAAGTCGCCTGTAATGGGCTCTTGTTGCGCCTACGGCGACAGTCCTGAAGCGCACAGGCGGTCCACAATATCCTGACAGTCTACACACCGCGTGCACCCAGGGACCGCGCGCCGGCGCTCAAGCGGAATCTCGGCGCCGCAGTCCTCGCACTGAAGCGGACCATCCTGTGGAGGCTTGACGCCTCGCGCAGCCTGGATGCACTTCTCCAGCCATTCCTCCAGCTCCTGACCAGCCTGATCAGCGGAGTCCATGGCGTTCTCCAGGAAACAGTGAGAGATAATGAGCACGGCTCGGAGGTGTAGGGCCCATATTCGCTCCCCGACGCACCCACTCGTTAAATCCCCGACACGATAGGCGCCGTGTCGCACAGTCGCGCTCATGAGGGCATCCGTTGCACGGAGCCGTTTCCCAGTCTGATTCTGACCAATGGAGATTTCCCATAATACTCCCCCGGAAAAGAAAAGCCGCCAGATGGCGGCTACTGGAACGCCTTGGGGTTGATGTCTCGGGCCTTCAGGCGCCCGCCGGTCATTTCCTCAATGGCTTCGCAGTGCCGGCGAGGGATCCGGCGCTCGCCCCGGGCCCACTGCCAGACGCACTGCCGTGTGACCCCAAGCCTTCTGGCCAGCCTGGCCTGGCCGTATGTGGTGATGAACTTCCGAATATCCATGTGGAAAGTCAAGCACATAGCCAGGTTCGTGTCAATCCCGAAAATTTGCTTGACACGGTGACAGGCATGTGCTTTACTTTGGGCGTTAGGAAAGAGGAGGACATTATGCAAAAGAGAATATACCCCGCCGCATGTACCAGCATGTACTGCGGCGAGATCAAGTGTCCGGAGGACTGCCGGTTCTTGCCGGCGCTGCGGGAATTCGAGGAGTGGCGGGATCGGACTGGAGCAGTCCAGTCCGATCCGGTTTGGGCGCCCAATGTGTGGGTTGCCCAGGAGGATAAGTGATGCCTGCTTACCTCACTTCCACCGGCGGCCGCGTCACCGCGGCCGACATTGAAGCGGCCACGGAGCTGGCCGCCCAGTACGGTATGGGCGAGATCGTCGGCGAGGCGCAGGACGCGCCCCGCCGGCGCCGTCGTGCGTCCATGTCCTTGGCCCGTGCTCGCGGTCTGTATGACATGGCCCACGATTTCCCTCGCCACGGCGAAGGCTGGCCGGCCAATGCCCAGGAGCGCCTCGCGGACGAGGTGCTCCGGCGGGAGGGGGTGCTGTCATGAGCGCC
>Ga0256839_1001123_pt1 | contig 33230 bp, 29 predicted proteins | sample 354166metaG_FD_185968 | JGI IMG/M metagenome (GOLD analysis project Ga0256839, IMG submission 185968) | Hydrothermal vent microbial communities from Mid Atlantic Ridge, Atlantic Ocean - 354-166 | ecosystem: Environmental > Aquatic > Marine > Hydrothermal vents | place: Atlantic Ocean: Mid... | reverse complement strand
TGGTTGATGACGGCCATCAACACGATGCCGGGAACGATGTAGTCGATGTAGCTGAACCCTGCCATAGAGCCGATTCTCGGACCCATGAGGGCGCCGAAGATCAGGAAGTACAGTGAAGTCGTGACCAACGGCGGCAGCAGGGTCTGGGGCCAGATGCGCAAAAAACGGTGAATTTCCTTGCCCGCCAGAGTCCGGTAGGCGATCCAGCGCCGTCCCATCAGGCAGCTTCCCCCACCGGACGGCCGACCCGCTGGAGGAACAATTGTTCCAGGCGGTTGCGGCGTGGACGGATGTCGATGATTTCGATGCCTCGCTCGTTCAGGATGCGGAACAGCGGGTTCAGGCCCACCCTTCTGGGGACCTCTACCGCCCAGGTGTGCCGGTCTAGCACCTCGACCCGATAGCCGGGAATGTCCGGCACGACCCGAGGTTCCCGGCGCAAGTCCAGAAAGTAGCTGTTGAACTCCAGTTGATCCAACAATCGGTCCATGGCGGTCGCCTCGATGATTCGTCCTTGGTCGATGATGGCCACGTTGCGGCACAGTTGTTCGGCCTCTTCCAGATAATGGGTGGTTAGAATGATGGTGGTTCCCTGCCGGTTGATTTCCCGGAGAAAATCCCACATGGAATGGCGGATTTCGATGTCCACCCCGGCGGTCGGCTCGTCCAGGATCAGGAGCCTGGGCGAATGCACCAGGGCGCGGGCGATCATCAGACGCCGTTTCATGCCGCCCGACAGACGGCGGGAAACCTGGTCACGGCGGTCCCACAGTTCCAGTTGCTTCAGCACCTGTTCCATGCGGCGTCGGGCCAGGCGTCTGGGAACCCCGTAGTAGCCGGCCTGGTTCAGAACGATCTGACCGACCTTCTCGAACTGGTTGAAATTGATCTCTTGGGGCACCAGGCCGACGCAGCGCTTGGCCTGCTCCCACTGGCGATCGAGATCGTAGCCGCAGATCTCCACCTTGCCGCTGGTTTTCTTGACCAGCGAGGTCACGATGCCGATGGTGGTGGACTTGCCGGCGCCGTTGGGGCCCAACAGGGCGAAGAAATCCCCTTCGGCCACTTCCAGGTCGATCCTTTTGAGGGCTTCGAAGCCGTTGTCGTAGATTTTCCGCAGGCGCTGCAATCTCAGGGCGGTCATAAGGGGCAACAAAGATGACAGAAGGCTACCTATTGTAGCAGAATAGCGCTCAGTCTCCCGGATAGGGATCTGCCTCGATCAACCGTACTCTTTCAAGGATATCCGCGATGAAATCCACACCGATCTTGTCTGCTTTGTTGCTGTCGGTTTTGACGATCTCACCGGTTCAGGGTGGGATCATCCCCTGGTTCAAGGGGGAAAGTGGCGCCGGTGAAGTTCCCACCCTGGCGCCGATGCTCAAGAAGGTGTTGCCGGCGGTGGTGAACATCGCCGCCTCCGGCAAAGTGGTGGTGGAAAACCCGCTGATGCAGGACCCCTTCTTCCGTTACTTCTTCCGCGGCATGCCGCCGCAGATGGAGCGCAAGACCCAGAGCGTCGGCTCCGGGGTGATCGTGAACGCCAGGGACGGTTACGTCGTCACCAACCACCACGTCATCAAGAACGCCGAGACCATCTATGTGATTCTCAAGGACAAGCGCCGCCTGAAAGCCAAACTGGTCGGCTCCGATCCCGACACGGACATCGCCGTGCTCAAGGTGAAAAGCGACGGCATTCAGGATCTGCCCCTGGGCGATTCCGACAAGCTTCAGGTCGGTGACTTCGTGGTCGCCATCGGCAATCCGTTCGGTCTCGGTCAGACGGTGACCTCCGGGATCGTCAGCGCCTTGGGTCGCACCGGCCTGGGAATCGAGGGGTACGAGAATTTCATTCAGACCGACGCTTCCATCAACCCTGGCAATTCCGGTGGCGCCCTGGTCGATCTGCACGGCCGTCTGGTGGGCATCAACACCGCCATCGTCGCTCCTTCCGGGGGTAACGTCGGTATCGGTTTCGCCATTCCCATCAACATGGCCCGGGAGATCATGGAGCAGATCGTCGAATACGGCGGCGTCAAACGGGGCATGTTGGGGGTCCAGGTCCAGGACCTGACACCGGAACTGGCCAAAGCCATGGGGCTGGAAACCCATGAGGGCGCCCTGATTTCCGGCGTCACCAAGGGCAGTGCCGCGGAAAAGGCGGGCATTCAGCCGGGCGACGTCATCGTCGGCTTCGACGGCAAGAAGGTGAAAAGCTCGGCCCAACTGCGCAATCTGGTGGGTCTGAAGCGGGTGGGCGAAAAAGCGGTCATCGAGCTGATTCGGGACGGCAGGCGTCTCACCGTCACCGCCGTCATCGGCAAACCCAGCGTCAGCGGCGCGGTCTCGGGGGAGCTTCCCCTTCTCGAAGGCGCTTACTTTTCCGACATCCCGCCGGATCATCCCCTGCACGGCGAAGTGACCGGCGTGTTGGTGGCGGCGGTGGAAATGGGAAGCCCCGCCTGGCAGGCCGGCCTGCGCAAGGGGGACGTCATCCTCTCCGTCAACCGGAAACGGGTGCGGAACGTCGAGGAATTCATCCGCATCGCCAGCCGTTCCCCCGACCGCTTGCTCCTGCGGATCCAGCGGGGCAACTTCTCCCTGTTCCTGGTGCTGGAAAGATAGCCACCTAGAGTCTGTGGGCGGCCAGGGAAGGCCGCACCGGGCCAAATCGATAGGTGTCGAGTTCTAGCGGCGTTTCAATTGCGCCAGCAATTGGTTCAACGGCAAGGTGTTGAGGATATGACCGCTTTCCAGCCAGCCCCGGCGGGCCTGGGCCACACCGTAGCGCATCAGCCGTAGTCCCAGCGCACTGTGGGCATCGGTGGAGATCACCAGCTTCACGCCGATGTCTCTTGCCATCAGGCAATGCTCGTCGTCGAGGTCCAGTCTTTCCGGCTGGGCGTTGATTTCCAGAACGCAGCCGCGCTCCCGGGCCCCGCGCATGATTTTTTCCATGTCGATGGCATAGGGCGGCCGTTTGTTGATCAGGCGGCTGGTTGGATGGGCCAGGATGTTGAAATACGGGTTGTCCATGGCCCGCAGAATGCGCTCGGTCTGTTTGCGCTCGGAAAGGTTGAATTGGTAGTGCACCGAGCAGACCGTCAGATCGAGTGCCTCGAGGACGTGATCCGGAAGATCGAGACTGCCGTCCTCGAGGATGTCCACTTCGATACCCTTGAGCAGAGTGATGCCGGAAAGTTTTTCGTTGAGGGCGTCGATCCGCTCCATCTGGGCCCGCAGCCGCTTTTCGTCCAGTCCTCGGGCGACGGTCACCCGTCGGGAATGCTCGGTGATGGCGAGATATTCGTAGCCCAGTCGCCGGGCGGCCTCGGCCATGGCCTCGAGGGTGTCGATGCCGTCGGTTTCCTTGGTGTGACAATGGAGATCGCCGCGTATGTCCTTCAATTCGACCAATTTCGGCAGCCGATTCTCGAGGGCCGCCGCCACCTCTCCCCTGCCCTCTCGCAGCTCCGGAACGATGAAAGGCAGCCCCAGACAGGCGTAAACGTCTTCCTCCCGTTCCCCGGCGATCCGTTCCTCACCTCGGAACACCCCGTATTCGTTGATCTTGAGCCCCTGTTTCACCGCCAACGTGCGGATTTCGATGTTGTGGGCCCTGGAACCGGTGAAGTACTGCAGGGCGGCGCCGAAGCTTTCCTGCGGGACGACGCGAAGATCCACATCCATGCCGTTGCCCAGCCGGATGCTGGAACGGGTGTTGCCGTGGGAAATCACTTCCGTCACCCCCGGATAGCGGATGAAACGTTCCATCACCGGCGATTCCCCCCGGACGGTGACCAGAATGTCCAGATCGCCCACGGTTTCCTTCCAGCGCCGGAAACTGCCGGCTACCACCATTCGGTCGACGCCGGGCACGCTTCTCAGATGATCCAACAGGGCGTCGGCGATGCCTTCGGCCTCGAAACGCAGAAAGCGTTTTTCCTGGCCGGCGGCCTGAACCAGGTGCTTGAGGATCAAGGCTTCGGTCTTGGGACCGAAGCCGGGAAGTTGGCGGATCTTGCCCTGGCGGGCGGCCCGTTCCAAATCCTCCAGGTTCCGGATGCCGAGCAGGCGGAACAGCGTCTTGACCCGCTTGGGTCCCAGCCCTTCGATCCGGAGCAGTTGCACCAACGTGGGCGGCGTCCGTGCCAGGACTTCCTCCAGTTGCGGCAGCCGCCCGCTCCGGACGATGGTGACGATCTTTTGCGCGATGGCCGTCCCGATGCCGGGCAATCGGGTGAGGTCTTCCCCGGTCTCGATCATCTCGGCCAGGCTGCGGGGCTGGCTGCGGATGATTCGGGCGGCGTTGCGGTAAGCGCGCACCCGGTAGGGATTTTCCCCCTCGATGTCGAGCAGGTCGGCCAGTTCGTCGAACAGGTCGGCGATTTCACTGTTGCTGATGGCCATCGGTCGGCTCCCGTGAATGATAGAATGACAGCATCGTCATTGTAGTCCGAAGCCCATTCCATGAAACTCCCGGTAAAATCCGCCCGAATCCCGTTGTCTCGGCGCTTGGGACGATTCGTCCTGGGCCGATGCCGCCGGGTGTATTACCGCATGGCGGAATCGGCGACCGGCTCCCACAAGCGGGACTTCCTCGTCGCCAGGGTCGAGGACGCCAGGACGGGGCTCGAGGAAACCAAGGAACAGTTGCAGACCACACTGGAGCGTTTCAGCGCCCTGATCGATTTCGACGGCGGCAATTTGGCCGGTTTCTACCGCGCCCTGAAGCGGGACTTCGACCGCAGCGAACAGAAGGCCGAACAAGTGCGCAACCATATCGACACCATCGAATCCCTGGCCCAGGATCTATTCGCCGAGTGGGAAGAGGAACTGGACCTCTACACCAATCGCGCCTTGCGCAGCAAGAGCCGCCAGAAACTGAAGTTGACCCAACGTCATTACCGGCGTCTGATCGCCGCCATGCGTAAGGCGGAGAGTCGTATCGATCCGGTGCTCAACGCCTTCCGGGATCAGGTGCTGTTCCTCAAGCACAATCTCAACGCCCAGGCCATCGCCGCCCTGCAACACGAACTGGTCAGCGTCAGCGTCGATATCGCCGCCATGATTCAAGTCATGGAACAATCCATCCGCCAGGCGGATCAATTCATCCGAACTCTGGAGGAACCCTCTGCCCTGCCCGGCCGATGACGATAGAACTGCAAGCGTTTCTGGAACGTTATGAGGCTCGGGTTCGGGCTCTGCGCACCCATCTTGGTGAGGAATCACCACTATCCCGGAATCTGAAACGGGCCGAGCCGGCTCTGATGCTGGCCCGGGCGCTAGGGGAAAAAGCCGCCCTCCCCGAGCATCCGCTGCAGATAGCGGTGCTGGGACCCACCCAGGCGGGCAAGAGCACGCTGATCAACCTGTTGTTGAACCAGGACATCGCCGGCGTGAGTCCCTTGGCCGGTTATACCGTCCATCCCCAGGCCTTCCTCCACAAAGTGGACGAAGCGGCCTTTTCCTGGGTGGAGACGTATTATTCCGGCTACCGTCGTTGCCGGATCTCCGAACTTCCTCGGGAAGACTACCGCTGCTTCGCCGTGGCTTCGTCCGCCGCCCAAGCCCACCTTCCCGAAGCGGTGTTCTGGGACACCCCCGATTTCGATTCCCTGAAGGCGCGCCACTACCTCCCCGGCGTGCTGCGCACCATCGCCCTGGCCGACGTGGTGATCGTCGTGGTCAGCAAGGACAAATACGCCGACCGGGCCGTCTGGGAGATGCTGGATCTGCTGGAGCCTCTGGCCCAGCCTACCCTGGTCTGCCTCAACAAGGTGACGGCGGTCGGCCGGGAGACCCTGCTCCATTCCTGGAAGGAAAAGTGGCGCGATCACCGGCGGGACCCAGCACCACCGGTCGTGCCGTTGCCCTACTGGCGGGATAAGGCGGAAAGGGAACGGGCCGCCGCGGCACTGCGGGAGGCGTTGGTCCCGATACTGAAGCACGGGATGCCCTATCGCCAGCGGATCCACCGCCAACTCCTGACGCTGGTGCGGCATCACTGGGACCAGTGGCGCAAGCCGGTGGAAGCCGAGCTGGCGGCCAAGGCCCGCTGGCAGTCCTTGGTGGAAAGCTCTTTGGAACAGGCGCTCGCCATCTACCGTCACGATTTCCTCGAACATCCTATCGCCTACGAAACCTTTCAGCGGGCCTTGGCGGAGCTGCTGGTCCTGTTGGAGATTCCAGGATTGGCCCGGCCCATGACCGTGTTCCGCCGCGCGGTCACCTGGCCCCTGCGCAAGCTGTTCGGCAAACGTCGGGACAGTGCGGAGGAACCGGGCGAACTGATGATCCTGAACCGGGCGGTGGAACACGCTCTGCTGCAGTTGCGTCAGGCTCTCATGGAACAACGGCAGGATTCGTCCCTGCAGCACTGGTGGCAAGCCCTGGCGCGGCAATACCGCGATCTTGAACCAGGCTTGCTGAAGCAATTCCAGGAGGACGCCAGACATTACTATCAGGCTTTTCAACCGCAGGTGGAACAAGCCGCCGAGGAATTGTACCGCCATCTGAAGGAAATGCCGGTGACCCTCAACAGCCTGCGGGCCGCCCGGGCCAGCGCCGACGCTGCGGGTCTGGCTCTATTGCTGCAGACCGGCGGTATCGGACCCCATGATTTCGTGCTGGCGCCGGCCGTTCTGTCCCTGACTTCCTGGCTCTCCGAAACCGCCTTGGGAAAATACATGGAGCACGTCGCCGCCAGGCTGAAACGCCGTCAGTCGGAACAAGTGAAAGAATTGCTGGAACGGCGTTTGCAAACCGTGCTGCAGTCGCTGCCGCAGCGCCTGGATCCGGAGCTGCGCTTCGGCTTCGATGCCGAAACTCTTCAGGCGGTGGAATCGCAATTGAAGGAACACCGTTATGGACTCCACCTTTTCTGATTCGTTGACGGAATGGCTCGAGCAGTTGGTCGACGGCGGCTGGGTCGATCCGGATCAGGTTCAGCCGTTGCGATCCCGGGAAGACGCCGGTCCGGAGGACTGGTTTTCCGGTGAGGGGCGCCCCCTGATCGTCGCTTTCTTCGGCGGTACCGGCGTCGGTAAAAGCACCCTCCTCAACCGCCTGGCCGGGGAAAAGGTGGCGAAGACCGGCATCGAGCGCCCCACTTCCAGGGAAGTCACCGTCTTCCTCCACCGCGATCTCCCCACCGACCGGCTGGAACGCCACCTGCCTCTCGATCGTCTGCAGATCGCCCGCCACAACAACGACAACCGCCGCCGGGTGGTGTGGATCGACATGCCGGACATCGACAGCGTCGAGGAAAGCAATCGCGAGCTGGTGCTACGCTGTTTGCCTTTCGTCGACGTTCTGGTCTACGTGGTCAGCCCCGAGCGTTATCGGGACGACAGCGGTTGGCAGTTGCTGAGGCGGCATGGCCAACGGCACGCCTGGCTGTTCGTGATGAATCATTGGGATCAGGGTGACGAGGCTCAGATCGAGGACTTTCGCATTCAGCTTCGGGAAGCAGGATTCCCGGATCCCGTCATCCTCCGCTGTGACAGCCGGGAGGACCTGACCGAGCGGTTGCCCGACGATTTCGGCAAGTTGGAAGAGATCCTGACCCACCTGGTACGTCAGGGGGGGATCGAACGGCTGGAGCGTCACGGTTTGCAGCAGCATCTGGCCGGACGACGCCGTGCTCTGAAGCAGTTATTGCACCGCCTGGGCCACCCGGAACAGGGGGAAAGGCTCAAGCAGCTCTGGCGCCAAACGTGGCGTCGTACCCGCGATGAGCTGGAACCGGCCCTGGATTTGCCCGTCAAGACCCTTGCCGTGGAAGTGGCCGGCAAAGGACTGGGGCGTTTAGGGAATGATGGTGACCGGGAGCATCCCCTGCTTCGGGACCTGTGGATACGAAAGCATCTGGAGGACACCCTCGATCGTCTGATCGTGGAAGCGGCGGAGATGGGTCTGGCCATCGAGCCTTTACGGCGCCATCTCGGTGGGTATCGTGATCGGATCGAGTCGGTTTTCCGGGAACAGATTCGGCGTAGCGTGGCCGCGGCGCTGGCCAGACCCGGTCGCGGTGTGCGCCGATTCCTCCTGTGGTTGACGGGAGTGCTCCGCTATCTGCTCCCCCTGAGTGCCAGCCTCTGGGTCGGTTGGCAGGTGGTCGCCCGCTACTACGAGGGAATGCTGGGCGGTAATGATTGGCTGGGTATCGACTTCGCCGTCCACAGCCTCCTGCTGATCGGGTTGGCGTGGCTCGTTCCCCATCTGTTGCATCGCCTGTTGCAGCCTTCCCTGGAAAAAGCGGCCCGATATGGCATCCGTCAGGGTATCGATCGAGCCTTCGAGCAGGTCGAGGCGGATGTCGAGCAGGTATTGGATCGATGGCAATCGGATTGGCACCAGCTTCATCAGTGGGGAAAACGGCTTCTGGAAACCGCGGAACCGCCGGCTGTCGATTCTATTGTTGGTGGTTTGTTGGGTCGTTTGATTGTTTCGGAAAAAAGATAACGGTATAAATTCAGCGGCGCTTCTTGACGTGACGAAGCAGACGCCGGCGTTTGCGGATCTGACGTTTTGTCAGCCGGTTGACCCGACCGGCAAAGGGATTGTCACTGGAGCGGAATTCCAGGCGTATCGGCGTACCCCGAATCCCGAGGCGGTCGCGGAACCGCCGGCTGAGGTAACGCCGGTAGCTTTCCGGAACCTGTTCGGTCTGATTGCCATGGATGACGATCGTCGGTGGATTCTTGCCCCCCTGGTGGGCGAACTTCAGCCGGATCCGCCTTCCCCGCACCAGGGGCGGCGGATTGGCCGTCACCGCTTCCTGCAGGATACGGGTCAACCGTGAGGTAGTGAACTCCGCCTGGGCCTGGCGGTACAGGGGCTCGATGCGGTCGAACAGATTCCCCACTCCGGTCCCGTGGCGGGCGGAAATCGGCAGCTTGTCGGCGAAATCGACGAAATACAACTGGGTTTCCAACTGCGCCTTCACTTTGCGCTTCTGATCCTCGGTCAGGCCGTCCCACTTGTTGAGGCCGATGACCAGCGCCCTGCCCGCTTCCAGCACCATGCCCAGCAGGCGGGCGTCCTGATCGGTCACCCCTTCCGAGGCGTCGATCAGAAAAATGACCACATGGGCCGACGCCATGGCCTGCAGGGCCTTGACGATGCTGAATTTTTCCACCGCCTCTTCCACCCGGGCCCGCCGCCGGATGCCGGCGGTATCCACCAGCACGTAGCGTCGGCCGTCGCGCTCGAAGGGAACTTCGATGGCATCGCGGGTGGTTCCGGGATGATCGGCCACCACCACCCGCTCCTCTCCCAGGAGACGATTGATCAAGGTGGATTTGCCCACGTTGGGTCGCCCGAGGACCGCCACCCGGATGGCCGGATTTTTCTCCCCGCCCTCCTCGGTTGCCGGGGACGGTGGCAGACAGGACTCGATCCGTTCCAGCAAGCGGGCCACCCCGCGGCCATGGGCGGCCGCTATCATCGCCGGCTCACCGAATCCGAGAACGGAAAATTCCGCCGCCGCCATGGCGGGATCCTCGCCGTCGATCTTGTTGATCACCAGGATCACCGGTTTGCCCAGACGCCGGACACGATCGGCGATTTCTTCGTCGGCGGCGGTCAGCCCCTCGCGGGCGTCCACCAGAAACAGGACGAGATCCGCCTCCGCCAGCGCCTGTTCGACCTGATGCAGGGCGGCCTGGTCGACAGCCGCGTCGGCGGCACCGATCCCGCCGGTGTCTACCACCAGAAAATCCCGCTCGCCACGGCGGCAACGGCCGTACTGGCGGTCCCGGGTCAGGCCGGGATAGTCCGCCACCAGGGCATCCCGGGAGCGGGTCAGGTAATTGAACAGGGTGGATTTGCCGACGTTGGGCCGGCCCACCAGAGCCACGACGGGGAGGGTTTCAGTCACTTCGGGGTTCAACTTTCAATGCGGCCAGATCGCCGTCGCTGCCATAAACGATCAGACGGTCACCCGCCACCAGCGGCGGAATGCGGATCGGGCTTCGGAACACCCGGACACGCCCCACCTGGCGGCCGTCTTCCTGGGCCAGAAAATGGACATAGCCCTTGTAGTCGCCGACGGCGAGATAATCGTCGAAAATCACCGGCGCCGTCACCTGGCGGCGGTGCAAGGCCTCCTGTTTCCAGTACGCCCGCCCCGTGGCACTGTCCAGGCCCCAGACGTCCCCGGCGGTGTCGGTGACGAACACATAACGCCAGGAGACCGCCGGCGTGGTGTTGGCGACGATGTCGGTATTGCGCCAGATCACTTCGCCGTCCACCAGGGAGGCGGCGATGACGCCGCCGTAATAGGCGGTGACGTAAAACATGCCCTCGTGCACCGACGGGGCCGAATCGATGTCGACGATCCGCTCCAGCTCCGAGACCCCCCGAGGAACGGCCAGCTGACGCTCCCAGAAAAGCTTGCCGTCCTTGAGGCGGAGCGCCGCCATGCGACCGTCGGCGAAACCGACCAGCACCGCCGTATCGACGATTTTCGGCGGCGCCACCCCGCGCAGGGTCAGGCGGCTGATCGACTTGCCGTAGCTCCACAGCGGTTTTCCGGAATCCTCCGCCAGGGCGAACACGGCATCGTCGCCGGCATGGACGACCACGATACCCCGATCCGCCACCGGCGGGGCCAGGACCTCGCTGGAGACCGCCGCAGTCCAGCGCCGCTCCCCGGTTTCCCGGGACAGGGCCACCACCTGCCCCTCGCTGGTTCCGAGCAACAGATGCTCCCATCCGACTCCCGGACCAACAGAAACGGGCAAATCGGTGTCGACTTCGAAGCGCACGCGGCCGTCGGCCAGTTTCAGCGCCGTCACCCGGCCCCGGTAATCGGCGGTGAACACGGCATCGTCACCGACAGCCGGCGTCAGGGCCAACCACTGGCCGCCGTCACCGGCGCCGGTGTCCTCTTTCCAGAGGACGTCGATCGCGACTTCCGCTGTGATCGATTCCAGTTCCCTGGGCGGCTCCACCTCGCCGCCTCCCCCGGTCACCAGATTGATGGTGCCGGAGACCAGGTTGCTGAAACCGGCCCCCATGGACTGGCAGCCGCCCAGGAAAAGGACGATTGCCGCCAGGGTGGCGATCCGTGCGCCCGACATTAAGACGATTCCAGTCCCAGATCGTTCAGCTTCATCCTCAGGTAGCCGTGGTCGCGCCCAAGTTCGATGGCTTTGCGGTAGGCCGCCGCCTGCTCCAACCGCCCCAGGGCCGCGTACAGATCTCCTTTGATTTCTTCATACTGGCCTCTGAAGCTGCCAGGATCACCGGCATCCGGCGCGGTCAGCAGTTTCAGGCCATCCTCGGGACGGCCGGCGGCCAGGTGGACCCGCGCCAGACGCAGGCGGGCGAGATGGCGGAAATCGGGATCCCCGGAACGGGTCAACACTTGTCCCAGATACTTCTTGGCGTTCTCCAGGTCCTGGCGTTCCACGGCGGCTTTGGCCGCCAGCAGGCGGGCGAAGTCGGCGTAGGCGGTCGCACCGAATTCGCCGGTCAGACGCTGGACGAGACCTTCCGCCAGGGGATACTGACGGCGGGCCACCGCATCGAGCAGTTGATCGTACAGACCGGAAGCCTGTTCGGCCTGGACCCGCTGATGGTTCTGCCAGGCGTTCCAGCCGAATATTCCGGCCAGACCCAGCACGATGCCGGCGATGATGGCCGTGCCGTTTTCCTTCCACCACCGTTTCAGGGCTTCGACTTGTTCTTCCTCGTGGATGTGTGTCGCCATCTTATTCCTCTTGCAGAATTCGTTGCGATTGAACGAAACCGAGCAATTCCTCCCAGTCGAAGGTTCGCTGTTCCCCCGGCCGGCGCAGCGGTTTCACCGCCACCTGGCCGCGTGCGGCCTCTTCGTCGCCGATGATCAGTGCGTACAGGGCGCCGCTCCTGTCGGCCTTCTTGAACTGGCTCTTGAAACTGCCGCCCCCGCAATGGAGCTGCAGCCGGAGGGCGGGGAAACGCTCCCGCAGGCGTTCCGCCACCCGCAATCCGGCCCGTTCCGCTTCCGCCCCCACCCGGATCAGATAGAAATGGGGCGGCTCCCGGCGGGCCAATTGGGATCCTTCCAGCAGGGCGATCAAGCGCTCCATCCCCAGGGCGAAACCGACAGCCGGCGTCGGCCTTCCCCCCAATTGTTCCACCAGGGTGTCGTAACGACCCCCGGCGCAAACGGTCCCCTGGGCCCCCAGGGACTCGGTGACCCATTCGAACACCGTAAGGCAGTAATAATCGAGTCCACGCACCAGCCTGGGATTGACCCGGTACGGAACGCCGGCGGTTTCGAGCAGATCGGTGAAGCGACGGAAGTGGGCCCGGGAGTCCTCACCCAAATAATCGAGCAGTTTCGGCGCCCCCTCGATCAATCCCTGCATTTCCGGATTCTTGCTGTCGAGGATCCTCAAGGGATTGGTGTGGAGCCGCCGCTGGCTGTCCGGATCGAGAAGATCCCGATAGGTGGTGAAGTACGCCACCAGGTCGTCCCGGTAGGCGCGTCTTTCCTCCAGGGTACCCAGGGAGTTGATCTGGAGTTCGAGTTCGGTCTCGACGCCCAGTCGGCGCCACCAACGCCGATTGAGGAGGATCAATTCGGCGTCGATGTCCGGACCCGGCATGCCGTAGGCTTCCACCCCCAACTGGTGGAACTGGCGGTAACGCCCCTTCTGGGGGCGTTCGTGGCGGAACATCGGCCCCAGATACCACAGACGCAACTGGCCGGCCCGCAGCAGTCCGTGCTCGATGCAGGCCCGTACACAGCCGGCGGTTCCCTCCGGACGCAGGGTCAACGATTCACCGCTCTTGTCCTGGAAGGTGTACATTTCCTTCTCGACGATGTCGGTCACCTCGCCGATGGAGCGCCGGAACAATTCCGTCCTTTCCACGATCGGCAAGCGGATCTCGCTGAAACCGCTGCCTTCCAGTTCGGCGGTCAAAATCCGTTCGACGTTGCGCCACAGTGGGGTCTGATCCGGAAGAATGTCGTGCATGCCCCGCACGGCCTGAAGTTTGCTACTCATGGATCCTCAGTCGGCGGTTGGATGACCGCCTGGAAACAGGCGGTGAAGTTTGTCCCGATAAGCCTGGGCCGCGGTCACATCCCCCAGGGCGGTTTCGATGCGATAACCCAGCTCGAGCATTTCCCGGGATGGTTGTTGAACCGCGGCTTCATAACGCTGCAGAAAGGCCCGGGCGGACAGCCATTTCCCCTGTTCCGCCATCAGACGGGCCATGGCCGCCAGGGCCTGGGGCGCTTCGGGATTCAGTTGCAAGGCCTGGCGCAGCCGGGTTTCCGCCACCTGCGGCCGTCCGGCCCGCTGGGCGCATTCGCCGGCGTTCACCAGGGCGGTCCAGCGCTTGTCGTACAGCTTGTCGGCCCCCGCCCGGCTGAGATATTCCAATCCCTCATCGTACCGTCCCCGTTTGCACAGAAAACGGCCGTAGTTGTTGAGGATGCGGGGATCTTCCGGCGCCAGCCGGAGCGCCGCCTCGTAATGGCCGGCCGCCCTTTCCGGCATGTCCAGATCCTCGTAAAGCAGGGCGAGAGTGGCGTGGGCCACGGCATTGTCCGGATCCAGCTTCAATGCCTTCCGCAGGTCGGCCAGGGCCGCCTTCCAATTGCCCCGCGCCAGATAAGCAGCCCCTTTGGTGGCATAGATCTGGGCCAACCTTTCCCGGTTGACGGCCTCATCGGAGGCCGGCGGAACGCTGCGGCAGCCAGAAAGCAACAACACCCCCGTCGCGATCCAGACCTGTAATCTCATCCGGCCGCCTCCATCGGGACACGCGGCCTCGGTCTCGACCGGGCCCGGACCCTGCCGACCAGCTGCCCGCAGGCGGCGTCGATGTCGTCCCCCCGGGTCCGGCGCACGGTGGTCAGATAACCGGCATCCTGAAGCACCCGCTGGAAGCGAGCGATGGCCTCCGCGTCCGAGCGCCGGTACGGTGCACTCGGAAAGGGGTTGAAGGGAATCAAATTGATCTTGGAGGGAATCCGGCTCAACAGCTTGACCAGGCGGCGGGCGTCGGCGATCGAGTCGTTGACGCCGTCGAGCATAACGTATTCCCAGGTGATCTTGCGTCCCTGCTGACGCGGCGAGTGAATGAAGCGGTGACAGGCTTCCAACAACTGGGACAGAGGGTACTTGCGGTTGATCGGCACCAGTTCGTCACGCAACCGGTCGGTGGTGGCGTGCAGGGAAACCGCCAGGCTGACGTCGGACACCTGGGACAGCTTCTCGATCGCCGGCACCAGCCCGGCGGTCGACACCGTCACCCGCCGTTTGGCCAGGCCGTAGCCCAGATCGTCCATCATCAGGTCGGTGGCGGCCACCACCGCGTCGAAATTGAGCAACGGCTCCCCCATGCCCATCAGCACCACGTTGGTGATTTTGCCTTCCGGCAAAAGGCGGTGGGCCTGCCAGACCTGACCGACGATCTCGGCGGCGGACAGGTTGCGGCTGAATCCCTGCCGCGCCGTGGCGCAAAAGGCACAGTTGAGGGCGCAGCCCACCTGGGACGAGACGCACAGGGTGCCGCGCCGTTCTTCCGGAATGAAGACCGTCTCGATGCGGTTGCCGTCGGCCAGTTCCATCAGCCATTTGCGGGTACCGTCGCGCGATTCCTGAACTCGCACCACCCGGGGCGGCGCCAGAACCGCCTCCCGTTCCAGGCGGGCGCGCAGGGATTTGCCGAGGTCGGTCATGGCGTGGAAGTCGAGCACGCCCCGGCCGTGGACCCACTTGAGCAACTGGCGGGCCCGGAACGGCTTTTCCCCCAGCCGGGCGAAATAGGCCTCCAGCGCCGGGCGGTTCAGGCCCAGCAGGTCGACGGGCGATCGGGTTTCAGCCGATACGGGGGAAGATTTCATTTTCCTTGAAGAAATAGGCAATTTCCCAGGCCGCCGTCTCCGGCCCGTCGGAACCGTGAACGGCATTGGCCTCGATACTGGTGCCGAAATCGGCCCGGATCGTTCCCGGCGCCGCCTGCCTGGGATCGGTGGCCCCCATCAATTCACGGTTTCGGGCGATGGCGTCCTCGCCCTCCAGGACCTGGACCACGACCGGACCGGAAATCATGTATTCGACCAGTTCGCCGAAGAAAGGTTTGTCCTTGTGAACGGCATAAAACCCCTCCGCCTGTTCGCGGCTCAAATGTACCATCTTCAAGGCGGCGACGGCCAACCCGGCCTTTTCGAAACGGCTGATGATTTCACCGATGACGTTTTTCTGCACCGCATCCGGTTTGATGATGGAAAGGGTTCTTTCGATTGCCATGGATCCCCCAAATCTCGGTTGATAAAACTGATGTATTCTACCCGACGACCGAACCCGTCGTGAAATTCCGTTTTCCCCGATCCGCGCAACACCGATCCGTTTCGTTTCCCAAATCGGATCGCGAACATCGTATAATGGGCGGCTTTGGGACGCGTACCCCCTGGCTTGGGTTCATCGCAACAATCGGTTCTTCGACAACTTAGGATTGAACATGGCCATCAAAAACCGCCTTCACCGAAGCGAGCTCGCCGTTCCCGGCAGCAATCCGCGAATGCTGGAAAAGGCACCCCACAGCGGCGCCGATGTGGTGTTCCTGGATCTGGAGGACGCCGTGGCCCCGGACGACAAGGAGCAGGCCCGGCGCAACGTCATCGACGCTCTCAAGCGTTACGACTGGTCCCGCTGCTCGGTGTCGGTCCGGATCAACGGACTGGACACGCCCTATTGCTACCGGGACGTGGTGGAGGTGGTGGAACAGGCGGGGGAACGAATCGATACCATCCTGATTCCCAAGGTCAACGGCCCGGAAGACATCCATTTCGTCGCCACCCTGCTGAGCCAGATCGAGGCCGCCAGGGGGCTGAAACCCATCAATCTTCACATCCTCATCGAAACCGCGGCGGGAATGGACAACATCCGGGAAATCGCCCGAACCTGCCCCGAACGGCTGGAAGCCATGGTGTTCGGGGTCGCCGACTACGCCGCTTCGGTCCAAGCCCGCACCACCCACATCGGCGGCGCCAATCCCGACTACGCGGTGCTCACCGATCCGTCGGTGGACGGTCAGCGGGAATTGCATTGGGGCGACCAGTGGCATTATCCCCTGTCCCGTCTGGTGGTGGCCTGCCGTGCCAACGGCCTCCGCCCCATCGACGGTCCCTTCGGAGACATCAGCGATCCGGAAGGTTACCTGGCCGCCGCCCGGCGGGCCGCCGCCCTGGGCTGCGAGGGTAAATGGGCCATCCATCCGTCCCAGATCGAACTGGCCAATCAGGTCTTCACCCCCTCGGAACAGGAGGTGGAACGGGCCCGCCGCATCCTGGCGGCGATGGAAGAAGCCGCCCGGGAGGGCAAGGGGGCGGTTTCCCTCGACGGCCGGCTGATCGACGCCGCCTCGATCCGCATGGCGGAGAACCTGATCGCCAAGGTCGAACAAATCCGAGACCGCCAATCCCGCTGAAATTTCAAGGAGACAGGCTGAGGTGAATATCCACGAATATCAAGCCAAAGAATTGTTGCGTTCTTATCAGGTTCCGGTGCCGGCCGGCAACGTCGCCTTTTCCGACGGCCAGGCTTACTCCATCGCCGAACAGATCGGCGGGGAACGCTGGGTGGTCAAAGCCCAGATCCACGCCGGCGGCCGGGGCAAGGCCGGCGGCGTCAAGGTGGCCGACTCCCTGGAGGAAGTCCGCCGCATCGCCGACGAAATGATCGGCATGACCCTGGTGACCCATCAGACCGGCCCCAAAGGCCGGGTGGTCAAACGGGTTCTGGTGGAGGAAGCCAGTCGGATCGTCGATGAATTCTACCTCGGCTTCGTCATCGACCGCGCCACCCAACGCATCACCATCGTCGCCTCCAGCGAAGGCGGGGTGGAAATCGAGGAAGTCGCCAAACGCAGCCCGGACAAGATCATCCGGGAAACCATCGATCCGGCCATCGGCCTGGCCGACTTTCAGTGCCGCAAGGTCGCCGCCGCCATGGGATTGCGCGACAAGGAACGCATGACCCAGCTGGTACGGATCATGAAACGGATCTACCGCTGCTTCCGCGACAAGGACGCCCTCCAGGCGGAGATCAACCCCTTGGCCCAGGTGGAGGGGGGCAAGTTGATCTGCCTCGACGCCAAGTTCAACTTCGACACCAACGCCCTCTACCGCCATCCGGACATCAACGAACTGCGGGACCTGGACGAGGAGGATCCCAAAGAAGTGGAAGCCTCCGGCCACGGCCTCAACTACATCGCTCTCGACGGCGACATCGGCTGCATCGTCAACGGCGCCGGCCTGGCGATGGCCACCATGGACGCCATCACCCTGCACGGCGGCCGGCCGGCCAACTTCCTCGACGTCGGCGGCGGCGCCTCCCCGGAGAAGGTCACCAACGCCTGTCGCATCGTCATGGAGGATCCCAACGTCAGGGCCCTGCTGGTCAACATTTTCGCCGGCATCAACCGCTGCGACTGGATCGCCACCGGTCTGATCCAGGCTTATCGGACGCTGAACATCGAACTGCCGATGGTGGTGCGCCTGGCCGGCACCAACGTGGAACAGGGACGCAAAATTCTCGAGGACTCCGGCCTCCCCTTCGTCCAGGCCGCCAACCTGGACGACGCCGCCGCCAAGGCCGTGGCCACCATCAAGGGAGAAAGCGCATGAGCATCTTCGTCAACCAGGATTCCAAGGTCATCTTCCAGGGTTTCACCGGCCAGCACGCCACCTTTCACGCCGAAGAGGCGATCAAGACCGGCACCAACGTGGTCGGCGGCGTCACGCCGGGCAAGGGCGGCACCACCCACCTGGGGCGCCCGGTCTTCGACACCGTCGCCGAGGCGGTCGAGGCCACCGGTGCCGACGTCTCCGCCATCTTCGTCCCGCCGGCCTTCGCCGCCGATGCCATTATGGAAGCCATCGATGCCGGCATCAAAGTGGCGGTGGTGATCGCCGACGGCATTCCGGTCCAGGACATGGTGCGGGTCCAGCGTTACCGGGCCGGCCGCGACACCCTGGTCATCGGTCCCAACACGCCCGGCATCATCACCCCCGGCCAGTGCAAGGTGGGCATCATGCCGGCCCACATCTACCAACCGGGGCGCATCGGCGTGGTATCCCGCTCCGGCACCCTCAATTACGAGGCGGTGGAGCAGATGACCGCCCTGGGATTGGGCCAGTCCACCTCGGTGGGCATCGGCGGCGATCCGGTCAACGGCACCGACTTCGTCACCGTGCTCAAGGCCTTCGAGGCCGATCCCGAAACAGACGCGGTGGTCATGATCGGCGAGATCGGCGGTCCCCAGGAAGTGGCGGCGGCCCGGTGGGCCAAGGAAAACATGCGCAAGCCCATCGTCGGCTTCGTCGCCGGGCTCTCGGCCCCTCCCGGCAGGCGGATGGGCCATGCCGGTGCCATCATCGCTGGCGAGGCGGATACCGCCAAGGCCAAGATGGATCTCATGGAGCAACTGGGCCTGTACGTGGCCCGCAACCCGGCCCACATCGGCGAGACGGTGATGCGGGCGCTGCGAGAACACGGTCTGGCCTAGATCGACCGCCGAATCCAATCCTTGAACCGGGGAAGATCGGCGACGGAGAAAACACGGCAGCGCCTTTCGTCGCCCAGCCAGCGGTGAAACGCCGCATCGACGATACCCTGGCGCTGCAATCGGTCGATTCGTTGAGTGACGATGGGGGCGGCCTTGACCAGGACGACCCCATCGGCATTCAGACGATGCGCCAGCCAGGCCGCCAGACTGTCCGAGGTCACGGACCAGCGGTTGGGGATCCGGGCCCGTTCCAGTTCGTCGAAATCCGGCAGCCACAGGACCGGCCTGCGGTATCGGAGTCGGGATCGGACGGCCGCGGCCCCGGTCACCGGAATCAGCGCCGGCTGGATGCCGGCCAACATCCAGCCGTACTGCTGCATGGCCAGAATCGCCATCCGATGGGCGGTGCGGTCATCGAAGCGCCACCGGGACTGACTTTCCCGCACCTGGTCGGCGAACGCGCCGCCCCCCGGAACCACCACCTTGCGCCACCCGGGACGGGCCAGGAACTTCAGCCAGGATTTCAACCGGGGATCCCGGCCGAGACTGCCCCCCAGTTTAACCACCCACATGCCCGGTGGCATCCTGGAAACGGCTCAGTACCCGGATGAGCGCCGCCGCTTTGTCGTAGCTTTCCTGATATTCCTGCAGAGGCCTGGAATCGGCGACGATTCCGCCCCCGGCCCAGAAGTGGATCCGGTTGCGGGCGTGGACCAGGGTGCGAATCACGATGTTGGTGTCCATCGCGCCGTCATAACCGACATAGCCGATCGCACCACAGTAGACGCCGCGGCGGATACCCTCCAACTCCTCGATGATTTCCATCGCCCGGATTTTCGGCGCCCCGGTGATGGAACCGCCGGGAAAGCAATGGCGCAACAGATCCAGGGCGTGGCGGCCCGGCTCCAGCCGACCGGTGACCGTGCTCACCAGATGATGTACGGTGGCGAAGCTCTCCACCCGAAAGAGGGACGGGACCTTCACCGATCCCAGGCGGCACGTCTTACTCAGGTCGTTGCGCAGCAGGTCCACGATCATCAGATTCTCCGCCCGGTCCTTGGAACTTTCGGCCAGGGCCTGGATCTGGAACAGATCCTCCTCCGGATTGGAACAACGGGGACGGGTACCCTTGATCGGCTTGGTCTCCACCTGACCGTCCCGCACCTGCAGGAAGCGCTCCGGCGAGGAACTGAGCACGGTCGCCTGGGGCAGGCGCAGGAAGGCACCGAAAGGCGCTGGGTTGATCTCACGCAGCTCCAGATAGACCGCCCAGGGATCGCCGCCGGTCATGGCGGAAAAGCGCTGGGCGAAATTGACCTGGTAACAGTCGCCTTCGCGGATGTAACGCTGGATGCGCTCGAACGCCTCGACGTAGTCGCGGCGGCTCAAATGGGAAACCACCGGTGTCAGCAGCCGGAAGGCCGGAACCGGTCTGGCTGGCCTGGCCAAGGCCTGATGAACCCGGGGCCATAGCCGCTGCATGAGGTCCGGATCCCGGGCGACCAGAAAACTCTGCCGCCGATGGTGATCCACTACCACCGCCCAGTCGTAGATTCCCACCGCCATGTCCGGCAGGCGGTCGTAATCCCGGGCCGTACGCGGCAGACGCTCGAGGCGCCACGCCAGATCATAACCGAAATAACCGATCGCCCCACCGCAGAAAGGCAGGTCGTAAGGATTTTCCTCCACCTCGCCGAGCACCCGGCGAAGCAATTGGAAGGGATCGTCGGGAACCAGCCGGATGCCGTGACGGTCGCGGATCTCAGTCCGTTGTCCCCGGGTGACCAGAGTCATGCGGGGATTGGCGGCGAAAATATCGAAGCGCCCCTGGCGGTCGAAGGGAGCACCGCTGTCGAGAAATACGGCCCAAGGTTGCTGAGCCCAGTGGGAAAACACCACACTGGTGTCCTCCCGGTAAGGGAGATCATGGATGCGCATGCAACGATTAACGACCTGATTGACTCGAATTCATCTTATCATCCCTGAGATACCGGTCCAGCATCAGTGCCAGAGCGGCCGCCGGAGCACAGTCGGCGGCCGTGAAACGGACGCCGGGAACTTCCGTGACGAAGTCACCGAAGTCGCGCCAGGAAAGATCCAAGCGGCGCGCCAACTCAGGAACCAAAAACCGCCCCACCCCGGCGCCGACCAGGGATTCCACCCCCTGGCCATGGCGCAGACAGGCCAGGGTCAGACGCTGCATCAGGATTTCGTGGAACGAGCGGGCCAAATGACGCCAGACCGACGTTGGAGCGTCCTCGAGATCCAGGCCGACCATCCGGGCCAGGCGCCGCATGCTGGCCTCGACGCTCCTGTCCCCGCCGTCCGCCGTCTCGGCCTGATCTTTGTCCGGGGACAGATGGCCAAGGATGCGATACACGTCGGCCGTGGTGGCGAAATGCTCCGCCATCAGGGGAATGCAGTGGCCCTGGAACGGCACTTCCCGGGCCAGGGCCATCAGCGGGGTTCTCACCACCCCGAAATACAACAATTCCCCGCTGCGCAGGCGCCGGTGATCGTCCCTGCCTCGGATCACCAGGCGCCGGTCTGAAATCACCGCGATGTCGGTGGTGGTGCTGCCGATGTCGAGGTAGAGGGCATCGTCGAGATGGCGGGACAGCCATTGTGCGGGAAGCTGCCAGTTTTGCGAGGCGATCTGCCGGTGGTCGATGGAATCACCTAATTCAGATAACGGTATAAATCCGGTATCGGCAAACACATAGACGTCTCCCCGCACCTGGGTGGCGAAACGGGCCAGCAGGGCCCGCACGCCGGCCTCCCGATGAGGGAAAATGTCCGCCATCTCCCCGGTCATGGTGATGCCGTGGTCGCAGGCGGGCAACGTTTCCACGACCGTCGCCACCGCCCGGTCGATCCATTCCAGTCCCCGCCACAGGGGACAGGGCAACTGCCAGACTTTTTCGATCACGCCATCCCGGCACAGCGCCGCCTTGACGTGGGCGCCGCCGAGATCCCAGCCGACCCGGACGCTCACGCCGCCACCCACATGGTCTTCCCTCTACCGATCTGACGTCGCCAGGCGCGTAGAGAGGACAGGGTCCGGGTTCCCGAGGCCAGGGCGACGATCCAGACCGCCAGGCTGGCGCCCAAAGCCGCCCCAAGGCCGGCATAAGACAGGGTCAAACGAGGGTTGATCTCCACAACCAGCGGGCCTCGGTACGTCCATATTACGTCGATGCCGGCATAGCCCCACAAACCGGGAAAGGCGGCGGCGATCCGCCGGCACAATCGCTGCCATCGTTCGTCGGGCTCCGCCACGTTGACCTCACAGCCCAGCAACCGGAAACCGTTATCCACCGTTACGATCCGCTGCCGGTTGACGCTGACGCAGACCGCCTCTCCCCGATCGAAAACGGCGCTCAGGCTCAGCGGCTCGCCGGAGACGTAAGGCTGAACGATCCACTCCCCCGCTGCTTCGGGCAACCGATCCCCCCTGACAATCCCCTCGCAGCCGACGCCGTCCACCGGCTTGACGATCCAAGGCGGCGGGACCTGGTCGCGAAACTCCGCCAGACGCCAACTCGGAACGCAGGCGATTCCCCGAGCCTCCAACGCAGCGACCGTTCGAAGCTTGTCAGCGCACGCGGCGACCGCGTCAGGAGAGGAACCGAGGAGAACCTTGCCGGCTTGTAGCACCTGGGTGCTGTAGCGTGCCAGAATCCCACTGCTTTCCGGCGCGATCGGCCAAACCGCGTCCACCTCCCGGAGCACCCGATCCCAGACTTCGCCGCCGTCCGCGATGACCACCCGATGGCGATCGCCTCCCCTGAGGCTGCCCAGGCGGATATCGCGCAGCACCACCACCGCTTCGTCGGCCAGATCCCGCAGCAGGGCGACCGCCATGCGCTCCCCTTCCGACTTGAGGGTCGGCGGCAACGCTTTGCCGCTCAGACCACCCCCGGTAACATATTCGAACAGGAGGATCCTCATGGAACTGATACCGGTCGTCGATCTCATGCAGGGTCAGGCGGTCCGCGCCCGCGGCGGCCGCCGGGGGGAATATCGGCCGCTGCGCACTCCCCTCTGTCCCTCCAGCGACCCGCTGGCGGTAATCGAATCGTTTCTGGCGTGCTATCCTTTCGAAACGCTGTATTTGGCCGACCTCGACGCGATTCTCAAGCAGGGGGATAACGGTATAATAATCGAGCGTATCCGGTGCCGCTTCCCCGGTCTCACCCTGTGGCTCGATCGTGGCTGGCCTCCCCATCCGACCTCGCCGGGACTGGTGCCGGTGATCGGCAGCGAATCCCTCACCCGGGATTGGCACCGGCATTTGTCACGCCTGCCGAATCCCTGGATTCTCTCGCTGGACTTCAGCGCGGAAAGATTCCTCGGCCCCGGGGATCTGCTCCACTGCCCCCATGCTTGGCCTGAAAAGGTCATCGTGATGTCCCTGAGCCGGGTCGGGGAGTCCTCCGGACCGGACTGGGAACGATTACGCCGGCTGACCCGACAATTCCCCGCCATCGACTGGATCGCTGCCGGCGGCATCCGCAACCAGGAAGATCTTGCCGAACTCGAAGAGATGAACATTCGCCGGGCCCTGGTCGCCACCGCCCTCCATCAGGGAACCTTGCCCCCGTCAAACGAAAGAACCACCTTCATCCCTGAAGGCGGCTCCTGAAACCCCATTCCCGACTGAATCAGTCGTGGGCGGCGAAGGGATGGTGCACCCGTCTGGCCTGTTCCACCACTTCCCCCGGTTTCGGCTCGCCGGCCACCGCCCGTTTGATGGCCTCCTTGGTGGCTTCGTAGTTGAAATCCTGGATCTTGGCGTCGTCCTCGGCCAGCCAGTGGATGAAAACCCCGACGCAGATGAAGACATCGTCCGCCTCGTCCATGGGAATGGTGCCGTCCTCGACGCATTCGGTCACCGCCATGGCGACGCCACGCTGGGCGGGGCCGAACATCTGGGTGGCTTGCTTGCCGTTCTTGATGGTCACCTTGTTGAACATGACCGTGGCCGGTTTACACATCAGATTGGGAGCCACCACCGCCAACAACGCGCTGTGACCTGCCTTGTTGTTGGTCAGGCAGTTGGCGAAAGCAGTCTCCGCCGCACTTCCCCGCGGACCGATAATGAGATCGATATGGGCAACCTCGTTGCCGTCACCCTTGAGGGACTCACCGATCAGCAGCTTGTCGATTTTTGCCATCCTTACTTTTTCCTCTTCTTGGGTTGATGAAAATAACGCTAGAATTTTCTGAATCAACGACATGTCATGCCTCCCTAATCAGTGACCGGGCATCGGAAACCCGTCACTGTTACCATCCCCGATCCCTCCCGGGACAACCGTTGGTCCAAGGCCGCGGCCAACAGGGTCGCGACCGTCAAATCGGCCGTCGTACCCGGATTGATGCCCACTTCCTTGAACCGCGCATCGATCCTTCGGATTTCCGGCACCAACGCCTCCGGTGTGTCGCAGCCGAGCAGGCGCTGCTCCAGCTGCGCCATCTCCGCCTGAATCATCCCTGTGTAGCGTTTACCGAATTTGCGTTCCACATGGGTGTCGGGTATCTGTCGCAAAAAGGTTACGAATACCAGAACAGCGGTCCAACACCCGTCCCCCCATCGATAAACCCCATTATGATACCCGGGAATTCCCAGCTCATAAACATCTTTGAAGTTAAAAGTATAGTTAAAAGCAACGCGATCGTGGTTTTTCGCCAACGCCATCGCCTCCCGCAGGGTAACCGTCGGCGGATTGCAGACGTCTTCACGGTCTACCTCTCCCAGTCCACCGGGTCGCACCCGACGGATCGCTCGGTATACCCAATCGGCATCCTCGCGGGTGGTCGTCTGCAGAACCCGGCGCAATCGCTCCCGTAACGAAGAGCCCCCCGGCATCCGGGCCGCCATGAGCAAGGGGGCGGAAAGCAGCAGGATGCCCAGATTGGTGTTGCATCCCACCGCCTCGAAGCTGGCGACGGCGGCGCGGTAGATACGCTCCCCCAGACCGAGATCCTCCCGACACAGCCACGGGGCACTGACCTCGGCGCTGCGGAGGAAATCCGCCGCGGTCATGCCGTGGCCGGGGGAATGGACGCTGACGTTCCCCGGCTTGAACGCCTCGACGTCCAGACGACAGGCCTCCAGATAACAACGCTGCAGATCCCGGGTGGAGATCACGATGCCAACCGTGTCAGAAAATCGTCCACCAGCCGTTCGGTGATATCGATGTCACACACGCTCTGCAATCCTTTCCAGGCCGGGATCCCGTTCACCTCGATCACCCAGAAGCGGCCGGCCTCGTCCCGGATCAGATCTACCCCGGCGTAATATAGATGCAATAACTGCGCCGATTTCTCGGCCAGAAAAATCATCTCCCTGGAAGGGGAGATCCTCTGGCAACGAGCGCCCTGAGCCACATTGGTGCGCCAGTCCGCTCCATGACGGCACATGGCCGCCACCACCCGGCCGCCGATGACGAACAGACGGAAATCCCGCGCCGGCCTCGTACCCACGTAGCGCTGCAGGTAATACACCCCGCCGGCCGGGCGCAGGGCCGCCACCGACTCCGGCGAGGTGTGCAACTGCACTCCCTCCCCCTGGGAACCGAACAGGGGTTTGGAAACCAGCCATCTCCCCAGAGACAGTTCCCGGCGGGCGATGGTGCGGGCTTCGTCCGGATCGGCGGTGACCCAGGTGGGGGGTGTAGGAATACCCGCTCGGGCCAGCAGCACGCTGGCCATTCCCTTGTCCACGCTCAGCTCGATCGGCCGCGGCGGGTTGTACACCACGATCCCCAGATTCTCGTAGACGTGCAGCAGGTCGAGGCGGAGGATCAGCTGTTCCAGACTGCCGCCGCTGATGCCGCGCACGAATATCCCGGCAGGTTCCCGTTCGCCGAAGCCGGGCAATAGCGCCAGCGGGCGGTCCGGCAGGGTCTGTAGCTGTCCCCGGGACAGGGAAACGAACACGATCTCCCACCCCCGCCGGGCCAGACTGGCTTTCAGGCGGGCACCATGCCAGCCCGGCTCGTCGCTGATGACGGCGATCCGCCCTTTCACGCGCCGAAGGAGCGGGCCAGGAGTTCCGCGTCGAGTTTTCCGCTCCGGAAGGTACGGCCGGCTTCGACGGCGGTGACCATAACGCTGGCCGGACTGAACAACATGGGATCGACCTTGAAGAAATCGTAATCGTATTCCTTGAAAACCTGGGCGAACGGCTTGCCGTAATCCCGCGAAGTGGAACTGGGAAGCTCGTGGGCCAGCTTCTCCGCCGCCTCGGCACTGCCCCGGACGAACAAATGAACCTGTCCGGCAAAAAGAATGGCGTCGTTGGTCCGACCCATGGCGGTGATGAAATCGGGCGCCGGGGGCGGCACCGGGGCGCTGCCGGAACCATCGACGATGTCGTCCAGGGGGAATCCCAATTCGTGGGCCTTGTGCATGGCCACCTCCAGCACCCGGGCCACCACCTGCAGTCCACCGGCCAGGCTGGAGGTGGGGGTCACGATCACGGTCAGCTTCGCCGCTTCGACCCCGCAATCGGCCGCGATCTTGTCCAGCAATTCCAACGGCGGGAACCGGTCCACCTCCATGACGATGACGGTTGCGTCGGCCTTGTCCTGATAAGCCAGCTCCTTGAACAGGGGCTCTTTCAGGCTCAAGGAACGCGCCGGTCCCGATCCCAGGGCATAGAAGGCCTCCTTGCCCTTACCGTGGGACAGGCTCCAGCCGGCGTACTGACTGCCGAGACAGGAAAGCACCGGATCGCTGGCATGGACGTGCACGCGCAGCGGCCAGTCCGGGGTCAGGGCACTGTGCGCCAGGGTCACCGTTCCCATGCCCCCCATGCAGATTTCCGCGATCCGCCGCCCGGCCTCCAGACCGCCGATCGTGTCAATGCCGGCGTCCACCAGGGTCACGCCGTTGTCGAGCCGTTTCACCCCGAGCCGCAGCATGGCGGCATCCCGGATCAGGGACTCCACCAGGGGTTGGGTGCTGAAATTCACACTGACGCCAATCTGTTCTGTCATTCCGTTTCCACCTCGATGATTTTGCGTTGATCCTGAAACTGCCGTTCGAGCCAGCGAAGCCGCCGCATCAGGGTATCCTCGACCTGAGCCACCGTGGTACCCGTGGCGAAGACGGTGCACAGGGGCTCACCCCGCGTGACGGAGGACCCCGGAGCGGGAAGGTCGGCACACCAGCCGGGCCAGCGCCATGAACGGTCCACTCTGCCGTCGCCGGGAGCGTACACGATCTGCATCCCTTTCACCGGCACACGGCGCGCCGCCGGGGGACGCCCGCCCCGACAGGCCCGGACATGCGCCCCCACCCCGCCTCCGTGCCACGCCGAATCCCATAGGTCCAGCGCCGCGCCGGGGCGGGGATTGAGTTCCAACACGAACACTTCACGATCCGTGACCATGAAATCGAGGCCGTGAAGCCCGCGCAATCCGAGCGCCCGGACCAAACGCCGAGCCGCGGCCACGACCCGATCCGCCAGGCGACGCGGCAACCGGGCCCGGTTGACCGCCCCCGCGAACAGGAACGGCAGACGCGCATTATAGGACGTATGATGGAGGGTGTTAAAGCCGTGCCACGACAGACCGGTTCCATCGGCGAGAAACGCCAGGGTGAAGACGTCCCCCGGCATCCACTTCTGAAAATAGCCCTTTCCGTTCCAGTCACCGCCGCACCACCGCCGCACTCCCATTCCCCCGCAGCCGCCGCACTTGTGCAGCCAACCCGATTCCGCCGGCGGGGTCCAGCGGACGGGAGGATAAGCGATTCCCAGACGATCGAGGAGGGGGAAAAATCGGGCGGGATCCAAACATTGACGCAGCACCGCCGCATCGTTGCCGTACAGGGGACAGCGCGACGCCAAGGTCTGCACCAGATCCAGCATGGCGTCCACGCCCGCCCCGTAAAGCCAGCCAACGGGGCGATGGCGTTCGATGAGATCCAGCGCCACCTTCGCCAGGGTTTCGGCCCGGAAATCGGCCACGGGGACACAGACCGGGGCGAGATGACGTGTGTCCCGATCGGCGAACCGGTCCACCACCAGGGGGACATAGCCGGCCCGCCGCGCCGAGGCGGCCAGCATGCGCCCCGATTGAGCCAGGATCAGCAATCCGGGGCGCATCGACCGAGGATTTCCGCCCCCCGGTTGCGGCTGGCGACCACCTGAAAGTGCAAACCGCTGGGGGCGAAGGCCGCTTCCAGAGCACGCGCTTCCCGCGCCGCCGTCTCGGGATCCGGCAGCAGGCAAAATCCGGTCGGCCCCCAGGAACTCTGCCCCAGACCGGTCCAGCGGCGGCGCCGGAGCCAGGCCAGCGCTTCGGCCACCCGGGAACTGGCGTAGCGCCCTCCCTGGGCCGGGGCGAAATAGTCCCCATTGGCCCGCTGAATCGCCGCCAGCACCTCGCAGAAAGCCCGGTAGTCCCCCTCCGCCAGAGCCGGCAGCCCCTGGATCAGGAGGCGATGACACAAATCGGCGGCGACGCTGCGGGAAAATCGTGGCAACTGGGCGAACGCGGCGCGCTCCCGGACTCCGGAAAGCCCTTCGGCGCCGGGATCGTAGATCAACAGCCAGCGCCACTGGGACGGCACCGGAAAACGGGCGATCAGCGGCGGCGTCACCGTGGCTTCCCCCCGGCCGCCGTCGACCAGAAAGCCCCCCTGTTCGAAGGCGGCGATGCCGATCCCCGAACGCCGACCCCTGCCGACGATGCCGGCCACCTCACGCGCCTCCAGCCGGCGGCCGTGAAATCGGCAGAAAGCCGTGCCGACGGCGAGCGCCAACTGGGTCCCCGATCCCAGCCCGGCATGGGGTCGGATGGCCTCCTGGACGTGGACGTGCCCGCTCAAAGGAAGCCCTAGGGCCGCCCGCAGCCGCTCCACGACGAGCCGGACCGGGCGATCCTGATATCCGCTGACCCGGAAACCATCGGCGGCGGAAACCCGCACCCGGGTGACGATGCCCTCCAGGGCCACCCCCACGCTGCCATAGCTGCGCCCCAGATGGGCACCGGGATCGAGAAAACCCAAATGCAGGCGCGCCGGAGCCTGCACCTGAACCGTCACGGGAAACTTCGCTTCGTCAACCATAAAGTCCTGCCACTCGTCCAGACTAGCACGCCCGCCGGTGCTCGCGCCAATGTTCATAAATCCCCAGCAGGGCCGGAATGACCAACAGCACCAGCACCGTGGCGAACAGCAGCCCGAAGGCGATGGAAACGGCCATGGGTATCAGGAAACGCGCCTGCAGCGAAGTCTCGAACAGCAAAGGCAGCAGACCGGCCACCGTGGTCAGGGAGGTCAACAGCACGGCGCGCAGACGCTGACAGGCGGCCTCTTCCAGGGCCCGGGACAAGGGCAGTCCCCGGCGCCGCAACTGATGATAGAAGCTGACCAGAATGATGGAGTCGTTGACCACGATGCCGGCGAGGCCGAAGATGCCGAACAACGACAAGATGGTCAGATCGATTCCCATGACCACGTGGCCGAGCACGGCGCCGATCAGACCAAACGGAATCGCCGCCATCACGATGAGAGGCCAGCCGTAGGAACCGAACACCCAGGCCAGGATCAGATAGATCAAAATCAGTCCCAGCATCCCCCCTTTCTTCATGTCCGAGATGGTCTCGGCCCGGTCCTCCGCCCGTCCGGAGGGGACGAAATCGATGCCGTGGCGTTCGGCCAGGCGCGGCAGAATTTCCTTCATCAGGGTTTCCATCACCCGCCCGGGTTTGTTGACGTGGACGTTGATGTCCGCGGAAACCTCCACCGCCAGGCGCCCCTCGGCATGACGCAGGATCTCGAATCCCTGCCGGGTATCGGCCGTCGCCACCGAGTGCAGCGGAACCCGGTCGCCGGAAGGCAGGCGGATCTGCAATCTGCCGAGCACGTCCAGATGGTCCCGCTCCCGCGCCGCCAGCCGCACCCGGACCTCCACTTCGTCGGGGCCGTCCTGGAAGATCTGTACCAGGCGCCCGGCGAAAAAACTGCGCAGCTGACGCCCCAGTTCGGCCGGCGTCAGCCCCAGCATCTCCCCTACCGGGGTCAGGTGATAAATCCACTGCTCGCGCCCGTAGGGCAGGTCTTCGGTCACATCGCTCAGACCGGGGATCTGCTTCATCACCCCGACCAGTTCCAGAGCCGCCTGCTTCAGACGTTGCGGATCGTCACCGATCAGGCGCACGCTCACGTCCCTTCCCGGCGGCCCCACCTGGCGGGCCATGAGAATCAGGTTATCCAGACCGGCCGCCTGAGGAACGGCCCGGCGCCACGCCTCGATCACCTGCCAGCTGCGCACCGCGCGCCGTTCCGAGGGAATCAGTTCGACGACCATCGCCCCCAGGTGATCCCCCTGCTGCTGCAAGGCCCCCGATCCCGACAGGGCACGCCCGTGAATGCGGATGGCGGTACGCACCAGGGGACGGCCGGGTGACAAGCGGTGCTCGACCCGGTGCAGGGCCGCTTCCAGCTGCTGGAGATAGCGCGCCACCCGTTCCCTGGGGGTTCCCGGAACGAACGCCACGGTGGCGTAGAGAATGTCGGCCTCGGGGGCGGTGAAAAAGACGAACGGCACCCGGCCGCCCGCCACCAGACCGAGAACGGCGATCAGCAGCGCGACGGCCGCCGCCAGGGTCACGCCGCGATGTCGCAGACAGGCCCGGACCAGCGGGCGGAAGCGCCGCTCCCGGAAGCGGCGGAACGCCACGTCGAAACGCCGGCGCAGCCGGCTTTCCCGGTGCACGTTCATCTTCTCGAAGGCGTGACGCAGATGGGCCGGCAGCACCCAGAAGCTTTCGATCAGGGAAGCGGCGATGACGGCGATCACCACCAGAGGAATGGCGAACAGGATCTTGCCGGTGGAACCGGAAACCAGCATCAGGGGAAGGAAGGCGGCGATGGTGGTGAGAGACGAGGCCAGGACCGGAGCGAACATGCGCCGGGCGCCGCCGGCGGCCGCCGCCACAGGCGACTCCCCCATTTGATAATGGGCCAGGGCGTCCTCCCCCACCACGATGGCGTCGTCGACGATGATCCCCAGCGCCATGATCAGGCCGAACAGGCTGATCATGTTGATGCTGCCGCCGGCCAACCACAGAATCAGCAGGGTGGCCATGAAGGACACCGGAATGCCAACGGCCACCCAGAAGGCCACCTGGGAACTCAAAAAGACGTAGAGAATGGCCACTACCAGGATCAGGCCGCCGAAACCGTTCCTGAGCAACAACTCAATACGCTCCTGGATGAGCTGCCAGGTGGGCTGGTAGACATGGAGTTCGACCCCCGGCGGCAGGGTGGGACGGGTTTCGGCCAGCCACCGAGCGAAGACCGCCGCCGCCTCGAAGGCGTCGCCGTGTTCGGCGCGGCGGATCTGCAGTTCGACGGCCGGGCGCCCCCGGAACGTCAGTTCGGCACCGCCCTGGCGGGGTTTGCGCTCGATGGCGGCCACCGAACCCAGCTCGATGCGCTCGTCCCCGGCGGTCAGGGGGATTTTGCCGAACGCCCAGGGGGTACGGCGCTGCTCGAGCACCCGCACCAGCTTCTGGTTCTCCCGGTCGCCGAAGCTGCCGGCGGGAACGTCGCGGCTGAAGCGCCCGATGCGTTCGGCGATCCGGTCCAGATCGGTCCCCAGGGCATCGAGGGCGTCCGGGTCCAGCTCGATGGCGATTTCCTCTTCCGGCAGCCCGACCAGATCGACCTTGTCGATGCCCCGGTGGAGCAATTCGCGCTCGAAACGGTGGGCCAGCGGCCGCAACACCTCCAGCGAAGGCCCGGAAAGGAGCAGCTTGGCCACCAGTTCGTGGCGGGCGAGATGCACCACCTCGGGGTCCTCGGCCCCGGCGGGCAGGTTGCGGAACTCGTCGACCCGCTGGCGCACCTGGGCGAGGGCGAGCAGGATGTCGGTGCCTTCCCGGAACTGGAGGGTGATGGCGCAATGCCCCTCGCTGGACGTGGAGGTCATGCGGCGCAGGTCATCCACGGTCTTCAGCTGCTGCTCCAGGGGGGTGGTGAGACTGCGCTCCACATCTTCGGCGCTGGCACCGGGCCAGTCGACCCGCACCCGGATGATATCGAGCTGGAAATTGGGAAAGAACTGCACCCGGAGCCGGTCCAGGGCGAAGAGGCCGCCGATGATCATCAACACCATGACCAGATTGGCGGCGACCGGATGGCGGATGAAAAAGACGATCCAACCGCGTTCCGGAGTCAAGAAACCGCCTCCACCAGCCGGGCCTTCACCGCCAGACCGTCGGCGGCGTTGGGCAGATGAGTGATCAGAATCCGGTCCCCCGGGCGCAGTTCCGGACTGTGGACCAGCAGCCAGCTCCGGCCGTCGTGAGGATAATCCCCCAACGGCTCCACCGTCAGCGATTGCAGCCGGCCGTCGACGATGCGGTAGATCCGCCGGGAACCGTACAGCGCCGTATAGGGCACCGCGACCGCGTGGTCACGCGCCGGCCGCTGCAGCCGCACCGTGACCGGCAGTTCCAGGCGCAGCTGCCGGGCCCCTTCGGTGACCCGGAAGAAGGCGTCGATCCCCCCCGCCTCCGCCCGGCCGGCCAGGCGCTCCAGACGCAGCCGAATCCCCAGGCCCAGGCTTTTTCCTTCCGCCCGGAGCCGATACCCCCCTTCCACGGCCTGGTGGATTTCCCGGTGAAAAGGGGCGGGGATCTTGGCCCGCACCTCCAGGTCCCGCCAGGAAAAAAGGCTCACCAGGGGCTGGCTCGCCCCCACCATGTCCCCCTCGGCCACGGCGACCTCGGCCACCACCCCGGCGAACGGTGCCGTCACCCGGCTGCGCTGCAGGGCGACCTCGGCCTGGTGCAGGCGGGCCCTGGCTTTTTCCAACTGGGCCTCCAGCTGGCGCAGGCGGGCCGGATGCTGATCGACCGCCAGTCGCCTGGCGATGACGGCCATCGCCTGGCGTTCCGCCTCCATGCGTGCCTGATCCAGGGCCGCCGCGGCCGCCAGCCCGCGGCGTCGCAGCTTCTCCATCCGGGCCACCTGATTCTGCAACAACGTCAGCAGACGGCGTTCGTGAACCAACGCCTGGACGTCGCTGCGATAGCGTTGCCGCTCCAGTTCCAGACGGGCCTCCAGTTCCGTCACCGCCGCCCTGGCCTGCCGGACGCCGGGACGGAAATCCCTCGGATCCAGGGCGACCAGCAACTGCCCCGGCTTCACCGTTTCGCCTTCCCGCACCCTCACCTCGGTCACCTGACTGGCCGACGGTGCGGTGGCCCGCATCAGGGCGGGGGCCTCGACCCGGCCGTAGAGGGTCAGCACCGGATGGAGACGGCGGGGCTGCACCGCGATCGCCTCCACCTGCCATACCCGGGGCCGAACGGCCGGGGCCGGCTGACGGGGACGGGTGGCCACCAGGACGACGAACACCGTCACCCCGAGCAACAGAATCCCCCAGGGCCAATAGCGGCGGTCAATGGTCATGGAATCACGGAAACAGCGTGGACCGACGGCATATGCTTCGCCACCGACGGCGAAGGCGATCTGCAAAGCCGTTTATGATAGCAGAAACACCCGGATTGCTCGAAAATCGGAGAATCCGGGAAAGCCGATGGATCGCTCGCGAACGGATTTCAGGGGGCGGGATCGGGAATACGGTCGTGAATGGCCTCGATGCCGGCCACGACCTCCTCCGGCAGGACCAGGTCGACGCTGGCGATGTTCTCCCGCAGTTGCGCCAGCGTGGTGGCGCCGATGAT